>Ga0209624_10001304_pt1 | contig 19909 bp, 11 predicted proteins | sample JacPinW_OM2H0_O1_FD_188565 | JGI IMG/M metagenome (GOLD analysis project Ga0209624, IMG submission 188565) | Forest soil microbial communities from Algoma, Ontario, Canada - Jack Pine, Ontario site 1_JW_OM2H0_O1 (SPAdes) (version 2) | ecosystem: Environmental > Terrestrial > Soil > Boreal...
TCCGATCTATCGCAATGCCTGGCTGGAGGACGCCAGCCACGCCATACTGGAGGGCACTTACTTCGGTACACCCGCCTTCGATCCGCGGGGCTCGACGATTTTGGGTCCGGCCACCGGCACCGGGCCGCTGGTCTTCGGCTCGAACGGCATGCTCCAATCTGGAACACTGACGCAACCGCACGGCACCTGGGCAGGAAGCAACTCGCCCAACTTGCAGGATGCCATCAATACGGGTTCGGCCGTGCCCGGCGTTCCCTTCGTCAATGATTGCGGCCCCGGCTTCACGTGCGCGACCAACCGGGATGGCATGTACTTCCAGGATGAGGCCCGGGATTTCGACCACACCGAGGATACCAAGGAGGTCTCGGCGAACCTCAAGTGGGATATTACGCCGCGGCTCCATTCCAATTTTGATGCCCAGTACATCGATGCACGCGTCTTCAACAACGACATCCTGGTCGCCACCGGTTCAATGGCCAATTATCAGTACAGCGTGAACGGCGACGGGACCCCGCAAGTGCAATTGCTGCCCGGTTCCAATGTCAACTACGCGCCCGGGGGGCTGTCGAACCCGCACAATTATTGGATTCCCTTCATTCAAGGGCATGAAGAGGACGACGGCGGCATCGAATCGGCGTTTCGTGCGGATTTGAAATACGACATCGACAAGGGCGGCTGGCTGGATTCGCTGAAAGCCGGTGTTCGCTACGCCGATCGGAGCCAGACCGTGCGCTATTCGACGTTCAATTGGACGCCGATCGCCTCGAACTACAGCTGCAATGGCCCCGGCTTCAATGCGGACAATACGTCGCCGGGCGCCTATCCGGCTTGCGCCGCGGGGCATCCGAATTTCCTGGGCTATGGCGCGGGCATCTGGGGTACCACGAATTTCAATTCGTTCTACAACGGCAGTGTCTATCCGAACGGATCCCTGGTTTTCCTCAACAATGCGACCATCACCAATTTCTCCAGGCTGATCCAGGGATTGAGCGGTGCCACGACCAACTCACCCATTGCCCCTGGGTACGTTCCGATCTGCGATCGGCCCGGCACGGTGGATTGCTTTACTCCCTCCGAAGTGGAGCATGTCGACGAGCAGACCGACGCCGCCTACGTAATGCTGAACTTTGGCGGCAGGGACACGGACATCTTTGGACACGTCAACGTCGTGGGCAACGTCGGTGTGCGTGTAGTGCGGACCGGCGAAACCAGCGACGGCAGCGTCGCTTATCCCACCGCCTTGAATCTGTCGGACTTATATGGCGGGTGCGGTACCGCCCTGCCGCCGGGCGTTGTCGTCAATCCAGGCTGTTATTTGACGCCGAGCATCATTGCCTTCGCCAACGGCGGCAGCACGCCCAACACATACAAAGCGTCCCACATCAATACGCTGCCGAGCTTCAACGTGCGCTTTGGATTGGATGACAAGGATTTCATACGCTTTGCATACTCGCGCGCCATTTCCCGTCCGGATATTGGTTACCTTCGGAACTATATCCAGATGAACTCACCGGTCATCAACGTGTCGGCCGACTCGCCCTATGTGGTGTACAACTCTCCAACCGCCGCGCACGTCGCCGCGAATGTCGTCGGTTACAATTTCGTCTTCAGTTCCACTGCCGGCAACGCGGCGCTGCTGCCGGAAATGGCCGACCAGTTCGATCTGTCGTACGAACGCTATTTTGGATCCAGCACTTCGTTCACAGTCGATCTATTCTTCAAGGAACTGTCGAACACCCTCTCGTATGACAATTTCGGCCGAGCGTTCACCAACAATGGCGCAACGGAGATTGCGGAAATCCGCGGCCCCGTCAACGAAAAGGACGGCGGCCGGATCAAGGGTGTTGAAGTCGCCTATCAGACCTTCTTTGATTTCCTGCCCGGACTCTGGAGCGGTTTGGGGTTCCAAGCCAACTATACCTACGTCGATCCCACCGGGATAAACAACTCCAATCTGATCGACGCGACATCGACCGGCGGCGTGGGCGCAGTGGGCGCCGGGGTCCCGGTGGTCACCGGCGTCGTCATCGATTCGCATAAATTGGAGGGGGTTTCCAACAATACCTTCAATGTCGTCGGCCTCTATGAGAAGGGACCGATCGGACTACGCATCGCTTACAACTGGCGCTCCATGTACCTCACGTCCAATCTGGATTGCTGCATCGGGTTGCCGGTGTTCCAGAAGGCGGCGGGGTTCCTCGACGGCTCGATACGCTACTCGATAGGCCCCCATGTCGAGTTGTCGTTCGATGCGGCCAACCTGCTCGACACCAAGACCGTCTACGAGCAGCAGATATTTGGCGACTCCTCGGCCACCCCGGGAGCCAAGCCGGTGTATATGAATTCGGGTTGGTCGCTGGTCGACCGGCGCTACCAACTCGGCATTCGCGTCAAGTTCTGATATTCGCGCCCGCCCCGGCGGCCGCTTTATCCCAAATCAACATCCAGCACGCAGCTGGACCTTTCCGAAACGCTCCTCGGTATTTTGAAAACCGACTGGGGGTTTCTCACTCCTCGAGAGTCGTATGTACGGGATGGCTAAAAAATAGCCACGACGAACAATCAAGGGGAGACTATGAAATCGAACAACAGGTTGGTTCGGCTGGCCGTATTACAAGCGTTGACTTGCGCCTCGGGGCTGATGCTCGCCGCACCCGGCAGCGCGAGCGCCGATCCGGCGAAGTTCGACATTACCGCGGAACCGCTGCCGAACGCGCTCAAGCATTTTGCCGCACAGGCAAAGATGCAGCTCCTGTACCGATATGACGTCGTCAGCCATGCCACAGCGACGCCCGTGACCGGACAGCTGGAGAAGCACGCCGCCCTGGATCGATTGCTGCAAGGAACGGGATTGGTGGCTGTTTACAGCGACGCGAATACCGCAACCATTCGCGTTATTTCGGCCGCAGAAAAGCCGGGCGCCAGCACCAAGGCCTCGAGCGCCACCGGCGATAAGTCCACGGCGGCCGATTCGCCTCCGACGACTTCCACGGCGTACACAAACACGGGATCCATTCTGCTTGCCCAGGCAGGACCGGTCGCGCAACCGGCCCAAAGCACCGCTGCCGCCGGCACCGCGGACCAGGGCGCCCTCGCGGAAATCATCGTCGTGGGCGTGAAGCAAGCGCTGGAGACTTCGCAGGAAATCAAGAAAGATGCCAGCACCTTCGTCGATTCGATCACTGCGACCGACATCGGATCCTTCCCCGATGTGTCGGCATCCGACGCGTTGCAGCGCGTCCCCGGCATCACCGTCAATCGGCTGCAGTCGAACGACGATAGCACGCACCCATCGGGCGAGCCCACGAACATTCTCATTCGCGGCCTGACGCAGGTACGCACCGAATTCAATGGCCGCGATACGTTTACGGCCGACAATGGACGTGGATTGAATTTCAACGACATTTCACCGGAATTGCTGAGCGGCGTCGACGCCTACAAGAACCAGACAGCCGATATGATCGAAGGCGGCATTGCCGGTACGGTGGATATGAAAACGCGGCTGCCCTTCGATCAGGAGGGTCATGTTCTCGTCGGTTCGCTTCAAGGGGCCATCGGCAGCCTGTCGGGTGGTAACGTGACCCCCGCATATTCAGTGCTCTTCAGCGATTCGATCAGGACGGATCTCGGCCGGTTCGGATTGCTCTTGGATTACGCGCGTTCGCACGTCATCACGCAAACACAAAGCGTGATCGACGACAAGATCGACACCTATTGCTCCTCCGGATATGGGACGGCGGCCCATGCCATCGTCAATGCCGACGGCAGCATTCCCTGCACTTCCAATGTGTTCGGCGGTACGGGCTGGGCCTTCGCTCCCGACGGCATCCGCTATTCGCAGGTCGATTACGACCGCGATCGGATCGGCAGCACCATTGCGACCCAGTACGAGAACAACGACAAAACCGTGCTCGGGACAGTTCAATACACGGACTCGAGCTATCACAATAGTTGGCTGGAGGACGCCAGCCACGCGATACTCGATGGCACGTACTACGGAACACCCGCCTTCGACCCGCGCGCGAGTTCGATTCTGGCCGGCTCATCGGGGCTGGTGTTCGGTTCGAACGGAATGCTCCAGTCGGGACTGCTGACGCAACCGCACGGCTCCTGGGCGGGAAGCTACTCGCCCAACATACAGGATGCCATCAACACGGGTTCGGTCGTGCCGGGCGTGCCCTTCGTCAACGATTGCGGCCCCGGCTTTACCTGCGCAACCAACCGGGATGGCCTGTATTTCCAGGATGAAACGCGGGATTTCAACCACATGGAGGATACGAAGGAGCTCTCGGCCCACGTCAAGTGGGATGTTACTTCGCAGCTCCACACCAACTTCGACGCTCAATACGTCGAGTCCTCGGTCGTCAACCACGACATGTTGGTCGCCACCGGTTCAATGGCCAACTATCAGTACTCCACGGGCAGCAACGGCGTCCCGCAGGTCCAATTGTTGCCTGGCTCCAACGTCAATTATGCGCCGGGGGATCTGTCGAATCCGACCAACTACTGGATACCTTTCATTCAAGGGCATGAAGAGGACGACGGTGGCAAGGAAGCCGCGTTTGCCGCAGATATGAAATACGACCTGAACTCGGGCGGAGGATGGCTGGACTCTCTGAAAGCCGGCGTTCGCTATGCGGATCGAGACCAAACCACGCGCTACTCGACGTTCAATTGGACACCCATCGCGGCGAACTGGAACTGCAATGGTCCCGGCTTCAGCATCACCCAAACCACGCCGGCCCCCTATCCGGTCTCGACGGCGGGCTGCAACGCGCGTCCCGAATTCAATGGCTACGGCGCAGGCATTTGGGGCACGACCAATTTCAACAATTTCTACAACAGTGGTGTGTATCCAAACGGCAATCTGGTTTTCATGAATCGGGGCACCATCACCAATACTCAGGCAGTGCTCCAGGCGTTGAGCGGTGCCGTCACCAACTCACCCATTGCGCCGGGGTACCAGTCGATCTGCGATCGAACGGGTGATAGTCTGGGCACCTGCTTCCTGCCCTCCGAAGTGGAACAACTCAGCGAACAGACCAAAGCCGGGTACGCGATGTTGAACTTCGGCGGCAAGGACGCCGACATCTTTGGAGTCAATGTCGTGGGCAACGCCGGTGTGCGCGTGGTTCAGACCAAGGAAGTCAGCACAGGCGCCGCCTCTTTTCCTAACACGACGAACCTTGCGGCGCTCGCCCCGTGCGGCACCCCGCTCGGGGTGGGCAACGTCGTCAATCCGGCTTGCTATCTGACGCCCGCCATCCTCGCGTTCTCCAACGGCAACAATGGAACACCGAACACCTATTCGGGAACGCACACCGACGCGCTGCCGAGCTTCAACGTGCGCTTCGGATTGGACGCCAAGGACTTCATCCGGTTTGCTTATTCGAAAGCCATATCCCGTCCGGATATCGGATTGCTCCGCAACTATGTCTCGATAAATTCGCCGTTTATCAACACGGGGCCGGACTCGCCCTACGTCGTTTACAATTCACCAACGGCGGCGCACGTCGCCGCGAATGTCGTCGGCTATAATTTCTTGTTCAATTCCACTGCCGGCAATGCGGCTCTACAACCGGAATCGGCCGACCAGTTCGATCTGTCGTACGAACGGTACATTTCACCGGCCAGCTCGCTGACGTTCGGACTGTTCTTCAAAAAGCTGTCGAACACTCTGAACCAGGCTCAATTCGACCGCCCCTTCACCAACAACGGCGTAACGGAGGAGATACAGATTTTAGGTCCGGTCAATGTAAAGAACGGCGGTAAGATCGAGGGTGCCGAGTTCGCGTATCAGACCTTCTTCGACTTCCTGCCCGGGATCTGGAGCGGATTGGGAGCGCAGGTGAACTACACCTATGTCAATCAAATCGACATACACAACTCCAATCTGGTCGACGTCGGCGGACTGACCACCGGCGGCTTGGGCGCGTACGGCGCGGGGAACGAGGCCGTCGGGGGTGTCGTGATCGACTCCCACAAACTGGAGGGGGTTTCCACCAATACCTTCAATGTCGTCGCATTGTATGAGAAGGGACCGATCGGATTTCGCCTGGCTTACAACTGGCGCTCCATGTACCTCACCTCCAACATAGACTGCTGCATCGGCTTGCCGGTGTTCCAGAAGGCTGCGGGGTTCATGGACGGTTCGATTCGCTACTCGATCGGCACCCATATTGAGTTGTCCTTCGATGTGGTCAACATCCTGGATACCAGGATCCAGTACCAGCAGGAGGTATTTGGCGATTCCTCGGCGACCCCGGGAGCCAAACCGGTCTACATGGATTCGGGTTGGTCCGCGACCGATCGGCGTTACCAGCTCGGTATCCGCGCCAAGTTATAATGGGGGGCGACCGTGCGCCTAGGGGGCAGCCGCAGCTCGAGCGGCTGCCCTCCTCTAACCAGGTAGCGCGCCGATGCCGGGGGGGTCAATGGGCGAAGCGATTCGGGATGACAATGCGTCGGCGCCGTTCCGAGTCGTCATCGTGGGTGGGGGTACGGCAGGTTGGATGAGCGCCGCCTGCCTCAGGCGCCGGCTCCAGACCGAAGATTACACTGTTACTCTCATTGAATCCGATGACATCGGAACCGTCGGCGTCGGTGAAGCCACCTTGCCGCATATCAAGACCTTCAACGACATGCTCGGGATCGACGAGGCGCACTTCATGCGCGAGACCCGGGCAACGTTCAAACTGGGGATCCAGTTTCGCGACTGGGATCAACCGGGCGATTGCTACATTCACCCGTTCGGCGCCTTTGGCGAACCCTGGGGCGGAGTGGAATTTCAGCATCAATGGCTCAAGTCCCAACAGGCGGGACACCAGCGCTTTTCAATCCAAGACTTTTCTTACTCCGTGGTTGCGGCACGCAGCAATGCCTTCGAGTTTCCCAACGAAGACAGTAAATCGATCCGATCGACTTACTCATATGCCTACCACTTCGACGCAGGCCTCTATGCCGCCTACTTGCGCTCCTGGGCGACGCAACGAGGTGTGCGTCGCATCGAAGGTCAGGTGTGCGATATCGGTCGCCACCCGACGACCGGCGATATCAAGGAGCTGACGCTCAAATCAGGCGAGCATGTTGCCGGTGACCTTTTCATAGACTGCTCCGGCTTCAGATCCCTCCTGCTTGGAGGCGTCATGGGCGTTGCCTGGCAGGATTGGACCCATTGGCTCCCCTGCGATCGGGCCCTGGCCGTCCCTTGCAAACGAGTCGGTGCACTAACTCCCTACACACGCTCCACGGCGCGCCGGGCGGGATGGATGTGGCGAATTCCACTTCAGCATCGAACGGGCAATGGCTACATCTTTTCGAGCCGGTTCATCAGTGACGGCGAGGCTCGCGATACTCTGCTGTCCGGTCTCGACGGTGCCGCGCAAGGGGAGCCGCGTCTACTGAAGTTTTCACCCGGGCGGCGCGAACAGGCGTGGTCCGGCAATTGTGTGGCGATCGGTCTGGCGAGCGGCTTCCTCGAGCCGCTTGAATCCACCAGCATCTACCTCATCCAGGCCGCCGTTACCGAGCTCGTCAATCTCATGCCGAGGCCGAGATCGGGCGGCGTGGACCCGCGGCTGGTCAATGAGTTCAACCGCCTCAACGAAATGCAGTATGAGCGTATCCGCGATTTCCTGATTCTTCATTACACCGCGAATAGACGGGTGGGCGAACCCCTTTGGGACTATGCGCGATCGATGCCGTTGCCGGACAGTCTGGTTCACAAGCTTCAGCTATTTCGTTCGCGCGCCGCTCTCCCCAGCCACCAATACGGTCTGTTCGCTCGCGAGAGCTGGTTGGCGGTTCTCGTCGGCCAGGGAATTGTCGCCACGGGTTATGATCGACTGGCCGATGCATTCCCGCTATCCGCGCTCGAAGAGCGGCTGAGCGAGTTTCGGAGTCGCATTCAGACGAATGTCGATGCCATGACATCGCATGACGCATTCATCGCGAACTATGCGCAAGCGATGGAGATTGCAAACTCCGAGGAGGCGGTGGCATGAGCATCGGTCAGCCGCTGTCGCGCGTGGTGGTGATGGGGCGCGACGTCGACCTGTGGCTCTGCGTCAACGCCATCAGCCGGGCGCTTGGCCCGGCGGGAGCGCAGGTGACTGCGATCGCGCTCCCGACTCGATTGAGTCCCTCGGATGTCACCGCGACTCTGCCGCCGCTCGAAGCCCTTCACTCAAAGCTCCGCATCAAGGAGCCGAGTTTGATTCGCGCCACCGCGGGCAGCTTTTCATTCGGCCAGAATTTCGTTCCCGGCTCGAGGGAAGGCCGCACACCCAGTTTCTTTCACGCCTGGGGAGCCTATGGGGCACCCATCGATGGGAGCGCGTTCTTCCCTTGCTGGCTCAAGGCGACTCGCTACGGCTTGAAAGTCTCCTATCAGGATTTCTGCCTCACGGCCGTGGCGGCTACAAACGGCCGCATGCTGCTCCCGGACAAGGACACACTGGTGTTTGGCCGCACTGATTACGGCTATCACCTGCAAACGACTGCTTATGCCGGCTATCTCAAGTCGATCGCAGCGAATCTCGGCGTCAAGATATACGAGGCACACGATGTTCTCGTCGAGCGCGAAGAAACCGGATCGATTGCTGCGCTCACCCTCGATGGGTCGCTGCGCATCGAGGGCCAACTGTTCGTCGACGCAACCGGCCCGGATGCCCTCCTCATCGGCCGTTCACTCGAAGTCCCGTCCGAAGATTGGCGGCAATATTTCAGCGTCGATCGCGTCCTTTCGGCGCGAGCGCCGGCGTTCACCAAGACTCCGCCCTTCGCGGAAATACGCATCACGGGTGCCGGTTGGACTGCGCTTCATCCGACCCAGGTCGCCACCGGTATCGTTCACGCCTATTCGAGCGAATTCTCGAGCGACCAAGCCGCTCTCGAGTCAGCGTCCGCTGCAGCTGCCGCCGCATTGGCTGACGTGTCCTATCATGCTGTGAATACGGGCGTCCGTTCCAAAGCGTGGGAAGGCAATTGTGTGGCTGTGGGCGGATCGGCGTGCGTTCTCGATCCAATCCACGACGTCGATGTTCATGCACTGCAACTCGGCATAGTGCACCTTCTGTCCCTGTTTCCGGTCACCGGGCAGTTCGCGCCCGAGCGAGCGGAGTACAACCGGATCATGCGCTCCTACTACGAGCGCATACGTGATTTCCAGTGCGCCTTTTATACACTGGCGCCCTTCGACGGCGACTTCTGGCAGCGGGCCCGCGGTCAAACCGTGCCGCAGGCACTGTCGCACAAGATCGCCACCTTCCGCGCGCGCGGACAGATTGCGCCCATGGAAGACGAAACCTTTCTTCCGGAGAGCTGGCAGGCGATCTTAATGGGCCTCGGTGTGGCGCCCGAGAGCTGGCCGCCGGCCATTGACCGAATTCCGCCGAATCGCTTCAAAGAGGAATTTCACCGGACGATCGAGTTCATCAAGACGAAGGTACTCGAGCAGCCGACGCATGATGGATATCTAGACAGCATAGGGCGGAGCACCGCGGCGTGATGGCCATTGGCGTGACTTCTTCCGCGGGCGCGCAGGAGGAGTTCCTGAGCAAGCTGCCCGGAATACCGGCCGCCTCGATCAAAACCGCGGCGGAACTGGAGTCGGCCGCCAGGGCGTCAAAGCCCTTGATCCTGCGCGGGCTCATGGAACATTGGCCTGCACTCGCCGCGGGGCGCACTTCACCATCGGCACTCGGCAACTACTTCAAGTCCATGGACCGCGGCACACCCGCCGCCGTCATGGAGGCACCCGCCAGCACCCATGGACGATTCGGGTACAGCGCGGATCTTCGCGAATTCACATTCTCCACGCGTCAGCGAGGCATCAGCGAGACGCTCGATCGTATCGAAGGCCAGATCGATCGACCGAATGCACCCATCATCGCATTCCAGATGTTGCCGCTCGCCACACATTTGCCGGACTTCGTTCGCCAAAACCCCATGCCCCTGCTTCCGCGGGTTGCGCCGTTGTTGTGGCTGGGCGGTCCTGTCCGGACTCAAATTCATCATGATCGCGACCACAATCTGGCCTGCGTGATCGCCGGCCGGCGCCGGTTTGTGCTGTTTCCGCCCGAACAAGTGGTGAATCTTTACATCGGCCCAATCGACAATCCGCCGCCGCTGTCCGTCGTGGATCTCGAGGCACCGGACTTCGCGCGCTTTCCGCGTTTTGCAAAGGCCTTGGAAACTGCACAGGCCGCGGAGTTGGGGCCCGGCGACGCGCTGCTCATGCCCCGGCACTGGTGGCATCACGTGACATCGCGCGATTCCTACAATGCCATGGTCAATTATTGGTGGGGCACCCAGGCTCAAGGGCTCGAGAATCCTTACGACTGCTTGCTGACGGCATTGCTGGCGATCAAGGATCTGCCGTCGCCGGAACGGATCTACTGGCAGGTCATGTTCAACACCTACGTGTTCCAATCCGAAGGCAGCGCAATCGAGCATATTCCTCCCGATCTTCGGGGCGTCCTCGCAATGATGGGCTCTGGAGTTCGGGACGCCGTGAAGCAAAAGCTCAAGGCTTCCATTCTAAAGGCTCCATGAGGCATCGACCCGATCGCATGACGCATCGACCCGATCGAAAGGCGGCCATGTTGGGAGCGCTGAGCGCCCTCATTGGCTGCTCTCTGCTGTGTGCCACGGCCGCACAGGCCGCCGCGGCCGACATCGTCGTTCGCGGCGACGGAGCGGACATTCACAGCGGCCCCTGGTTCATGCGCATCACTGCATTGGCCGACGACATTCTGCGCGTGCGCGCGGCAGCGGCCGGGGATTTGCCCGAGGACGCGTCCTGGGCGGTACCTGCGGAAATGCGCGGCCGTTCAGTCCATGTCGCCGTCAAGCAAAATGCCGACGGTGTTGATCTTAAGACCGCGACATTGGCGGTGCGAATCGAACGCTCGCCGCTGCGGCTGATCGTGTCGGATTTGGCGGGCCACGTGATCTCGGCCGATGCCCCGACCGGGGCGGTGAATGTGGCGGGGGCAGGCTTCAGTCTGCGCAAAGCGCTGAACGAGAAGGAGCATATTTTCGGCTTGGGCGACAAGACGGGTCCGCTCGATCGGCGCGGCCAGGCGTTTACCCTCTGGAACACCGATGCGTACCGCTTTCAGGAATCGACGGATCCCATTTATAAGAGCATCCCCTTCTTCGTCGCTGCGGGCGGACCGGGCGGCAGTTACGGAATCCTGCTCGATAACACGTGGCGCACCTGGTTCGACTTCGGCAAGCAAGATCCGCAAACGCTCAGCATGGGCTCGGCCGCAGGACCGATCGACTACTACTTGATTTATGGGCCCAGCGTTCATCGCGTCGTCGAACGGTATACGGACCTCACCGGTAAGCCGCCCCTGGCGCCGGCATGGGCGCTGGGCTTCCAGCAATCCCGGTACAGCTATATGTCGGCCACCGAGGTGCGGGGAATCGCCGATCGGCTGCGGTCCGAACGCATTCCTGCCGATGTGATCTGGTTGGACATTGATTTTCAGGACCGCAATCGACCGTTCACGACCAATCCGGAAACTTTTCCCGATTTGCCCGCGCTCGCTCGGGATTTGAGGCAGCAGGGGTTGCGGCTGGTGACCATCACCGACCTGCACATAGCCGCGGCGCCGGATCAGGGATATGCACCCTATGATGGCGGCATTGCCGGCGACCATTTCCTCAAGCGAGCGGATGGGTCGATCTACGTCGGGCAGGTTTGGCCCGGCCCCTCGGTATTTCCGGATTTCACCCGTCGAGAGACGCGTGCTTGGTGGGGCTCTCTGTACCGCGATTTCGTAACGGCAGGCATCGCCGGTTTCTGGAACGACATGAACGAGCCCTCGATCTTCGAGACGCCGACCGCGACCATGCCGCTCGATACGCAGCACCGCATCGCGGAGCCGGGCTTTGCGCCGCGCACGGCGGCCCATGCGGAAATTCACAATGTCTACGGGATGCTGAATTCGCGTGCAACCTTCGAGGGCCAAAGGCAACTCGCCCCCGGTGAGCGCGCCTTCGTCATGACCCGCGCAAGCTATGCGGGCGGCCAACGCTACGCGGTCACCTGGACCGGGGATAACAGCTCGACGTGGAATCACCTCAAGCTCTCGATTCCCATGCTGCTCAATCTGGGGTTGAGCGGTTTCGCGTACAGCGGCGCCGATGTCGGCGGCTTCATCGGTGCCCCGAGTCCGGAGCTGATGACCAAATGGATCGAAATCGCCGCCTTTACGCCGATCTTTCGTGCGCACTCGGAAAAGGGTACTCCGCGCAAGGAACTCTGGGTGGACGGTCCGGCGCACTTGAGTATTCGTAAGCAATTCATCGAGCAACGTTATCGGCTGATGCCCTATCTGTACGCCCTCGCCGATGAGAACGCGCGGACCGGAGCTCCGCTCATGCGACCGCTGTTCTACGATTATCCGGACGCCCTGGATATGCCGTGCGAGCAACCGACGGCATTTATGCTGGGCGATCGCTTGCTGATCGCGCCTCCCCCGGTATTGGAATCACCGCAGGCCTACCAGATCTGTCTGCCGGCCGGGCGCTGGTACGACTATTGGACCGGTGAGCCCGCAGCCGTGACTTGGCTTCCGGGAGCGGCCGGCGCGCCTGCAGCGCAGATGATCACTGTGACCCCGGCGCTCGACCGATTGGCGGTGTTTGTCCGCGCCGGAGCCATGCTGCCGGGTCAGGCGCTGGTACAAAGCACCTCCGAGACGCCGCAAGGACCGTTGTCCCTGGATGTCTACCCGGGCGATGACTGCCGCGGTACGATCTATGCCGACGATGGGCACAGCATGGCCTATTCCCGGCAGGATTATCTTCGGCAACGGGTACGCTGCGTGCAAACCGACGCCGGAATCGATATCGACTTCGATGCGCGCGAGGGCCGGTTCCAGCCGTGGTGGCGGCAAGTGACGGTGCGAGTGCATCACTGGGCGGGCGGCGCAGAGGCTTCCCTCGACGGCAAACACATCGCAGACCCGATCGTGCGCGACGGAGTATTGAGCGTGTCCCTCGCGGCTCCGAGCGGCAAGTCGCGCCTGTCGCTCAAAGCCAAGCCCGACCGCTAGCGCATGGCAGCCCTGCAATACATCAATGCCGTTTGGAGCCTCGTCGCCATTTACTGGGTCGTCGGAATGGTGTTCGCGAAGCCGACGATCAAAAGCGAGGCGATTCTTTCCAGAGCCACGCACATTGCGCTGGGCTGTGCAGCCGTGCTGCTCGTCTGGGAACCAGCAACCGGGAGGGGGTTCCTAGGCCATCGCCTCACGTCATCTGCCGGCTGGGTAGCATGGCTGGGATTGGCCGTCACCATCGGCGGCTGCGCGTTCGCCGTCTGGGCCAGGGCTACTCTAGGATCGAACTGGAGTTCCATGGTCACGGTCAAGCAAGATCACGAATTGATTTTGCGCGGGCCCTATGCCGTGGTGCGGCATCCGATTTATTCGGGCTTGCTGCTCGCTCTGACCGGGACTGCGATCGCAGTGGGAGAGATCCGTGCATTCATCGGCGTCGCGCTCGCCCTCATTGGCTTCTTGCTGAAGTCGGCCGCCGAAGAGAAGTTCATGCGCGAGGAGTTTTCGACCGAATATGCGCGGTATAGTCAGCGGGTCAGGCGCCTGATCCCTTTCGTGTTTTAGCGCCGGCGCTGCCGCCCGCCCTGAATCGAAATGACGATGCCGGCGGGCGGCGGCCAGGAAACCATTTCATGCCAACGGACATTCCCCAGTGGCGCAAAGTCGACCGACGCTCATTCGAGAGCGAGATCCTTCCGGCCGGCAGGCCGGTGGTATTCAAAGGAGCAGCCGACCACTGGCCTCTGGTGCAACGGCGGACCGACTCAGCGGCCGCGATCGCGGATTACCTGAGCACCTTCAACCCGGGTACTCAGGTGGAGTGGCTGGCGGGCGACCCGAGAATAAACGGCCGTTTTTTTTATAATGACGAGATGAACGGCATGAATTTCCGCCGCGCCCGCGGGACATTTACCGACGCTCTGGCTCTGTTATTGAGACACCTCGCGGATCCGACGCCGCCGGCGCTGGCACTGCAGGCGCTGCCGATTTCCGTCCACTTGCCGAATTTCGACCTTCAGCACCGGCTCGATCTGCCGCCGCCGGATACGCGGGCAACGATGTGGATCGGCAATGCATCGACGGTTGCAGCGCATTTCGACTTCAGTCACAACATCGCCTGCGTGGCTCACGGGCGTCGCCGCTTTATGCTGTTTCCGCCGGAGCAGCTGGAAAACCTCTACGTCGGGCCCCTCGAATTCACCCCGCAGGGCGTACCCATCAGCCTGGTCGATGCCCACAATCCCGACCTTGCGCGCTATCCGCGCTTCGAGCAGGCGGCCGCGGCGGCCCAAATCGCCGAACTCGAGGCCGGCGACGCCATATTCATTCCCTACATGTGGTGGCACTCGGTTCGGTCTCTGGAACCGTTCAACATCCTGATCAACTACTGGTGGAATGCCGTGCGCCGACCCGTGGTTGCGCCGTTCCACAGCCTGCTACATGCGGTGATTGCTATCGCGAACTTGCCGACCCCGCAACGGGACGTGTGGAAAACGTTCTTCGATCACTACGTCTTTCAAATCCATGGCGATCCGGCCGCGCATATGACCCAGGAGCGGCGCGGACTGCTCGGCGGTCTTTCGCCGGAGCAAGCGGAGCAATTCACCGCTCTCCTGGCGCGTCTGCTGAGCGGGACGCGATAAGTGGCGCCGTAGGCGCAAGGCACCTCCTTGGCAACACTACAGAAATTGTCGCGACGGCGATTCGTCAAATACGGCGCGTCCTCGCTTGCCATGGCGTCATTCTTGGCAAAAGCGCAGACGGCGTCGCCGCCGCCCGGCAGCGCGGGAGAGCAGGCCACGACGCAGATCAACGCTGCGACCGACGCCGCGAGTCACTTGATGGTTGAAGTGCATATCAATGGCCATGGCCCTTATCATTTCGTCGTCGATACCGGTGCCGATCGCACCGTTTTGGCCAGCGAAGTCGCCGTCGAGCTGGGACTTGCCCACGGCGAAGACGTCATGCTGAAAGGTGTCGTCCGCACCGTCCTTACCGAGACCGTTTCGATCCGCACCATGACATTTGGGTCGATCACAAAAAGACATTTGATGGTGCCGACCCTATCCCGTTCGCTATTGGATGCGGACGGTTATCTTGGCCTCGACTTCCTCGATGGTCACCGCGTAACCTTCGATTTCAAAAATCACCTCCTGCAGGTAGGTGATCCTCGCGCCAGATTCAGCGCGAATTGGGTGCGCGAGAATGAGGCCCGTATTCCCGCGTCGGGGACCTCCGGGCATTTGAAGTCGCTCGACTGCATGGTAGACGGCGTACCCGCGACTGCCTTCATCGATTCAGGCGCCGAAGTGACGGCTGCCAACGATCCTCTGCTGGCTGCTTTGGCGAGGCACAATCCGGATTTTCGCGAAACGGGCGACATTCGTTTGATCGACATCACCGGCGGCGAGATCCTGGGAAGGGTGGCGATGGTCAGCAAGATCCGCTTGTCCCCGGCGCTGACATTCACCGACTGCCCCTTGGTGATCGCCGATTTTCTGGTCTTCGATGCGTGGGGGCTGCGTCAACGCCCGGCGTTGCTGATCGGGATGAACCTCCTGCGGCAATTCGGAAGGGTGTCGATCGACTATGGGCTGCAGGAACTTCGTTTCGATTTGGCAGCATTCCGCTCGCCCCCGAAACCCTTGATCACATCGCTCGACTAGGGAGCTGTATTCGCTACATCACCTGAAGTACAATTGCATGGTCGATGGACAATCTTCGCAGCTACTTAAGGAGATACAGATAACTGCATGAGCAACTCCAACTCGTCTTCCATCCCCACGCCGCGCGTCACCCTTAAGCTCAAGGCCGTCGCCCGCAAGTCCCCGAGAGAAAGCAAGACCTCACCGATCCCACGGCCCCAAAACACCAGCAAGCTGAAACCCGGCGCCCACTGGTCGGATGAATACAAGGAGCGCATGCAGAGGGATATGGATGCCTTAGTGCGCTAGCCGTATCCAAAGGGACTTTCGCATCCGGACGCACGCCATCGGACGCCCGGAACTCATCGTGTGCTCGCCGGAGGCCTCAGAGCGCAACCCAAACCTAAAGCCGGGGCTGTCGTTTCCCGATTATTATTCTCCTGTTTCGGCAGCGATGAACGGTTGCCAGGTTGCGCAGAAGTGTTCCCATCTAAAGCTCAGCAAGGGTCTCGGCAGCCGCGGCCCCGGTATCAGATCCTGGACCGCACCGATGAAATTGAACGGCAACCAGGGTGCGACGCGTCTCGGTCGGTTGGGATCCCCCGTCCTAACGAAGTTCGCCCAGTAGGTTTTCATCTCGCCGGCCAGCTCCTGTTCATCCGCGCTGAGCGGCGTCTCGAAGTTGAACAGGAACTGAAGCTCGGAGCCGTGTTCCGACGCGGTTGGGAAACCGTACACATCGTTGGGCGGCTTGACCGGAGTGCCGAACCCCGAGAGGGGCGGTGCATTGGGATCGTTGAATTCGTAGCCGAACACCGGAACGAAGCGCGAGAGGTCGATGTTGGAATCCGATCCATTGCAGGCGAATACCAAGTCGGTAAAAATTTGCGAAAGAGCTTCATCCGAACTGGGTGCATCGTTCGCAAGGAAGGGATCGGGAAAATGCTCGAGCGGATATTCCTTGGCGACCTCGGCGTCGAAGGCGGCCGTGTTGCCGGCGGCCGGAAAGCCGAGTCCGCTGAGGAACAGACTGATCTCCTGCGGATAGGTGCAGAGCGCGGGTGTGCCGGTGAAAGGCGGCGTGGCACAGAGGCTGTTGGCGGAACTTAAATCAAAATTCGCCGGACCGCCTGCCGCCTGGACGTTGACCAGCGTACTGGGGAATGGAAAATCGAGGGGCTCGAACAACCTGCCTTCGTTGGCATTCGTACCCTGGAGAACGGGGACGCGGATGAAATCCCCCGTCGAGAATGCCTGCTCCAGAGAATTCGGCAACACTCGCGTACCGTAGTCCGGTGAAATCCCATTGGCCCCAAACACCGTGCCCTGGGCCGCGAGTATGCCGGCGACCGGCGCCGCCCGCAGACACGCGGCGTCACCGGGTTGGGTACAGCCCAGTACTGCATCGAAGGCAGGACCGAAAACCGCGCCATAGACCTCCTCCGTTGGAACGCTATGCAGCATGTACGCACCGCTCTCAATGATGGCGCTGCGATACAGACCGGTCCCGGTCTTGGTGGAGGACAGAAGACTGGAAACGCTCAACCCGCCGGCGGATTCCCCGCCGATAGTCACCTTTCGGGGATCGCCGCCGAAACCACGGATGTTCTGTTGCACCCACTGCAACGCCAGTTGCTGGTCCATCAGGCCGTAATTGCCCGCGTCACCGGTGTTTTGAAAGAAATTCGGAGCTGCGGCGAGCAACCCGGGTTCGACCAGCCAACCGAGCGCGCCCAGACGATAGTTGATGGTCACGACGATGATGTCATTCTCGGACACCATGACCGAAGGGTCATACTGCGCACCCGTACCGCTGACCAGCGCGCCGCCATGAATCCAGAAAAACACCGGCAGCCGCGAATGCGCATTCGCCGTCGCGGGAACATAGACATTCAAGAAGAGGCAATCTTCCGATTGCGGCAGCGGCGCGGTGCTCCCCGCCTGGGGACAGGCCGGTCCCGGAATTGCCGCAACCGTGGTGCCTGCGGGTGAACTCGGTGGTTGCGGAGGCGTCCAGCGCAGTGCCCCTACCGGCGCCGCTGCATAGCGAATGCCGAAGAAGGCATCGACGCCGGCCAGACTCGGCGACGGTACGCCCGTGAAGGTTCCGGTACTGGTGACGACAGTGGGCGCCGCATCGGCCGCGGCAACCGGCATGACGGCCGCAGCGACGATGAGAATGCCGAAGCTCAGGCGCCGCAGAGTGTCGCCTGCTCTTCCCGGTACCCTTGGATGGTGTTGTTGATGCGCTGACTTCATTGTGTGTTCCTTTTTTATGAGTCTTGAAAATATCTCGCGCTAGAGACCGGCCCCGCCCTAGCCGTGCCCTGCATTTTAGCCGGCGTCAGGCGCTTGGCAACTGACAGATCCGCGGCGTGGCCACAGCAACAACTGCCGCTGCGAGTTCCACCATGCAGTATTGGCGCCGAGAGAGCGGGCTTCGCCGTCATGATAAGCTGACCCCGGCGAGAACGTTGCGTCCAATCCATCTGCCTGTCATGCCCGAATTCGAAGTCAGCCATTTGCTCGATACGGATACTGTGGCGCTGCGTAACATCCGGTGCGGCGGTGCTTGCCGTCATCGCAGTGCGGAAGAATGTGTCTCGGCCACGCATCTCGTATTCCCTTATCGCGGCGTCTACGTGCGGCACGTCGGCAGCGATCAAGCGGTGGCAGATGCCAACCACGTGCTTTTTTTCAATGCCGGCGAAGGCTATCAGGTCAGTCATCCGGTCACAGGAGGCGATGCAAGCCTGTCGCTTGGCCTGTCGGAATCCGTCCTCAGTGAATTGGCGCCCCGCTCTCTTTTGAATGAGGGCGGACAACTCGGATTCCGCCGCCAGTATCAGCGCATCGACCCACGCGCACAGGCTTTGGTCGCACTGCTTCGGCATAGCTTGGCCAATGGAACCCTTGAGCCGCTCGAGGCCGAGGGCCTATTGTTGACCTTGGTGTGCCGCAGCCTGGGACCTCGCACTTCGCACGCGCCTGGGGCGACTCATGCGCGCCGCCGGCTGGCGGACCGTGTCAAAGTCCTGTTGGCCGGCGATCTTTCCCGCCGCTGGACTCTTGCGGACATCGCTGCAGAAATCCGCGGCTCGCCGGTCTATCTGACGCAGGTGTTCCAACAGGTCGAAGGCATTCCCCTGTATCGTTATCACCTACGGCTGCGTCTGGCGCGAGCGCTGGACCTGATCGCGCAGTACGACGATTTGTCCGCTTTGGCCGCGGAACTGGGGTTTTCCAGCCACAGTCATTTCGCCGCGGCTTTCCGCCAGGCCTATGGCCGGTCGCCGACAACCTTCAAGCAGTCCGCGCTACGCTCTTAAACCACTAAAGATTTCGACAGCGGTCGCAGGCCGGAGATGGTCTCCTATGCATGCCCGAGGTGGGCTACCAAAGGAGATGATCATGAGAGGCAAGGAATTCCGAGCCCTACATGAAGGCCCGGGTCTGCTCATGCTGCCCAATGCCTGGGATGCGGGCAGTGCGCGCTTGATAGAGAGCTTGGGGGCGAAGGCCATAGCGACCACCAGCGCGGGACTGGCATGGTCGCGGGGTTACCCCGACGGCAACGCGCTCCCGGGCGATCAACTCATTGCCGCAACTCGCGATATCGTTCGCGCGATTCGGGTGCCGCTCAGTGTCGACATCGAGGCCGGCTATTCAGATGATGCCCGCGCGGTGGCACGGCTCGTCGTCAGTATCCTGAATCTCGGCGCCGTGGGCATCAATATCGAAGACGGTGTCGATTCACCGGATGTTCTGTGCAAAAAGGTTGACGCGGTCCATGAGAGCGCAGCACAGTCCGGGATCGACCTATTCATCAACGCACGCACGGATGTTTATTTGCGTGGCATGGCTACCGGAGCTGCGGCAGTCGAAGAGGTCATCGACAGGGCCGCGCGCTATCGAGCCGCAGGATGTGACGGCCTATTTGTTCCGGGGCTCTCGGATGGCGACGCCATGTCGGCGATTGCGGCAGCGATCAAACCGATGCCGCTCAATATCATGGCCATGCCCGGTCTGCCGTCGATCGAAGCGCTTCAGAAATACGGCGTTCGGCGCGTGAGCGCGGGTTCCGCGATCGCACAGGCGGCGGCACATTGCACCCATCGCCTTGCCGCAGGTTTCCTCGCGGGTGCCTCGAGCGAGATGTTCGGGGCGGTGGAAGAGTACGGCACGTTG
>Ga0209624_10001305_pt1 | contig 19896 bp, 15 predicted proteins | sample JacPinW_OM2H0_O1_FD_188565 | JGI IMG/M metagenome (GOLD analysis project Ga0209624, IMG submission 188565) | Forest soil microbial communities from Algoma, Ontario, Canada - Jack Pine, Ontario site 1_JW_OM2H0_O1 (SPAdes) (version 2) | ecosystem: Environmental > Terrestrial > Soil > Boreal...
CGCCCTCACCGCATATTGCGCAAATCAAGGCGGCCCTTCCGACTGTCCTTTTGAAAATGCGTCGGAATTCTCCAATGCCAGCTTTTCCAGTTTCAACAGTCTCGAGGCCTCCCTTACGAAGCAACTAGGAGATGCGAAGTCTCTGGGGAATACCTATTTCACTCTTGCCTACACCTACGGCCACAGTATCGACAACGCCTCCGGATTTCGCAACCGTGATTCGCAAGTCCCTTATTACAATATTAGCCAGTTCCGCGCTTCCTCTGATTTCGACGTCAGGCACCGCCTTACCTTCAGCGGAGGATGGGATTTACCTCTCGATCGCGCCTGGGCTACAGGACCAAAGAGACTCGTGAGAGGCTGGAGCCTGTACCCTATTTTGAGCTGGCGAACGGGTTTTCCCCTCACCATCAACTCAGGTTTGTTGGCGTCGTTCAGTCCGTCCGACCCGGGCCCCTCGGGCGCAGGCGATGGTTACTTGGCGAATGCGATTTTCGCCCCCGGCTTCAACAACATTGCGATCATGAATCCTAAGCACACTGGGACTTGCAACAATCCAAACACGGGACAGACCCAAAGTGGAAACCTCTACTTCAACTGTGGCGCCTTCGTACAGATTCCTGACATTCCTGGGTCTGGCTATGGCCTGCCACGGGATTTCTTCCGCGGCCCGGGCCGAACGAACCTGGATTTGGCGTTAGCCAAGACAACTCCGATCACCGAGCGAGTAGGCGCGGAATTCCGCGTCGAGGCATTCAATGTCTTGAACCACACCGAATTCGCGAATCCCGACACCACCCTCACGAGTGGGACATTCGGGCAGATCACAAGCACGACGTTTGGGACAGGAATCGCCGCTCTGCAGACTCAACGCATTCTGCAACTGGCTCTTCGACTGATGTTCTGAGTAATTCTGGAAAGGTCGCCGGAAACTCGCTGCTGCGCTACTGGCTCTGGGAAAAGCTACCACCAACCGCCCAGAATGGCTCCCATGACCACGAGCGCAACGATCAAGTAACCGGCATTAACGAAAACATAGGTCTTCGGCCGCCGTTCGAACAACGAAAACTACACCGATTCCCATCTGCGTTTATTTCGCTACATCCGACTCTGGCCTGTTCCACGCCCTGAATGCCAAGACCGGCGCTCCCGTATTTTCTCTCAGCTTTAGTGGATGGCCGATGTTTTCATCCCCAGGTCGTCGGGAATATCGTCTACATTGGCTCCCACAGCGGGCGGCTGATCGCCATCGATCGGATTGCGAAGAAGCAAGCGTGGACATTTCAGACGGATCAGTCGAGACAGAGCGCCTCTACCTACACCAAGCCGAATGGCACGCCGGAATATTCCGCTGCATTTTCCTCGAACTTTTATGACGACATGATTGTGGGAGTCGACCGAATGCTCCATATAGGTGCGATTCTTTCGTCTCCAGTCGTCGTCGATCAGGTAATCTACGTCGGCAGCAGCGACGGCAATCTTTACGCGTTGATGTAACGTAGAGACTGAGAGCTTCTGTACAGGCTCCGCCATTTCCTTATCGTTCGCAGATTTGGCGTCGGAGTTTACTGAAGACACCTCATGCCGTTTTGGCCTGGAAGGCTTCCTTGAGACCCAGAATCATATGAACGACATCTTCGTCGCCTATTGCGGTGTTTATCATCGAATGGTAAATCGCACGGTCCGGCCATTCGACATTGAAGTACTTCTTGATAAAATCGGCGCGCTCCCGGTCGACGCTATCAACAAGATCTTCGGCTTCCTTCTCGCTTTTGCCGCGCGCCAGCAGCCGCCTGACCTTGTCCTCTCTAGGCGCATAGAGAAACACACGCAAAGTATCTGATCGGCTCCTAAGAAATTGTTGCGAACCTCTGCCCACAATGACACAGTTTCCACGTTCGGCAGCGTGTTCCACCACACGTCTCGTGGTTTTAAGAATGGTCTCGCTATCGACGAGATTGAGTTTCGGAGCGTTGATGCTGCCTTCATAGCTGCCACGAAGAAAAGACTTGAAAAGTCGATAGTAAAGCGGATCATTACGTTCCTCTCGAGCTTCGACCACACCCTTCGGGCAATTCGCCAGTCTCGCGATTTCCTCAGTCAACCTCTGGTCCCACAGCTTCCAACCGAGCCGATTGGCAACAAGCTGAGCGATGTCGCCTCCGCCGGACCCGTACTCACGTTCAATTGTGATGATGTTAACCATGAAAACCAACTTTCCTTCGTCGTGTCGATTACGTATGGACCGCGAGCACCGGACAAGGCCCCAACTGGATCGCTCGATAGGTAGTTGAGCCGAAAACAGCGCGGTCCACGGCTTCTCCTCCACGCGTCGTCATAATTATGAGGCTCGCTGGCGTTTCCGTTGCGTGTCGAACAATCTCTTCGTAAGGTTTTCCGAACCTTACCGCGAGCTTCACACTGAGATTCTTGCGCTCCGTCTCGTAAACCAGTTTGTCGAGTTCTTGTGTACGCGAGGCAATGATCGCCTCCGCTCTCGCCACATCGGGGACTCTTTCGGCCACGTGCAACAAAGTCAGCTCCGCGCCATATTCTTCAGCTAACGAAATCGCGTACCCACGCGCTCGCTCGGAGTTATTCGAAAAATCCGTGCAGTAAAGGATCCGGCTCAAACGATGGTGCCCATCAGGTCCAGTACTCAAGGCTCTGTGAGAGGGATCGGATACTATCAGCACCGGACATGCCGCCCTGCGCATGACGCGGTCGGTAGTCGAACCCAGTACAAGACGGTCAACTCCACGTCGGCCATGTGTTCCCATGACAATCACTTCGATGTTCGCTTTTTGAGCAAAAGAGAGAATGCAGTTAGGTGCGTTTCCCAGATGAACGACGAGTTCCGGCTGAAGCCCGGTGGCTGAACACTCCTTTACAAACCGCTGCAACTGCACTTCGCCGCCTTCATTCAGCGCCCGGGAGAATTTCGCGTAGTCCGCCTCTTGGGCTGCATAATCGGCGAATGGGTACTTCCAAAGCTCGACAACGTGAAGTGCAACAATCCTCGCTTTGTAGTACTCGGCCAGCGACAACGCGTACTGATATGCGGCAGCGGAGAAATTCGAAAAATCGATCGGGCACAAGATGGATTTCAATTGCATAACAGTTATTCGGCAACGTGCACACCACCGCCTCCAGGATCGTTCTTCTCCAGAACAAAGCTCAGGCAGAACATGATCGCTGCGGCAACGCAAAGAACCATGAACGTGTCAATGTAAGCGAGCGACGCTGCCTGCGACTGCACTGCCTCATAAATCCGGGCATACGCAGTTGCGACAGCTTCGTGCTTTCCTAACCCACCACTGGCAAAACGTTGTGTTAATCCTTGTGCAGAATTTATGAAGTTTGGATTATCGACTCTTGCCTTTTCCACTAGCCTTAGCTGATGGAATTGCGAACGGCGGGCAATAAGCGTCGTAACCAGTGAAGTCCCTACGCTGCTGCCCATGTTGCGCATGAAGTTCACGATGCCGGCGACAGAGTTATTTTTCTCTGGCGCAATTCCAACGTATGCAACCAGCGTAATCGGAACGAAAAGGAAGCCTAACCCGATGACTTGGGTAATGCGCAGCCATGTGGCGGCACTAAAGCTGATCTGCAGGTCAATTCGCTTCGTCGAATAAAACATTGCAATCGACAAGGACAGCCAGCCGAAAGCGATCAAACGCCGCGCCTGAATCTTTGTTGTGAGTTGACCCATGATGGGCATTTCCATCAGCAAAACCAATCCTCCCGCCGAAAGGGCGAGTCCGGCAAGCTGCGAGGTATATCCCAAGAGCGTCTGCAGGAATTGAGGCATCAGAACGAGGCTGCTGAAAAGGAGAATGCCGAGCATGAACATCATGAGACTGGCGCTGGCAAAGTTAAAGCTCTTGAACATCCGGACATCGATGATCGGCGTTTTCGCAAACCACTCCCATACCACCAGAGAGATCAGGCAGCCCGCTGAAACGATGATCAGCGTCGTGATGAAGCGCGATCCAAACCAATCGTCCTCCTGGCCCTTGTCGAGCAGAATCTGCAAAGCACCTACCCCGATGGTGAGGAGTGCGATTCCCACGTAATCCAACTTCACCCCGGCTTTCCTCAGCTTTTGAAGATATGGAGGATCCTCGACGAACCGCCGCACCAGGAACCACGTGATCACTCCCACCGGAAGGTTGATGAAGAATATCCATCGCCAGGAGTAGTTGAATGTTATCCATCCGCCTAGAGTCGGACCAATCGTCGGCGCCATGATGGCCGTGATTCCATACAGAGCAAATGCTAGTCCGCGTTTTTCTGGCGGAAACGTATCCGCCAAAATTGCCTGAGCCATAGGTTGCAACCCGCCGCCGCCCGCTCCTTGCAGAACTCGGAAGAGAAGAAGAAAACCCAGGGTCGGTGCGATTCCGCAGAGCAAAGAACTGATAGTAAAAATGCCAAGGCAACTCATGAAAAAGCGCTTGCGGCCAAGTGCTCCGGCGAGCCAGCCGGTCATGGGCAGAATGATGGCGTTCGACACGAGGTAAGAAGTCAGAACCCACGTGCTTTGGTCGTTGCTCGCTCCAAGATTCCCAGCCATGTATGGAAGCGCCACGTTGGCAATGCTCGTGTCGAGAACTTCCATGAACGCCGCGAGAGCAACAACCACGGCAACCAACCACGGGTTATACCGTGGCCGCCAGGTGTCCTGATCGAGCGTGAGCGCAGCGGTGGTCATCTCAGATATACATCGGGAACAACATTCATCCCTGGGCGAAGCTTTCTGTCTCGGTTTTCGCCGGGCTCGAGCACAATCTTTACCGGGACTCGCTGCACGATCTTCACGTAATTTCCAGTCGCGTTTTCGGGTGGAAGCAAACTGAATAGCGGCCCGGTCGCGCCGGCGATACTGTCAACGTGGCCGTGAAAAGTTCTGCCGCTTGAATCCACGTGAATGTCAGCTTTCTGTCCAACCTCCATATGCTTGAGTTGCGTTTCTTTGAAATTGGCTGTGACCCAGACTTCATCGAGAGGGACAACGGTCAGCAATTGCTGTCCCGGTTCCACATTCAGCCCTTCAACTACGGTCTTATTCACTTCCCCGCTAACTGGGGCAACAATTTTTGTGTATTGCAGGTTCAACTCCGCTTGCTGAAGCAGTGCCCGCTTTTGCTGAACGTCCGCAATCGCAGCCTGCACTCTTGCCCTCGTAGACGACACCTGCTGCGGTCCCGTCTGCGCGTATGCGTGATTGGCAGTTGCTTGCGTTAGGCGGCTCTGCGCTTGTTGAACAAATTGTTGGGCAGCAGATTCGCTAGCCTGCGCCGCCGCAACGTTGGCTGTACTGGATCTCGCCGTCGCGAGCGCCTGATCGTAGATTTGCGGTGCGACTTCTCTTTTGTCGACGAGCTGCTTATATCTGTGGAGATCGTCTTGGGCTTTCACATCGTTCGCCTCGGCCGCTTCCACCTGTTGATGGGTAGCGGCCAATTGTTTCTCGGCAGCGCTGATCGCAGCGCGTGCATCCTCTATGCCCGAGGCAGTGAACTGCAATTGACTGGCTGTATTCACGGACGTGATTGGCACTGTAATATTCAGCGACCGAGCCGTGGCTTCGGCATTGGCCACGTTCGCCTGCGCCTGAGTGAGCGCGACCTGATAATCAGTCGGATCGATTTCAACCAGAACATCACCCTTATTGACCCATTGATTGTCGTTTACGTTAACTCGAACCACGTAACCGGAGATGCGTGCACTGACTGGATAAAGGTGAACATCAGCCTGGGCGTCGTCAGTCGATTCGTAGCTACTGAGATATCGCCATAAGAACAAAGCTCCGATGATCACAACAAGAGCGATGATGAGAATCAACAGGTTCCGGCGGCGCTTTCGGCGCGCTTCGGGTGAATATTTTCGCTCGGCTGCAGGTACGGAGCTCGCCGCAGGATTAGCATGAGGAACCGAAGAAGACACGTTTTCGTCTGCCATCTTATTTTCCTGCAAAGTATTCCTTCACGCCTTGAGTTCCAGCCCCCAAGGCCCGAATGAGTGAAATTTTCGCGAAATTATACTTGTACAAACTTGAAATGTATTGCTCATGCGCTCCAGCCACCGCTTCTTGCGATTGCACAACTTCCACTGAGTCGGTGACGCCTGCACTGAAGCGATCGCGGGATTGTGCGAGCGTCTGGTCGGCCAACTCAATATTGCTTTGCGCAACCTTCACTTGTTCGGCGGAGGACTGTAGGGTCAAGAACGCGGTGCGTACATCTGCCTCGACCTGTGCTCGTAAGTTTTCGAGTCGCTCGCGGCTCTGTTCGAGCCGCGCGTCGGCCTGCTGAATTTCGCCGTGTACGCTGTTGCCGGTGAAGATGGGGATTGACAGTGTTCCACGTACGTCGTATACGCGAGTGGAATCTGACGGATGAGCCCCGCCCGTTCCATAATCTGCACCGAAAGATAACGAAGGGAAATAGCCGGCAACCGCTGCCTTACGCGACAACTCTGCCGCTCGAACTGCGCTTTCGGCGGCACGATAATCGGACCGCCCCGCATAAGCGCGCGTCAGCGCGGCGTCTACCGTTAGATTGTCGAGCGGTTGGTACAGCGATTTGTCGGTGAGATCGAAGTCCTGACTCGTGGCTAGACCTATCACGCGTGCCACAGTGATCTTCTGGACGGCAAAATCGTTCTTTGCCTCGATCAGCTGCTGTTGCCGGCTTTGTAGTTCGACCTTGGTGCGCAATGCGTCGATATCAGCTGCGGTGCCGACATTGACCTGGTCCGTCGCTTGATTAAAAAGCGCCTCTGCCGTCTCGACTTGCGCCTCATCCGTGGCTATGCGTGCCTCATCAGCAACGGCCTGGAAGTAAACGTACCCAATTGTCAAAATGACGAGATCGCGAGCATCAAGGAGTGTGTAGTCTGCCGATTTCACATTTTGGCTAGCGGCGCGAGCGGTATTAATGGATTTCCAGTCAAACAGGTTTTGATTTACCCCCGCGCGAGCATCGAAGTATGAATAGGGTCCGACCGAAGGAGAAATGTGTAATAACGTGGCTAGCCCTGCGAAGCCGAGTTCGTCAACGTTAACCTTGGACGCTGCTACGTAAGGTCCAGCCGTGACCTGCGGGAGCAACGCACTCAATTCTTGCCAGCGTTGCCCCCGGGCTGCGCGCGTGTCGGCTTGTGAAAGCAACAGCCCGAGGTTGTGCTTCAGTCCCAGATCAATCGCATTTTGCAACGACAATGGCATGCGTCCCGGAACGAGCTTGATCGGCACGCTGCCTGAAAAAGAATTCGCTGCATTTCCAGAAGGAGGGCTTTGAGTCGCGCTACCTGAAACAGAAGCTGGGTAAGTTTGGGCGTAGGAAAGCAGCGCTCCCAAGATTAAGGATGCTGCGCAAAGAAGGCGTATCGAGGCTCCTGAAGAGATCACAAACGCTCCTTCACTTCGGTTGTGCCGGCGCCGACACGCGATAATTTACCCTACTCTTGCACGATTTGTCTCTGGAGCACGAAGACCGGAATTCTGACGAACGGGGGTGCCCGATTGAAAACCGATAATTCAACCAGTTACGAACGGTCTTGAGATCGCGGCTCTCGAGCGGATTGCGAACTGGCCTGAAGGTGATCAGGATTTCGTGGCTAACTGGGGCGATCAGGATTTTGCAGGATCATGAGCCATGCGACTGCAGCACTCGACAGAGAAAGAGCCGAGCAAATGAACATGATAATTCGGAATCCATATACGAACGCTCCCCTCACATGTGCTCTGATGGCGACCTCAGCACTTGGATCAAGCCCAGCGGGTACCTGCAAGCCAGCGAGTCTGATCTCGTTCGCCTGCAGCTCGTGTCGAATATAGGACGGCAGGTAGAGGCCATCCAGGCTTCGATCCAGTCGAAAACTAAATGCCTTTACCATTACAATTCCAAGCACTGCGATAGCCAGTACTCCTGCCACCCGCGCCATTGCGTTGTTGATTCCGGAAGCCGTGCCGACAAAGTCTTCCCCTACTGAATTCATAACCACGGTGGTGAGAGGGGCGACAGTGACGGTCATCCCTAATCCGAGGATAACCAACGCCGGGAAGAACGACCTCCAATAGCTGCCTCCAACGGAGGGCACAGCGAACAGAGCAAAACCCGATGCTGCAATCAGTGGGCCTAGTATCAGCGGACCTCTCGCGCCATAGCGGTCAACAAGTCCGCCAGCCCATCGCGAAAGAAAGAACATCAGCAGCACCAGGGGCATGAGTGCAGTACCGGCTGCGAGTGGCGAATACTCCTGTACTTGGATCAGATTCAACGGGAATAAGAAAAAGAAAATTCCAACCGCCGCGTACAAAAGAAAGGTGAGCAGGTTTGCGCCACTAAACTTCCGGACTCGGAACAGCGTTAGCGGCACCATCGGGGCTGTAATGCGGGCCTCGACGAATACGAACGTGATGAGCCCCGCAAAGTCAACAATCAAACTGACGACGACCAAGCGATTCGTCCAGCCCAAGTTCACCGACTCGAGGAAGCCGTACACCAAGCCGCCAAGCCCCATCGTGGCTAGAAGCGCTCCAATCCAGTCGATGCGTCCTGCAGTAGGGCGGCGGCTCTCCGGAATTTGCCAAAGTGAAATCACTACCACCGACACCGCGATCGGGAGATTGATGAAGAACGCCCAGCGCCATGAGGCGTGTCCAACCAGCCATCCGCCAAGAACGGGACCAACCGCGGTGGTGATCGCTGTAAAGCCCGACCAGGTGCCGATCGCTCGGCCGCGACTACTTCCGTCGAAAGATGTACTGATAATCGCGAGACTCCCGGGTACCAGAAGTGCAGCCCCTAAACCTTGAAGGCTTCTCGCGATAATTAGCAGATGAATGTTCGAAGCAAAGCCGCAAGCGGCAGATGCAACGGCGAAGATCGCTACTCCCGTTACAAAGATCATGCGCCGGCCAAACATGTCGCCCAGAGAGCCACCAACGAGAATCAACGCGCCCAAGATAAGACCGTAGGACTCGACCACCCATTGCATATCCACCACGGTTGTCCGGAAACTCGCTTGTATCGCTGGCAGGGCAACATTGACGACTGTGCTGTCGATGAATGCCATACTGGAGCCGAGAATGGTTGCTGTCAGTATCCATCGTTTAGCTTTTTCTCCGCACGGGACTTCCCCAGCCCCGGATCGTAAGGCGGCATCATCGCAAGGCGCTCTCATGGAGATTATGGATGCTATTTAAGGTGCGCACGGTCTGTTACTAATCTTGCAGGAAGCTGGGCAGCTTCCGGTAGGCCTACAAGCTTCTTGGAATCCTGTTCTCACTCAAATGCCTTACGACCGAGATTTATTTGCGCGGCGATGAGAGAGCTTACGTTCTTGCTCAAGTGCAATCGCGAGTTCCGCCACTCCGCGACGGATCTCCTTCACGTCCGAGGCGGCAAATCCCAACTGCAGTCCCTCCTTCAACACTCTGCCTCGCATGCATTGGCCCGCAGTCGTAGATCCCTTTGCGCTTGCCAAGCCGTCCCATTTACCTTTGCACGCGTGAAGGAGACGTTAAGTATGACCAAACCCATTCTGGTGGTAACCAGCCGTTATCCGAAGGAAGTCGAAGACCGTATCAACCGAGATTACAACGCCCGACGAAATCCGAACCAGTTTCCTTTTAACCAGCAGGATCTGCTTTCCGCGACCGAAGGGGCCGACGCCCTGTTTATCACGCCGGCAGATCGGTTGGACTCTGGGTTTTTCCGGAACGTTTCGCCAAGTATAAAAATCATCGCCACATACTCGGTGGGTTTTGAGCATATCGATCTGGAAGCCGCCGCTCGCAGGAAAATTCCGATCGCTTATACCCCTGGTGTCAACAGTGAAGCAACGGCCGACATCGCAATGTTGCTTTTGCTGGGTGCTTCGCGTCGAGCTTACGAGGCTCAGGAACTGGTTCGAACGGGAGCATGGAAGCCCCTGAGCCCCGACATGCTCCTGGGATGGCAAGTCGGTGGCAAAGTCCTCGGCATTTTGGGAATGGGGCGCGTGGGACAAGCTGTGGCGCGTCGAGCGCGAGGATTCGGAATGAGGATTCACTATTGCAACGTTTCGGAGTTACCTGCGGAAATAGCAGGTGATGCTGTCTACCATAAGAATTCTTCGGACCTACTTCGCGCGAGCCAGTTCTTGAGCCTGCACGCTCCAGAGACTGCCCAGACTCGCCACTTCTTGAACGCCAAAACCATAGGTCTTCTGCCTCCAGGGGCCATCGTGGTGAACACGGCTCGCGGAGGATTGGTGGTCGACGACGATCTTATCGCCGCTCTCAAAAGCGGGCGGGTCGCCGCTGCCGGACTCGACGTTTTTGAAGGCGAGCCAAATCTTAACCCGGAATACATTTCGCTGAAAAATACATATCTATTGCCGCATATCGGCAGCGCTACGATCGAAACCCGCACAGCGATGGGGATGCTGGCCCTGGACAACGTGGAGGCGGTGCTGAACCATAGGCCACCGCCAACCCTTGTCCAGCCCTAGTCGCAGTCGGCCCGCCAGTGCGGTCGTGGCGTTGAGTGCCGTTCGTGCGCGGGCACCTTTCGCAGTTTCCATAACGTGGAGCCGAATGTACAGTCTCGGATTATTCGCTCCCGATTGGGAGACCGTTCATTGTCCGAAAGAAATGAAGGCCGTCGGCAATTTCACCGCCGCCGCTTTCGATCCGCTCGCCTGGAAGGCGAATTATCCCAATCCAGCCTTTGTGCAAATGACCCCTCTCGATGGGTACTGGGGAGCTAAGCGGGTGATGTCATTCCGCGACGACCGAATCCGCGCCATCGTCGAAGAGGGACGATTCCAGGATCCGAAGGCTGTGGACTATATCACCCGCGCGCTCGAATCTAGGCGCGACGCGATTGCCCGGGCCTGGTTCCGTCAGGTGCTTCCGCTGGAAGGATTTCGAATTGTTGATGGTCGTCTGACACTTGACGATCTGGCGGTCCAATATGGATTTTCGTCGCCAAGCCGCTACCACCTCAGCTGGTTCGTGTGGCACAACGAAGTACAAAAAAAAGAAGACGCCTCCACGTCGGAAGACACTGTGCTGCCAGATACATTCAAGTCTCTCACCGCCGGATCGTACATTGGTTGCAGGATCGCTCTTGAGAATACAGACAAGAGATCGGTCACTATCTACTTCCGCCACAAGGGAGACACATGGAAGCTCGTCGGCATCTCGTGAACAACAGTCTGAGCAACCGAACGCAGGGCACAGCTTCCTCAGCGCTGCGCTTTTCAAATCAAAATGGCTCAGACCAACTATCGGGTGGCTTGATTACCGGCTTTTTGGGACTTGTGTCGCTGATTGCCGAAACCGGGTCTCATGCTGTCAAAACGTAGAAAGAACCACGAGGCCTGCAATTTCGGTGGCCTTACAGATGTCAGGGATAGTGTCAACCAGGCGTCCCCGCTTTCAACAGTGTTGAAGCTACCTTTGAGACATCCATTGCGACGTAGACGGTTCCCTGATCCCCGCCAAAATTAATTTCGGTTGTTCCGCTTCCGTAGTCACTAACGTGGTTAACGCGATCTGCGTTGACAAAAGTTTCGCGCCCGTTGATATCCTCGAATCTAATCAGCTTCACATACCCTCCTCTTAAATCGCCCAGTTCGCGACCGACATTGCATTACCGAGTGGCGTTCCGTCATCGGTCTCGAGCGTTGCTTACCGCTTCCAAAAACCTGCGCGCGAGTTCGGCGATTCGATCAGGCTGGCGGCGCCGGATGGCCTCTCTCGGAATTAACTCTCCACCTATTCCCAGCGCTACTGCGCCAGCGGCAATGAAACTGAATGCCGTCCTCTGATTGACTCCACCGGCGGCGACGATCGGAACGTTCGGAAACATGGCCTTGAGATCCTTGATGTAACTGTCGCCGCCAATGTGTCCGCAGGGAACAATCTTTACGAAGTCGGGGTTGAGTTTCCACGCTGCGATGACACCCGTGGGAGTGAGTGTTCCCGGAATCACGACGGTGTTTTTCTGCACCGCGAATTTAACCGTATCGGGATCGAGGCCGTCGCTCGTAAGGAACTGCGCTCCCGCCTCCAGGCACCGTCGGGCGGTTTCGGTATCATGGACACTCCCGGCTCCAACGATCACATCGGGGGCGTGCTGTACAAGGTTGGATATAACCTTGATCGCTTCCGGCACAGTCAATGTTACTTCCAGAATCGGAATTCCGCCCCGCGCGATCGCTTCCGCAGCGAACAACGCGTCTTCCGTGGTAGAGACGCGGATGGAGGGAATAATTCCGAGTTCTTCGATTCGGCTCCGTACCTCTTGTTTATTCAAAAGATAGGCTCCTCAAGAACGACGTGAATGCTCGTCGCAGAGTTCAGCATGAAAACTGCCTTTCGGACCGAATAGCCCGTTTAGGGCAGCGCCCTCGTGCCTACTGCTTGCCGCAGTTGCTCCAGGGCCAGCAAATATGAGGCGACCGCCTGACGGTAAGCAAGCTGAGTGGCACGGTAGTTGCGCTCGGCATCCAGAAAATCGAGCAGGCTCACGGCACCGCGCTGGTAGGCATATTCGGCGATGTCCCGGTCTTTCTGTGCGACATCGAGATACCCGGAGCGATAGAGCGTCACGACTCGGTCACTCACGCGCAGCCCTTCATAAGCGTCACGCACATCGGTGAGTGCCTGTCCGTCGGTTGCCTTTTCTTGCTCCTGCGCTTGTGTAATGGCAAAGCGCGTGCGCGCGATTTCCCCCTGATTATGATTGAAAATAGGCAGAGGGATGCTTCCATAGAAACTGGCTGCATTGATCCCGTTGACGTGAGAGTAATTACCCTGCACGGTGACGTCCTGCTTGCCGATGGCTCGCTGCAGTTCATATTGGCTGTGCGCTGCAATTAATCCTTGTTGAGCCGCAAGAAGATCAGGACGGTTCTGCAACGCCTTCAATTGGAAATCTTCTAGATTGCCTTTCAAAGGTTCGTATTCGAAGGGCCCAGCCACGTCGTAGTCTCCAGGAACGGATTCGTAGCCGAGTAACTGCCTCAAATCGGAAAGTGCCTGAATCTTTGCCAGCTCTGCCTGCTGGTAATCGGTTTCGAACTGCAGCAATTGCAGCTTAATCTTCAGGTAGTCGTCTTCGCTGATGGCGCCTTTGTCGTAACGCAATTGGCTGAGGTCGACCGTCTTTTGAAAACTCTTCAAGTCTTTATCCGCGAGTTCGAGTGTCGATTCAGCGAGCTGTGCGCCTACAAATAATGATGCTGTATTAAAAATGAGTCCGCGCTCGCTATCCTTCACCTGGGACCGCGTCTGAGCTGTAATGTCCTTGGCGGCTTGCAGCCGATGCTGCCGCTTTTTTCCGCGCTCCAATAGATAGCTAAGTCCGACATCACCTTCGGTCGAGTCGTGCAAATACTGGGCATTCTGTGACGAATGGTTGAGCGGCAAGTACTCCCAGTCCGCGAACAAAGACGGATTGGGCCGCAAGTTCGCCGTCGTTTCTTCCGCCTCGCTCTGTTGAATCGTAGTTCGAGTCGCCAGCATGTTGTGGTTGTGCTGCAGCGCTATCTGAATGGCTTCGTCCAGCCTGATGCTCTTCGGTCCAACGTTCTGACCGAACGCGCCACTCGATAGCGCGCACGCCAATAGACCAATGGTGATGACGTCGACCTGGATCTTCCGGAGCACGCCAGAACTATTCAAGGGCCGCCTCAGGTAGTGGAAGTTGGTCGCCATCTCTAGCAATCCAGACATAAAAGGCTGGCAACAGCACAATGCTCAGGAGCAAGTCGGAGATTAATCCTCCTACAATCACGATGGCAAAAGGTCGTTGCGAGTCCGAACCAATGTCGTGAGACAAAGCCGCGGGCAGAAGCCCCAGAGTGGCCACGAGCATGGTCATCATGATGGGCCGCAGTCGCAATACAGCGCCTTCAACCGCCGCGTCCTGGATCGAATAACCGCGCGCACGCAACTGGTTGATGTATTCAAGCATGATGACGCCGGTTTGCACGGAAACGCCAAAGAGCGCAAGCATTCCAACTCCTGACGAGACGCTGAGATACGTTCCTGTGATAAGTAGCGCGAGGAAACCGCCGACGCGCGCGAGGCCCACGTTGAGCAGAATGAGAAGCGCCCATTTGTACGACCGAAACATAGTGTAGAGAATGATGAAGATGACTAGGATTGTCAGGGGAACGATCAACGCCAGCCGGGCCTCAGCACGTTTCTCGCTCTCGTATTCGCCGGACCAGCCAAGACTGTAGCCCGGTGGCAGCTTCACCTTTCGGCCGATCTGTTTGATAGCATCCTCAACAGTCGTTCCAAGATCACGGCCTCTCACGTTGAACGTCACAGCTACATACCGGGTGTTGCCTTCACGAAAAATATCGTAAGCGCCGTCCTTGACCTCCACGCCGGTCAACTGCGCCAGAGACACACGTTCACCTGTGGGAGAAAGCAGGCGGACTCTCTCGATCGCCTGTTGCGTGTTGCGGTAAGGAGCCTGGTATCGCACGACCACGTCGTAGCGCTGCTCGCCAATCAGTACTTGGCTTACAGCATTGCCTCCTACGGCAGTCTGAACCGCGTCCTGTATGTCAGCGACATTGATTCCAAAACGAGCGGCTAGGCGGCGGTCGATGGTCAGGTCGAGATTTGGCTGGCCGAAGTCGCGCAAGAGCTTGACGTCATGCATACCCGAAATGCCGGACATGACGGAAGTGACTTCTTCTCCCTTCTGCTCGAGAGTCTTCAGGTCATCCCCGAAGATCTTGAGCGCAAGAGAACCCTTGGTCCCGGTCATCGTCTCACCGACGTTGTCTTCGATCGGCTGCGAGAAGTTCCAGATCGCACCGGGATACTTCTCAAGCGCCCGGTTCATCGCAGCGATCAGTTCCTCTTTGCTCTTGTGAAACACGGGGCGCCATTGATCGTGTGGCTTCAAGTCGACGAAATATTCCGTATTGCCGAAGCCGCCGGTGTCGGTTCCGTCATCCGGGCGACCAACCTCCGATACCACGGTCTTCACTTCCGGAAACGATGCGAAAACGTAGCGACAGCTGGTGGTGAACTTCTCGCCTTCCGAGAGACTTGTACTGTTGGCCAGAGTCCCGCGCGCCCAGATCGCGCCTTCATCGAGGTGAGGCAGGAACTCCGCTCCAATGACGCCACCGAAGCCGAGATACAGCGTTCCCGCGAGGGCGGCGATGCCGACTCCGGCAACAACCCAGCGGTGTCCGACGGCCCAGCGCAAGCGTTCACGATAGCGCTCCGTCAAATAATCCATGACCCGGTTACGCCGCTCCTGAACTCCTTTTCGAAAAAATAGACCGGCAAGAACGGGTGCCACGAGAACCGAAAATGTCATCGCACCCAGCAGGGCGAGAGCAACCGTCCACGCCATAGGTCGGAAGAGCCGACCCTCAACGCGCTGCAGCGTGAAGATCGGCATGTACGCAGTGATGATGATGGCGATCGCATAGAAGACCGGCCGCTGCACTTCGTGCGCCGCTTCGCGAATTGCTTCCGCGGGAGTTTTCTTTGTTGCCGATCCGTGTCCATTGTTCAGGCGGCTCATGTGCCGGACAATGTTCTCGACCATCACCACCGCGCCGTCAACCACCATTCCAAAATCAAGCGCACCCAGAGAAAGGAGATTCGCTGGAATATGGCTTAAATCCAGCCAGATCGATGCAAACAGCAGAGAGAACGGAATTGTCAATGCGACAATGAGAGCAGCTCGCACATTGAGCAGAAACAGAAACAGGATGACGCTGACGAGAATCATGCCCTCGGCCAGGTTGTGCATCACCGTATGAAGGGTGAAGTGCAGGAGATCGCTGCGGTCGAGCATCGGCACGACCTTGACGCCGGGCGGCAGAAGACCGTTGTTGAGTTCGTCGACTTTCTTGTGAATGGCGTCGAGCGTGGGCTGCTCTTCCGCGCCCTTTCGCATCAGCACAGCACCCTGAATGACATCGGGCTCATCAATGACCCGGCCGTCCTCCATGTGATTGGCTCTCGCCATATGGCCGAGCCGGATCTTGGGACCTTGTGTGACTTCAGCGATGTCTTCGACGCGCAAGGCGGTCCCGGTTTGCGTCTTGATGACGGTTTGCTGAATATCGCGCACACTTGAAAAGAGGCCGAGAGCGCGGACATTCATCTGCTGCATCCCGACCTCCACGAAGCTCCCACCGGCGTTGATGTTGTTGTTGGCGAGTTGCTGCTCTACTTGGCCGATGCTCAATCCATAAGAGACGAGCTTATTGGGATCGACGCGCACTTGATACTCGCGCACCGTTCCACCAAAGTCGGACACGTCCACAACATTCGGAACGGATTTGAACTGCTTCAGGAGGACCCAGTCTTCGATCGATCTCAGCTCCATCAGGTCGTAGCGAGGATTGGTGCTTCTCAGTGTGTACCAGTAGATTTGGCCGGTAGTACTCCAATCGGTACCGATTTGCGGCTGGAGATTTTGGCCGGGCGGAAGGTTAACCTGCGTTAACCTCTCTAACACTTTCTGCCGGTTCCAATCGTTGACGGAGCTGTCGTCGAAAATCATGATCACAAACGACAGTCCAAAAATCGACTCGGACCGCAGAAAAGTCATGTGCGGCATTCCCGACATCTGAATCTCAATTGGGATTGTGACCTGCTGCTCGACCTCCTCTGCGGAGCGCCCCGGCCATTGGGTAATTACGGTTACGTAGTTGTCAGCGATGTCGGGGTACGCTTCCACGGGCAGATTGTGGAACGATATCGCTCCCCATCCGGCGAGCAACGCCGCGATAGCCAGAACAACAAATTTATTGTTGAGCGCAAAGTCTACGAGAGCCCGAATCATTCCTTGTCCTGTCTTGTTCGCCGATGAAACGGCTTAACCACTGCTCGCGGTCGCCGATCTGGAATGTCCACGTTGGGCCGCACTCGTGAGTTCAAATCCACTTTCGGCATCCGTTATTGAGCGAGCACATGGTCCAAAACCAAGGCGTTTGTAACGACTTGTTGTCCTGGTTGGAGCCCCGATTTGATTTCCTGCAAGCTTGTGTTGTCGCTCAGAACGTCGCCACTGACAACTTCGACCCGCTGAAATCTTTTCTCCGCCGTCTGTACGAAGACAAAATCACGGTCGTGCATGCGCAGCACCGCAGAGGCAGGAACAATTGTGTGCATCTGTTGAGATTGCCCGCGGAACGTGGCTCTGACGAACATTCCCAACCGCATCATGCCTGGGTTCTCGACCTCGATCCGCACTTTGGCGGTCCGAATACTTGGATCGAGAACCGCGCCGATATTGCTGACACGTCCTTTGAGCACATGGTCGGGATAAGCGTTCAGAACGATCTCCGCCGTATCACCAAGCCTGACGGCGGGCAGATCGTTTTCGTACACATCGCAGACGATCCAGATCGATGAGATATCCGAAATCGTGAACGGACTCGGCGATGAGTAGGCTTGCACGGTCGCGGCGTTCGTCACTTCTTGATCCGTGATCACTCCGGAAGTGGGCGCGACTATATCCACGATGCCCATGGGTTTGTCCGGGTCATTGCCCAGAAGACGAAGATGTTCGGTCGCAGTATCGAGAGTGGTCTTGGCATCGTCCTCGGCATCCTGTGCGACCTCGAGATCTTGCTGAGCGATGGCGCCGTGGGCATAAAGGTCCTGGGCGCGGTTCAACTGTTTCCGCGAGAGAAGTTCATCCGAGATCGCCTTGCGATATGCATCGAAACCGCCGGCCACATCGTCGCTTCGAATGGTCAGTAGAACTTGGCCTTTCTTGACGGTGTCGCCAAGACGCGCATGAATCGCCACAACTCTGCCGGAAGCAAGGGAGACGACTGGAACGTTGCGAGCGACGTCGGGGGTAACTGTGCCGGTCACCACCAACTCCGACGCCGCGGAGTGTGCGACGGCTGCAGTGAGTGGAAACTGTTCTGGATGGTCGACGGCAAATAGACTGGGATCCGACGCAGGGACTATGTTTGCGGGCAGGGGTGCTTCCGCCGCGGGATCAGCATGCGCGGTGCAACCTACCAGCGCCAACAGCGCAACCCAACAAAGCACAAGGAGAAAACGGAGCAATGCCGCAGCGTGACACTTATCTTGGGCACCGCTCGGTTTCGAGTCGCGCATGTCGTTTGCCTCGTCTCTTTCCTTGCGTCTGGACTTAGAACTTGACCATGATGGCCATTCGAAGACTGGGTTCATCCTTGCGCAGATCGGGGTACCAGACGCCGCCGTCATTGGCGCACGATGTCGGTGTCAAAGCCGTACCCGCGGGCGTGTTGTCCATACAGACGAATTGTCCGGGTGCTCCGTTGTTTCCTCCGGGCGGAGTGATTCCGCCTCGGCCCGTGAAGTACGGCACATCCGCGTGGCGATATCCGAATTCCCAGAGAAACGTGATGTACTGTCTGGGCATGTAGTCGAACGTGACCGAGTTATCCCATGCCTTGAACGGTAATCCAGGCCCCTCCGGGAAATAAGGGGATCCCGAGATCGCATCGGCGCCATTGATCGGCTGCAGCAAGGTCAGATAGCGCCCCGGGTTGTCGAACGCGCCGCCACCCAACGTGATCGCATACTTGTCTTTGTCGAACCACCAGCGGTTGTAGAGCATCCATCCGGCGAAGCTCTGCTTGGGTCCGCCCTTGGTCCCGACGAGAGGTTCGTTGTGATGGCAGCTAACGCCGCCACCGTATTCGCAGCCTAAGTCTCCCGTCAGCGAGAAGGCCATCTTGTCCAGGAACTTGGTCGGCTGGTCGTAGTATTTGATCTCGACGCTGTTGTCCGAATGGAAGCGCGATCGTCCCAACGGCGTATTGCCCGTCCATAGCGTGTCTTCACCCATGCCGTAGTTGTTGAAAACCAGCGAGATCCATTGCTTCGGCCGATACAGGATCTGGCCACCGAGTCCGGGCTTGGTCCCATAGCGCCCATAGGACTGCCAGCCGTTGATGATCCAGGGTTCAATCTTCAGCTTGTCCGTGGGAAACCACTGAATGCGAAGTCCGTTGAAAAACCACGGCGTGTTGGAGGAAACGTACGAAGGCTGGTAGGCCCAGTTGTCGAAGTTGTAGTAGCTGAAGAGCCCGATGTAGGAAACGAAGATTCCAGCGTCGACGTTGAGTCCGTGGTTCACGTTGAAGTGATATCCGCCGTAAGCTTCAGAGAAATATTTGTATGCACCTCGCAGGTCCCACTGTCCTCGACCGGGGCTGGCGTCGTTGCGAGGCGTAGTCACTCCAAACATTCCACCCATCGTGAGGATCCTGCCTCGAACATTCTGCCAATGAAAATCTCCGCCAAAGCTGATCTGATCGAGTTGAACTTCGTTGGAGCGGAAGATCTCGGTCGATCCACCGATCGTGTCGTCTTTGGGATGATTGAAACTGCTGACAAAATCAGTATCTAATCTGATTTCTGGCGTGAAAAACTTCGAATCCCAGACGGCGTCTTTGTTTCGGGCGTTGCCGTTCAACCAGGTCCAGTCGGCGTAGGCGAATGGAGCGGAGGGTTCTGGCTTCTTTGGCTTGGCCGAAGTGTCGGTGGCTTGTTGCGCCACTGAAACTGGGGGCGCGGGAGCAGGCGCTTCGTCCGCTGGAACCAGAGCCGACTTGGCTTCCGGCTGCACCGCGGGTTCCGTCGCTCGGACTTCTGGCAGTGAAACAGCGGTTGCGGCACGGCCCTTCAACTCCGCTCTGAGCTCTTCGATTTCCGCCTGCATGGCGGCCAGTTGCTTGGCGACCGCAGGCGATATCTCCGGATCTGGCGTTGCTGCGGGTGCGGCAGGTGCTGGAGTCGCCGTCTTACCCCCATCATGCTCGGACTCGTTTGCGGCCGGCTCATGTAGAGCGGCCATTGTTGCCGGGGCCGCAGTCTGTGCCTGAGCATCACCTGGC
>Ga0209624_10001306_pt1 | contig 19896 bp, 11 predicted proteins | sample JacPinW_OM2H0_O1_FD_188565 | JGI IMG/M metagenome (GOLD analysis project Ga0209624, IMG submission 188565) | Forest soil microbial communities from Algoma, Ontario, Canada - Jack Pine, Ontario site 1_JW_OM2H0_O1 (SPAdes) (version 2) | ecosystem: Environmental > Terrestrial > Soil > Boreal...
CTGGCTGCTGGCGGGGGTGGCCGGCGCCCTCATGGCGCTGCTCTGGACCTCGCGCCTGGATGAGTCCGCGGCGCACCCGGCAGGAAAGTCTTCGGCCGGGCAATCCGTCGCCGGCCTGTTCAAGCTGCTGGCGCGGCCGCTGGTGTATTGCTTCCTGATCTCCGCATTTCTCTACGTGTTGATCGAGCAGAGTTTCGGTACCTGGCTGCCGACCTTCAATCGCGAGGTCCTGAAGCTGCCGAACACCATGAGCGTGCAGCTGGCGAGCATCCTTGCGGGGGCCACGGCGATCGGACGAATCGGCGCCGGGGTGGTACTGCGGCGCGTGCCGTGGTTCGTGCTGCTGAACGTCTGTGTGCTGTCGATGGGGCTGCTGGTCGTCATAACCCTGCCGCTCGCATCCAGCGTGGTGGCCCGTCCGGGGGTGGGTTGGTTCAACGCTCCCGTTGCGGCCTATGTGATACCGCTGATCGGGCTGTTGATGGCACCCATCTATCCGGTCATCAATTCCGTGGCCTTGAGCTCCCTGCCCAAGCCGCTGCATGCGGCCATGACCGGGCTGATCGTGGTATTTTCGGCGCTGGGCGGTACGGTGGGCTCGCGTATTACCGCGATCGTCTTCTCGCGTTTCGACGGCATCCGCGCATTTTATTTTTCGCTGGTGCCCATGTTGCTGCTGCTGCTCGCGCTGTTTCTGTTCCGGCGTGAAACCGAACGCAGCGAGCTGGCGAACGCGGTAACGATCCCGGCCTGACAGCGGCCATCTGCTCAGGCGGTGGCCGCTAGGTGGCCCTGACGATGAGGCTGGTGGGAAGAACTTCCGAAGCCACGGGCCGGTTTTCGATGAGCGCCACCACTTTACGCGCCAACAAGCTTCCTCCCGAACGCCAGTCCTGCCGCACCGATGTCATCGGAGGCACGAAGGATGCCGCCAACGGCGAGTCGTCGTAGCCGATGACCGAGACATCCTCGGGCACCCGCTTTCCGGATTCGATCACGGTACGGATCACTCCCATGGCGAGGGGGTCGCTGCAGGCGAATACACCGTCGAAGGCAACGCCCTCCTTCAACAAATCGGCGGCAACCTGCGCTCCGCCGTGGAAAGAAAATGGGCTGGTGCGGGTCGCGAGCGTGGCGTCCTCCGCACTTTGAATGAAATCCGCGAATCCTCGGTGGCGCGCCGCGACCTCGGCGTGGCGCAGGTCGCCGATGAAGACCAGGCGGCGCCTACCCAAACCCAGCAACCGTGCCGCGGCGACGGCGCCGCCGTGCTCGTTGTCGGTTCCCACCACCGTGTAATGTTGCCGGGCTCGCAGGGCGCCCCACACGACCCATGGAATTCCAAGCCGCTCGATCGCATGCACCGCCACGTCGTCGGCGCCCTGGCCCAGAAGAATGAGACCTTCGGCCGCGTTGATGGTGTTGGTATCCATCGCATGCAGCGTCGTCAGCAGCAGGTTATATCCCGAGGAGGTCAATTCCTGAGAAATCCCGCCGAGCAGCGTGAGCGGATAGGGGTCGGTCATCGGCCTTTCGGGCGACGGATCCATTTCGATTACGACGGCGATCGTATGGCTCCGGTTGAGGCGAAGATTGCGGGCGGGGAGATTCAGGCGGTAGCCATGTTTGCGGGCCAGGTCGAATATGCGGGTGCGCGTTTCTGAATTGACGATGGCGCTGTTGCGCAGCGCCCTCGAGACCGTCATCGGCGACACTCCGGCGATCCGGCCGAGGTCTGCCATGGTCAGCCGCCCAGCCTTCGATTTTCGGGGTGCCTTCCGCGATCTCTTTGCCATCATTTTCCCTGAATTACGCGACGTGGGGACTATACGCCTAGGGCGCCGCCTGCCGGGCGGCGTTCGGCGCGTCCGGATCGGGTATCGCGAGGTACACCGTGCTCCACAGCTGCGCCGCGTTGGATTCGTCGGCGTCGGCGGCGGCGGCCCCGAAGGGCGCAATGTGGAAGTGTTCTCCCGCAAAACTCCAGGACCACAGCTCGGAATTGCGCATGGCGTGCGATGCGCGGATAGCGCCCCAGAGCTGCCGCTGGGCGGCGCGCAAGTCTTGCTTCACGATCGGCGGCAGCTCCGGGCGTTGGAGTTGCCGCCGCAGTCCCGCCGCCATGACCGCCTGCTGCCAGGACCAGATCACTGTGCCGTGGTAGGCATTGTTGGTGAGCTTCGCCTGGACAGCAGGCGATGCATACACGGGATTCGCGACCACCATGCCCACATCGGTGAGCAGGCCGGCCGGAAACGGCCGCATCAGGGCCATCGTGACTTCACGCAGCGTTGCCGGACTGGGGCGGCCGAACAACATCTCGAAGCCCTCGTCGGAGTGGACGACGGCTATGGGTTTGGCATCGGCGTCGAGCGACAGTGCGTGGAAGCGTACGGGTAAGTCGCCCACCGAGCGGAGCGCGGCAACGCCGGACACGTTCAGGGCGGCGGCATAGCGCGTAATGTCCCGGCGGGCATCGGCGCTGGGTACCGTGACGTCGAACAGCGGCGTGGCTTTGTCGCGCCAGATTTTCGACTGAGCTCTGGCGCGCGCGAACATCGCAGGGTCGGCCGGCTCGAGATAGGGTTTGAGCAACCCACTTTCGAAAAAGCGGCCGGCCACTTCGAGCGCCGCCGGCACGAATACGGCGTTGACGTCGTAGGGAAAGCGCCCGCCCCCCAAACCGTCGTTGCTGTCCCGCCATTGACCGACAGGGATTCCAGGCTTGAGCGCGATCAGATTCGGCGCCCGCGGATCGTCCGCGAACCTGGCCGCGGCGTGCAGTACGAACCTCAAATTGCTCACCAGATCGGCGCCCAGAGCTCGCGCCGGCTCGCCCTGGCGGCCGTCCATCCGCGACAGGAATTGCGCAGCCTGCGATCGGCCGCGTGCGTCGTCCAGCAGCCATGCGGCGGCCACCGGCGCCAGCATGAAGCTGCCGTCGATCATCTTGTAATCGAATAGTGGTGCGTCCGACTTCGGTAAGCCGGCGTGCATGCGATCGAGGATGGCGAACTCGCCGATGTCTTCCTCGTGCGCCACTTCGCCCTGCGGCGACAGGCGGGTCAGCACCGCGCCGAGCCCGGCATCCACCGCCGCGGGCTGCAGCGCGGGCATCAACAGTCGCATCGACATCAGCGTGTCGCGGCCGAAGTAGGTATTGAAGCGCCAGGAGCCGGCGAGAAATTTTTCTCGGTAACTCAAAAAAGTGAGCACATTGCGGGCCGCGGCGTCTGCTTCGGCCCGTTCGCCGAGCAAATCCCGTCCCGCGAGCGGAGTCAGCGGCGTTTCGCCGCTGAGGGCGGTGATCTTCATTCGAATCACGCCGTCGTTCCCGGCCGTCATACGGTCCATTTGGAGCGTGCCTCGGGTGACTTGGATGCTGAGGCGATATCCGGCCGCGCCGTCGAGGCGATCGCGCGCCCAGGTGATGGTCGAGTTCTGAACGGTGGGAATGGCCGCGACTTCGGCCGGAAAGGTGCCGAGGGCCTGATAATCGCGCAAGACGCGCACGCTCGATAGAACGGCTTGCTTGATGGACAGGTCCGCGGCTCCGCTCACGGCGGCCTCGGCCGTCATGCCGTACAGGGGTCGTCCGCGCTCGTCCTTTATGGTGAGCGGCTGCGGGGACCCAAGCATCGTCCAGGTTACCGGCCGCGGGCCGTGCGCAAACCAGAGACCGACGCCGCTATTGCCGGCGGGAAAAGCAACCAACACGCGAGGATCGGACCCCGAACGGAGCAACAGATGCGCGGCGACCGGCCCGTCGCGCAGAAAGCTGTTGAGATTGAGGCCTTCATCGACATCGAAGTGCAGACTCTGCGCGGAACCGGGTTCACTCATGCCGGGCAGCGGCGTCATGGCCGCGATACCGACGCCCACCATCATGAGCACGCGGCGCAAAGCTGCGCGGCTCAAGACTGCGCGGCTTAAAACTGCGCGGCTTAAAACTGATTTCGGATTCGATCTCAATGGACTTCCTCGAGAAAAATCAATTCAGAGGACAGGGGCAGGGCGAGCGTAACAGGGGCCCCGTCCTGCATCAGTAACCGACCGGCCAGCACGAGGTCGGCGGCGGCGCCCTCGTCCTCAAACCTGAGCCGGTAGCGGCTCTCAGGACGGAGGCCGAGCAAACGGAACCGGTGCATGGGCTGATCGGGCGCCGTGCCTCGGAATGCGTATAGCACGCCGCGCCGCAGGCGCGTCGAATAGTATTCGACCCCGTCCCAATTCACACCGTCCGGGCGTTCGGCGACGTGATACAGATCGGCCTCGCGGATCAGCGGACGCAGCGCCGACTTGTAGAGCGCGACCTGCGTTCGTGCCTCCGTGCGCTGCTCAGGTCTCCACTGGCTGGTATCCTGCATCAACGAAAACCAGCCCATCATCCCGCTGCGAAGCATGTAGCGAAAATTCTCGATACGCGCCGCCGGCCATTTTGCCACGTAGCTTTCCAGCATCGCCGGCGGCAGCACGAAACTCGCGTCGTAGAACGCGCGGCGGTTAGAGAGAGGGTCGTAGCTATCGGTCATGGAAAAATAGTCGCCGTGCGCGGCGCTGCCGAAATCCACCATCCGGCCGCCGTCGTTGCAGATCTCCAGCAACAGTTTCGGGTGGCGCAGACGCAGCTGCTCATAGATATCGTAGTAGGCACGCGTCGCGCGATAGCCTGTGTCCGTCGAGTTGGGGTCGACCCAAAGATATCCTGAATCCTCGTAGATCCGCGCCGGCGCGGCTTTCGGGTGCGCTTCGGGGCGATCGTCGCGGGAGCTGCCCTGTGCGACCAGGTAGCCGTCATGTTCGAGCATGTCGAGACGATAGTCGCCGACGATGCGCTCGAGTTCGCGTGCCGCCCAGGCCTTGGCCGCCGGGACGCCCAGATCGATGGTGACGCCCTTGAAGGGCTCGCTGTGCTTCCAGCCTGCGGGCGGATCGGCGATCAGCCAGCCGCGGATCGCGGGATCGTAGACATTGAGCGCGCCGGGCTCCTTCGAAGTGCCGGCCTGCGTCCAGTCGATCCAGAGACCAAACTTGAGGCCATGCCCGTGGGCATAGTCCGCGACACTGGCGAGCCCGTGCGGGAATTTTTTTGGATCCGCCCGCCAGTCGCCCACGTCTCGGAACCATCCCGCATCCAAATGAAACATCTCCAGCCCGAGCTGCGCCGATTCCTCGATCATGCGATGCGCGAGCGCTTCATCCACGGCCATGCCGCTGCCCCAACTGTTGATTACCGTCAGCGGGTAGGCGGGGTCGCGCAAGGTGCGTGGATTGTCCAGCACGTCTCGCACCCAACGCCGGACGATATTGCCGGCGGCGTCCGGCCCTCCGGCGAACGCGCCGATAAATATCGCCGGTGTTGCGAAGGTGCCGCCCGGCGGCAGGCGCGTACGCTCGGGGCCCTGCGCGGAATTGAGACCTGCCTCGCCGCGCAGCGATGTGCCGCTGCGCTCGAGGGTGATCCGGGTGGGCCCGCTGAACTCGATGCCCACATACCAGCCCCGCCGCGCGCCGCCGGGCTCATCCACCAGCAAGTAGGGAATCATCTCCCGGGGCCGGCCGGGGAAAGGGCGGGCGTAGCTGCTGGATGTGCCCTGCCAGGTATCGCCGTCGCGCAGCACATCCAAGTGCGTGCCCTGCGAGGAGGGCGTGTCCGCGCCCTTTTCCACCCAGAAGCGTTCCAGCGCCGTGTGGGCGTCGATCTCCCAGTCGTAGCGAAGGGTGGGGCCGAGCGGCAGCCACACCGGTTCGTCGCTCAAGTTTTCTATCTCCGCGGTGTGCTCGAGCGGGCCGCGGCCGGCACGCGTGCGCCAGAGCCACACCAGCCGGAGCCGCGGCGACTCGGCGACGTACACCAGCCGAATCTGTTTCGATTCGAAGCGGCTGGCAGAGCGATCCAGCCGCCACTGCAGGGGTTGCGTCTTGCCGCGAACCTCGGCGTCTTCGGGCAATACGTCCTCGGCTCTGTTCTTCCAGGCTGCCGTGCCGCGAAGGCTCAGGGAGGTCAGTCGAGGAGCATGCTCGCCGGCCTCGACGGCAATGGCCGTCTCGGCGCCGGCCAGCGCTCCCCGTAGAGTCGAGCCGTCCGCGTACGCCGCATGCGTAACGCCGCAGCCGGCGAGAATCGCCAGCGAGCAACTCATGGTGCGGCATGCGAACCACCTGCTGCGGGTGCTTTGCGCAATCAGGACGGCAAGACCTCCTGGTACGCGCTGTAGTTCTCCGCATCGATGTCGAGAAACGGCTTCAGCGTGAGGACTCCGGCATCCGTCCGTACCTGCCATTCATGCCGCCCGCCGCGGTCGCGTTGCGCCGCCAGCAAGCTCGCGCGCGCAATCGGCGACGTCGCAGAATCGCCTGCGTCCAATATGCGCATGAGCACCAGCGGGCCGGCGAGCAGGGCGACCGTCTCCGGGTGCGCCGCCTCGATGCTTTCCAACCGTTGCGCGAGCGGCAGTGTCAGGCCGATCCTGTCGCCCGAACGCCATTCGCGCCGGATCGCAGCGAATCGGCCGGGCGGAAGCAGCTGGGTCTCGCGCCGGCCGTTGATCGTGAGCGCGGCGTCTCGCGTCCAGGCGGGTATGCGCAGATTGAGCGTGAAGGACTGCGTACTCGGCAGGCGCAGCGTCATGAGCACGGTCGGGGCATACGGATAGTCGGTCTCGATCGACAGACCGCAGGCCGCGCCGTTCCGGCTCCAATTGACCTGCGCGGGGACGTAGAGATTCACGTAGAGGCCTTGCGAATCGGTGAAGCAGGTGCTGATGGCATAGTCGGCCGCGATCATCGGCAGCGTGCCGGAACAGCACGGCCATCGGTCGGGATGAAAGCCCTTCTTGGCCCGCCGCGTATAGTCGGAGTAGTAGAAGGCGTGTCCATCCGGCTGTATCGGTGTCGCGCCGAGCACGGTGTTGTACAGCACGCGCTCCATGCTGTCGCCGTAGCGCGAGTCGCGGCTGATGCGAAGCAAGTAGCGCGTGAGCTTGAAGTGCGCATAAGCGCCGCAGGGCGTTTCAAAACTCTTGTTCTGGTCGGCAAGGCTCGATTTGAGTGCGCCGCTGTCGGGAACGACAAAATGCTCGTCAGGACCCCAGCCGCCCGTGGCGAAACTCTGTGCGGCAACCATGTCGAAGCCGCGCTGCGCCGCCGCCAAGTACATCGGAGTGCCGAGGGACAGGTAAGCCCGCGCCGCCGAACTCAGCGCATTGACGTGGCTGTAGGCGTGCTTGCCCGGAAGGGCATTCTCGCCGCGCGCGAGCGCGCCGAAGAATTCGTCGTAGAGGAATCGGCGGCCGAGCTCGAGATGACTCCGATCACCGGTCATTTCCCACGCCAGGAATTGATTTTCCGGCAGGGTATAACTCTCATCCCAGGCATGCCGGCTGAAGTCCTCGCCCGGCTGGGCATGCTCATTGCGCGGAATCGCCCGCGCCGGCAGGTACGGTACCGCGGCTTGGGTGGCGCGGGCGAGTACCGCGAGCGCCGTGTCGTCGCCGCCGAGCCGCTGGGCGTCCATCAATCCTCCGACGAGCTTGTCGTAGGTATAGGCAGGAAAGCGGTTCTTGCGGTAGAAGCTTCCGTCCGCGTCGATCGTCGCGGCATAACCCCGCACAAGACGCTGCACTTTGGCGCGCGACGCAGCGTCGCCGGTGATGGCGTAGTAACGCGAGAGCGCGCTCATCCATTGCCCAAAGGTCGCGCCCGGCGCAAAGGCGTAGGTGTCGTACCAACCTCCGAGTTCGTGGCCGGGCGCAGACTGTCCGGCGCGCACGCGGAACGGCCGCAGCAGCGCATCTTCATCCAACCCCAAGACCAAGCCGTGATTCTCGCGCGCTTGGGCGTAGAGCGGCCCGGCGCCGAGCTGCACCTGTCCATAGTCGAGTTCCGAGAGTGGAGCGGCAGCCGCGTCCGCGACGGCCTGACTCGCCGCGCGCGCACCGTAGCGCCATCCGCTTGCGGCAAGCAGCCCGAGCGCGAGAAAGCCGCGCCGGCCGAAATCAATGTTGTCCGACATCCTTAGTGCCCGCCCCGTGCAGATCGGCTGCCAGCCACCGGCCTCGCCGAAGAATCGCTGAGTATATGGCGTCCTTGCGGCCCTCAGGTAGGATGATTGACCAGCAAGACCAAAGGTGACTTCATGGCAACTTCCCATCGCGGCCGTTCGTTCCTGTGCTCCGTGTGCGCCGCCGCCGCGGCGATGGGAGCGGTGCCGAGTTTCGGTGCCGACACGAACGCGGCGAGCGCGGTGGACTGGGTCAACACCTTCGTCGGCACGGGCGGCGGCGGCGTCGACTACGGAGGCACCATGCCCTTCGTCACCGCGCCGTTCGGCATGACCAACTGGACCGCGCAGACGCGGCAGAATCGGATCAGCGTGAGTTCCTATGCGTATGAAGATACCTACATCCAGGGCTTCATCGGTACTCATCAGCCGGCGATCTGGATGGGCGATTATGGCTATGTAACGTTGATGCCGGAAATCGGCCCCGTCAACTATGCGCCCGAAGCGCGCCGGCTCCCCTTCACGCGCAAGGACGAGGTCAGCACGCCTTATTACTATTCCGTGAAGATGGGATCGGATGACGCGCATCGCATCCACGCGGAGATGACCGCGACCGATCATGCGGGCTATCTGCGCTTCACCTATCCGCAAGGATCGCAGGCAAGCGTGCTCATCGAGGCGACGCGGCCCGGCATCGAAGGATTCGTCAAAGTCGACTCGGACAAGAACGAAATCGTCGGCTACAACCCCGACCGCATGGACGCGCATCTCGGTCCTTTCAGATTACCGAATTTCAAAGGGTATTTCGCCGTCCGCTTCAAGCAGCGTTTCGTCGCGAGGGCCGTCTATGAAGGTGTGTGGGTGCCGCCGGGAAAAGATGAGGTCAAGGGAATCAACGTCGGCGCCTTCGTCACCTTCGACACGACTCACAGCGGCGTGATCGACGTCCAGGTCGGTACCTCCTTCATCAGCATCGAGCAGGCGCAGGCCAATCTCGACGCTGAAATGCCGTCCTGGGATTTCGAAGGTCTGCGTGCGGCGCTCAAGGCAACCTGGAATCGGAAGCTGGGGATAGCGGCCATCGAGGGCGCGACGCCGGCGCAACGTCATATCTTTTACTCCGGCCTGTATCATGCGCTGCTCTATCCGAAGCTCTTCTCCGAGCACGGCCGCTACTACAGTGCCTTCGACGACAAGGTGCACGAGGGCACCTCGTATACCGCCTACTCCATCTGGGATACGTTTCGCGCCGAAAACAGCCTGCTGACCTTGTTCGCCCCCGAACGGATCGACGGCATGGTGCAGGCGCTGCTGCAGAACTACGTCGAAGGCGGTTGGATGCCGAAATGGCCGAATCCGTCCTACACCAACATCATGATCGGCACCCACGCCGATTCGCTGGTCGCCGAAGCCATGGCCAAGGGTTTCAAGGGATTCGACTACAAGCTTGCCTATGAGGCGGTGTACAAGGATGCGATGACTCCCCCGGACGGGGACACCACGCGTCGTTGGTTCGATCGCGAGCCGTACACGCCGTATGAGGCGCGTGCCGGCCTGACTTATGCGAAGACGCTGGGATACATTCCGGCCGATAAGATCTCCGAGTCCGCATCCAGCACTCAGGAAGAGGCCTACGACGATTACGCGGTGGCGCAGGTGGCCAAGGCCGCCGGCAAGTTCGACGACTACGCCTTCTTCATGAAGCGGTCGACGACTTACAAGAGCCTGTTCAATCCCGCGCGGGGCTTCATGCAGGCCAGGAACTCCGACGGCAGCTGGGCGCCGCCGGACGACGGTTGGACCGAAGGCGATCAGTGGGTGTATTTGTTCGCGGCATTGCACGACGTCCCGGGGGTGGTGGAGTTATTGGGCGGCCGGGAAGCCGCCTCCGCCAAACTGGATGAGCATTTCAACGGCGGCCACAACCGCCACGACAACGAACCCAGCCATCACTATGGATATCTGTACGACTACACGGGACAGCCCTGGAAGACGCAGGCACGCGTGCGGGAAATTGCCCGGGACGGATATTCCAACACCCCCAACGGCGTACTCGGAAATGAGGATTGCGGACAAATGTCCGCCTGGTACATATTTACGGCCATGGGCTTCTATCCGCTCAACCCGGCCTCCGCCGACTACGTGATCGGCAGCCCGCTCTTCACCCGCGTGGTTCTGAGCCTGCCGAACGGCAAGACATTCGAGATTTCGGCGCCGAACAATGCCGCGCGCAACGTGTATATCCAATCGGCGAAGCTCAACGGCGAACCGCTCGATGCGCCGGTGATCAGCTACGCGCAGATCGAAGCCGGGGGCAGGTTGGATTTCGTGATGGGACCCAAGCCATCCTCCTGGGCGGCCGGGTGGCACCCGCAACCGGTGCGGTAGCGGCGCGGCGGTACACGTCATGCGACACATCATGCGAGGAACCCCTTCGACCTTCTCGCTCGCGGGCTGGGCCTTAGTTTTGTTTATATCTGCGACCGCGGCTGCGGCTGCGCCTGCGGCTGCGACTACGGGTTCGGCTCCGGCGAGCTTCGACCTCGAACCCGAGCGAGCCGTGCTCAAGCGCCTGCTGCACGAGCGCGCATCGCAATTCGAGCTCGGCAGCATGGCGGCCGGCGAAGGCCGCGAGCGATTTCGCATCTCGACGGCAAACGGACATATCAAGGTCGACGGCAGCACGCCGAGCGCGCTGCTTTTCGGCGTGAACTGGTACCTCAAGTACATCGCTCACGTACAGATATCGACCAACGGGATTCGGCTGGGACTCGCGCGCACCTGGCCGTTGCCGGCCGGAGTCGTCGAAAAAAATACGCCGTATGCCTACCGCTATGCGCTGAACGAGAACGTCGACGGCTACTCCGCCCCGTATTGGCGATGGGAGCGATGGGAGCATGAGATCGATGTGCTGGCCCTGTCCGGCATCAACACCATGATCGTCGAGCGCGGCATGGATACCGTGCTCTACCGTACCTTCATCGACGTCGGATACTCGGACGGCGAGATCCGCGGCTGGATCACGCAGCCGGCGCACCAGAATTGGCAGCTGATGGGGAATCTGTGCTGCTTCAATGGACCGATCAGCGAGGCGCTGTTGCGCGAACGCGTATCGTCGGCGCGGCAAATCGTCGCGCGCCTGCGCGAGCTTGGAATCACCCCGGTGCTTCCCGGCTTCTATGGCATCGTGCCGGCCGACTTTCAACAGAAATTTCCGCAGGCCCATGTGATTCCGCAAGGCGAGTGGGCGGGCTTCACGCGGCCCGGCTGGCTCGATCCGCGAGATCCGATGTTTGCCAAGCTCGCGGCCGCCTTCTACCGCCATCAGCGAGAGCTGTACGGCGACAGCAGCATCTACGACATGGAGGTGTTCCAGGAGGGGGGCACCTCCGGCGACGTGCCGGTGCCCGAAGCCGCGAGCGACGTGCAGAACGCGCTGTCCGCGGCGCACCCCGGAGCGTCCTGGATGATGCTGGCGTGGCAGGGAAACCCGCTGCAGGACTTGTTGAAAGGCGTCGATCGCCGGCATTTGCTCATAATCGACATCGATCACGACCGCGTGCCGCGCGACGATCGCAACAGGGATTTTCTCGGCGCTCCGTTCCTATTCGGCGGCATCTGGGAATTCGGCGGACGTACGACCTTGGGCGCCAACATCGGCAACATCACCGAACGACTGCAGCGTCTGGGCCGCACCAACGGCAACATGGCCGGTACCGCCGTCTTTACGGAGGGTATGGACAACAATCCGTTCGCCTTCGACCTGTTCACCGAGATGGCGTGGCGCAGCGATCCGGTCGATACCGCAGAGTGGTCCGCCGACTATGTGCGGCGCCGCTATGGCGCTGCCGATGTGCACGCGCTGGCGGCATGGAAGGTGCTGTTGGACACCGCATACGCCATCCGCATCGACGATGTGAAGTTCAACAGCGAGCGCGACGCCGCGCAGGAATCCCTGTTCGATGCGCAGCCCAGCTTGACCGTGAACCGCGCGTCGAATTGGTCGCCCGAAGCGATGCGATACGACGCGGACCGATTCAAGCGTGCGCTTCCCGAGCTGCTGCAGGTGGCGCCGGCGCTGCGCGCGAGCGAGACCTATCAATACGATCTCGTGGACGTCGCGCGCCAAACCTTGGCCAACGAGAGCCGCAGTCTGTTGCCGCAGATCAAAACTGCCTACGACGCCAAGGATCGTCCGCGCTTCGGGAGCTTGACCCAGCGTTGGCTGCATTTGATGGATCTGCAGGATCAGCTTCTGTCCGCCAACCGTTACTTTCTCGTCGGCGCATGGCTTGCGGACGTCGCACCCTGGGCGCCCGGCATCGAGGAGGCCGCGAGACTTAGAGTTGACGCGCGCTCCATCCTCACGACCTGGGGCGACCGCAAGGCCAGCGAAGGAGCCGACCTGCATGACTACGGCAACAAGGATTGGGCGGGTTTGACGCGCGATTATTACCGTGCGCGGTGGCGGATGTATTTCGAATCGCTGGACGAAGCGCTGCGTACGGGGCGTCCCGGCGGCCCGATCGATTGGTTCGCGCTGGGCGACGCCTGGAATCACGGAACGCAGCACTATTCCGACCGGCCGCAGGGCGATGCATACGCGATCGCGAAGGGCATAGCGGCATCGCTGAACCTGCCGATGTAACCGGCTCCCCGATTCATCGCCTCACAGCGAGCGAACGGGTACCGGCTTGTTCGTCTTGACGGACAGTCCCGCGGCCTCGGCGAGCGCGAGAGCAGCCACGGCGTCCCCGTAGCCGACGGCAGGGGAGACTTCACGGCGGAGGATGGCGGCAAAGTGCGCCATCTCCCGCCGATAGGCTTCGGCATAGCGATCGAGAAAGAAATTCTGCAGCGCATCGCTCGCGCAGCCGCGCTCCCCCCAGGTGGAGACCGTGCTTTCCATGACATTGTCCGCGCGCAGCGAACCCGAAGCGCCGTAGGCTTCGATTCTCTGGTCATAGCCGTAGGCCGAACGGCGGCTGTTGCTGATGACGCACAAACGGCCGCTCGCAGTGCGCAGCACGGTCTTCGCCGTGTCCACGTCGCCCGCGCGCGCAATGGCGGGATCGATCAGGCAACTCGCGCTGCTGAACACCTCCTCGGGATCCTCACCCATGAGCCAGCGCGCCGTGTCGAAATCATGAATGGCCATGTCCTTGAACAATCCGCCCGAGACCCGGACGTACTCGATGGGCGGCGGCGCGGGGTCGTGACTCACGATGCTGAGGCTCTCGAGGCGCCCGATCGCTCCTTGATCGAGGCGCGTCTTCAATGCTTGGAAGTGCGGGTCGAAGCGTCGGTTGAAACCCATGAGCATCACGGCCTTCTGCAGCGAAGTTGCCGCCCGGCGCGCACGCTCGAGGTCCAGGTCGAGCGGTTTCTCGCAGAAAATAATTTTGCCCGCTGCCGCGGCTTGCAGCGCCTGATCGAGGTGAGCGTTCGTGGCGCTGGCGATGATGACCCCTGAAATGGCGGCATCGCCCAGCGCCGACTCGCCGTCCACCGTCACGGCACCGGTCAGGGCGCCCAGCCGATCGGCCGCCCCGCGATCGGGATCCACGATGTATTTGAGCTTCAGGTCCGGATTCGCGGCGGCGTTTCCGGCATGAATCCGTCCGATACGGCCGGCACCGAACAGTGCGACATTGAACATTGTCAACCCTCACGAAACCGGAATTACGATGGAATTAAGATTATAGTCTGTTCCATCTTCGCGGCAGTGAGTTGGCAGTGGCTGGTACGGACACATCGCTGGATTTGATCGCGGTCGGCCGGTCGAGCGTCGATCTCTACGGCGAGCAGATCGGCGGCAGGCTGGAAGACATGGGCTCGTTCGCAAAGTATATCGGCGGCAGCCCGACGAATACGGCCGTGGGCGTCGCGCGGCTCGGACTCGAGTCCGGCCTCTTGACCCGCGTCGGCGCCGATCACATGGGCCGCTTCATCCGCGAGCAACTCGTTCGGGAAGGCGTCGATGTGCGCGGGGTGCTCGCCGATCGGGAGCGCCTGACGGCACTCGTCATCTTGGGGATCCGCGATCGGGAGACCTTTCCGCTCATTTTCTATCGCGAGAATTGCGCCGATATGGCACTGTGCGAGCAGGATCTCGACGACGGCTGGCTTGCCTCGGCGCGCGCGGTGCTGATCAACGGCACGCACCTATCGACTTCCGGGGTATACGCCGCGAGTGTGGGGGCGGCGCGTCGGGTCAAGGCGGCCGGCGGCCGGGTGGTGTTCGATATCGATTACCGCCCCGTGCTTTGGGGACTCACCCCCAAGGATCTGGGCGAGAACCGCTTCGTCGCTCACGCGGAGGTGACGCGGCGCCTGCAGACGGCTCTGCCCCTGTGCGATCTGATCGTAGGCACGGAGGAGGAGATCCATATTCTCGGAGGCGTCGAGGACACGGTCGCAGCCTTGAAGCATATTCGGGTCCGAACCGGCGCCGTCCTGGTGTTGAAGCGAGGGGCGCACGGCTGTGTCGTCTTCTCGGGCCCCGTGCCTGAACGCATCGAAGACGGAATCGTGGTGCCGGGGTTTCGCATCGAGGTGTACAACGTTCTCGGCGCGGGCGATGCCTTCATGGCCGGATTCTTGCGCGGCTGGCTTCGGGATGCGCCGATAGGGGAGTGCGGCCGGCTCGGCAATGCCTGCGGCGCCATCGTGGTGTCACGGCACGGCTGTGCGCCGGCGATGCCGACGTGGCCGGAGTTGCAGCTGTTTCTCGCGGCGAACGATCGCCCCTATCGCCTGCGCGAAGATGCGCAGCTCGAGCAGGTGCACTGGGCAACTGCGCGCGCTCCGACCTATGCAGAGCTGATGATTCTCGCGATCGATCATCGCAGCCAGTTCGAGGATCTCGCCGCCGAGGTCGGCGCCGACGCGCAGCGGATCTCGAGGTTCAAGCTGCTCGGGCTGCGCGCGCTCGATGCCGTGGCGCAAGGCGATGCCCGTTTCGGAGTGCTGCTCGATGGGCGCTACGGATTCGAGGCCCTGGCGCAGGCCGCGGATCGTCCGTACTGGATCGGGCGCCCCATCGAGCTGCCGAGGTCGCGTCCGCTGGTATTCGAAAGCTCCGCGGATGTGGCGACGGAGCTTGCCACCTGGCCCTTGAATCAGGTAGTGAAGTGCCTGGTGTACTACCATCCCGACGATGAGGCCGATCTGCGCGAGCGACAGGACCGGCAGCTCGAGCGTCTCTTCGATGCCTGCCGCAAGACACGCCATGAGCTGCTCGTTGAAATTATTCTTCCCACCGGCATGCCGGCTGATGCGCAGACGGTCGCGCGCGCCATCACGCGAATCTACGGGCTGGGGGTGCGCCCGGACTGGTGGAAACTCGAGCCGAGCGCGAGCCCGGCGGCTTGGAGAAATATCGAGAGCGCGATTGCGAGAGGCGATTCCCACTGCCGGGGTGTGGTGTTGCTCGGGTTGTCGGCGCCGCAAGCCGAGCTGGTTCGCTCATTCGCGGCCGCCGCCCGATTCAAAGTCGTCAAGGGGTTCGCGGTGGGGCGCACCATCTTCGATGAGGTCGCGCGCAAGTGGTTCGGCGGCGAGATGAGCGATGAGGCGGCCGTGAACGGCATGGCCGAGAGGCTGACCGCGCTGGTGAGCGAGTGGCGGCACGCGCGTGCCGAGGCAGCGGCATGAGTACTGTGAGAGTGACGGCGGCGCAGGCCATGGTCCGCTATCTTGCGAACCAATACGTCGCGGATGCGGCCGGCGAGAAGCGCTACTTCGCGGGAGTGTGGGCGATCTTCGGCCATGGCAATGTCGCGGGATTGGGCGAAGCCCTGCACGCGGCGCGGGACGTGCTGCCCACCTATCGAGCGCACAATGAGCAGGGCATGGCGCACGCGGCCATCGCCTACGCCAAGCAGATGCGGCGCCGCCGCGCCATGATCTGCACGAGTTCCATCGGCCCCGGCGCGACCAACATGGTGACGGCGGCGGCGCTTGCTCACGTGAATCGCCTTCCCGTGCTCTTCCTGCCCGGCGATGTGTTTGCCTCGCGCACCCCCGATCCGGTGCTGCAGCAGATCGAGGATTTTACGGACGGCACGGTGTCTGCCAATGACTGTTTCCGGCCGGTGTCCCGATATTTCGATCGGATCACCCGGCCCGAGCAAATCCTCGATTCGCTGCCGCGCGCCATGGCGACGCTGCTCGATCCCGCAGCTTGCGGACCGGTAACCCTCGCCTTCTGCCAGGACGTGCAGGCCGAGGCGTTCGAGTTTCCCGAAGCTTTCTTCCGCAGGCAGGTGTGGGCTCATCGTGCGCAGCCGCCCGACCCAAGAGAAGTGGATGAGTTGGTGCGCCTATTGCGGGCCGCACGGGCCCCCTTGCTGATTGCGGGAGGCGGTGTGCTCTACGGTGCAGCGGAAACCGCGCTGGCGGCATTTGCGGAGAGTTGCGGTATTCCGGTCGCTGAAACCCAAGCCGGCAAGGGGGCGCTTCCTTGGAATCACCCCTGCCATCTCGGCAGCATCGGCGTGACGGGATCGAGTGCGGCCAATGCGGCGGCGGCGGAAGCCGATCTCATCGTGGGCGTCGGTACCCGCCTGCAGGATTTCACCACCGGGTCGCGGGCGCTGTTTCGCGCACCGGGGCGCCGGCTCGTGCAGATCAATGTCGCCGCTTACGATGCCGCAAAACACGGGGCGCTGGCGGTGGTGGGAGATGCGGGCGCGGTACTCGGGATTTTGCGCGATCGCCTCGCGGGCTGGCGGACGCCCGCGGGCGCACGAATCCGGGCCGCGGCGATCGCGGAGTGGAATGCAGCCTGGGAGCGGGCCACTGCGCCCCCGCAGAGCGCGCTGCCGTCGGATGCCCAGGTTATCGGGGCGGTGTGGCGGCGCGCGGCTGAGGATTCGGTGGTGGTGTGCGCCGCTGGCGGACTTCCCGGCGAGCTTCACAAGCTGTGGCGCTGCCGACGCGCCGGCGGCTACCACGTGGAGTACGGCTACTCCTGCATGGGCTACGAAATTGCGGGCGCACTGGGGGTCAAGATGGCCGAGCCCGGCCGCGAAGTACATGTGCTCGTGGGCGACGGCAGCTACTTGATGTTGAACTCCGAGCTCGCGACCTCGGTGATGCTGGGGCAGAAGCTGATCGTGACGGTGCTCGACAATCGCGGCTTCGGCTGCATCAATCGCCTGCAAAGGGCCTCGGGCGGTGCCGCCTTCAATACCCTGTGGGCGGACTCGACTCACGAGACCATCCCTGAAATCGATTTTGCGGCTCATGCGGCGAGTCTCGGCGCCCGGGCGGAGAAGACCGCGACCATCGCCGAACTCGAGCAGGCACTCGAGCGGGCGCGGAGTTCCGATCGCACGTACGTCATCGTCATCGAGACCGACCCGGCGGCTGCGACCGAAGCGGGCGGCGCTTGGTGGGACGTTGCCATTCCTGAGGTCTCGGTGCGCCCCGAGGTGCGGGCCGCTCGAGCCGAGTATGTCGATCACCTGAGTCATCGGACTCCGAAGGACTCCCCGTCATGAGTATCCGCTTCGGGGTGAGCCCAATCGCGTGGATCAACGACGACATGCCCGAACTCGGCGGCGACACTCCGCTCGAGCGAGTTCTCGCCGAGGCGCGCGAGATCGGCTACGCCGGGATCGAGCTCGGCGGAAAGTTTCCCCGCGAATCGCGGGAGCTTCGCGCGCTGCTCGCTCGATTCGAACTCGACCTGGTCGGCGGCTGGTACAGCGCCAGCCTGCTGACGCGCACGGCTCGCGAGGAGATCGCCGCCCTGCAGGCACATCTGGGGTTGCTGAAGGCGCTGGGTTGCCGCGTGTTCATCCTCGCCGAGACCAGCAATGCGATTCACGGCGATCGCGCCCGCCCGCTGTCGGCCACCCCGCGGCTGGATCGCGCGGCCTGGGCGCCCTTCGGTGAAAAACTGACCGAGGTCGCCGATACGGTGACAGCGGCAGGGCTGCGTTTCGCGTATCACCATCACCTGGGCACGGTGGTCGAATCGGGCGAGGATATCGAATTGTTCCTCCGGTCCACGGGGCCTTCGGTGGGGCTGACCATAGACACGGGACACGCCGCATTGGGGGGCGTGGACGCGGTGTCGCTGATCCGCGCGCAGCCGCAGCGCGTGGCGCACGTGCACTGCAAGGACATTCGTGGCAAGGTCTTCCGCAGGATCAAGGCCGAAGGCGGGAGTTTCTTGCGCGGGGTACTGGAAGGTATGTTCACGGTGCCGGGAGACGGCGACCTCGACTTCGGCAAGGTGATGGGGGCGCTTGGCGATATCGGCTATTCCGGATGGGTCATCGTCGAGGCAGAGCAGGACCCGGCCGTTGCCGATCCGCGGCGCTACGGTGAGGTTGGGCTGACGACGCTGCGGCGCGAAGCCGCGGCGGCGGGATTGAAAACGGCGGAGTGACGATGACCAATCTTCTTCTACGGCCCCATGTCCCCGATACCGAGGGGTGCGTTCTCGACATCACGCCGCAGAGCGCCGGCTGGCAGCGCGTCGGATTTCGGGTGCATCATCTCTCTCCGGGACAGGTTGCCAGCGGCGGGGAAGCGGGGCGCGAAGCCTGCCTGGTGGTGCTGAGGGGCACGGCCGACATCGTGGTCGAGAGCCATCGCTTCGAGGGCTTGGGCGGCCGCTCGAGCGTCTTCGAGGACGCGGCCCCGGGTGCGGTATATTCGCCGGCCGGCGCGAAATTCCAGGTCATTGCCAGGGACGAGGTCGAGCTGGCGGTTTGCTCCGCTCCCGGGGAGCCGGGCCGCACGCCGCGTGCGATCGAATCGGCCGACATGCCGAAAGTAGTGCGGGGCCGGGGCACCAATACGCGCCATGTCCGCAACGTCCTTCCCGAAGACCGAAGCGCCGACAACTTGATCGTGGTCGAGGTCATCACTCCGGGCGGCCACTGGTCGAGCTATCCGCCTCACAAGCACGACACCCCGAGGCCGGGAAAAGAAACCGCCCTCGAGGAGACCTACTACCATCGGCTCAATCCCTCCCAGGGCTTCGCCTTCCAGCGCGTGTATACGGATGACCGCGATCTCGACGAGACCATGTGCGTGCACGATGGCGACGTCGTGTTGGTGCCGCGCGGCTATCATCCGGTCGGCGCCGCGCACGGCTATGATCTCTACTATCTGAATGTAATGGCGGGACCGCGCCGCGCCTGGGTCATCCACAATGACCCCGCGCATGAGTGGATGCTGCTATGAGCGCCGCGGCCAATCGGGGAAAACTGATAATTGCGGTACTGGCGGCACTATTGTTCGCAGCGGTTGGGTGTTCCCCCAAGGCCGCGCACGACAAACCCGTCATCGTCGCGAGCCTGCACAACCTATCCGAGCCGTTCTTCATCGCCATGCGGCGTGAAATGCAGAATGATGCTGCGACGCTGAACGTGGAACTGTCGGTGGTGGATGGGCAGTCGAACTCGGCCAAACAGACCGCCGACGTCGAAGCGGCCATCGCGGGCGGTGCGGAGGGCATCATTCTCGCGCCGACGGACGTGAATGCGCTGGTACCGGCAGTCGAGAGCGTGCTCAAGGCGGGCATACCGATCGTCACTGTCGATCGCCGCGTCGAAAATGCCGGCGTCGCCGTACCTCATGTGGGCGCGGACAACCTTGCCGGCGGACGCAGCATGGCCCAATGGGTGATCGAGAATTTTCCCGGCGGCGCGCACATCGTGCTGATCACGGGACAGCCCGGATCGAGCTCGGCGATGGACCGGACGCGGGGAATCGAGGTGGCCTTCCGATCGGTGGGACCGCAGTATCAAATCGTGGCGGAGCAATCCGCGAACTGGCAGCGCGAGGCGGGGCTCACGGTCACCCAGAACATACTGACGTCGCTGGGTGCGCAGGTTCCCCAGGTCATACTGTGCGAAGACGACGACATGGCA
>Ga0209624_10001307_pt1 | contig 19884 bp, 17 predicted proteins | sample JacPinW_OM2H0_O1_FD_188565 | JGI IMG/M metagenome (GOLD analysis project Ga0209624, IMG submission 188565) | Forest soil microbial communities from Algoma, Ontario, Canada - Jack Pine, Ontario site 1_JW_OM2H0_O1 (SPAdes) (version 2) | ecosystem: Environmental > Terrestrial > Soil > Boreal...
GAGAAAGAACAAAGACGAAATACAGGGATCCTTCACTTCGTTCAGGATGACGACTTCAAAAAGTAAGTCAGGGGTACACTCATCTTGAATTTGCCTTAGCCAATTCGTTGTGCGTGACAAGAACGGGCAACAACAAGAACAAATGCGGGGATTCTTCGCTCCGCTCAGAATGACGACTTAAGACAAACGACGACAAAACGACGTCGACGACAAACGCTGCAGGTAGCTAACTCGAGGACACGGTGCTATTGCTCGGAGGAGTCTTCGCGGTCGAGCAGAAGGGCGAGTGCGGCGGCCGGATCGGGCTGGCGCATGAGCGCTTCGCCGACCAGGAAGGCCTCGTAGCCCAGGGCGCGCAGACGGGCGATGTCGTCGGCGGTGCGGATGCCGCTTTCGGCCACCATGACGGCGTGTTTTGGCATCCACGCGGCGAGCTCGGTCAAGACGTCGGTGCGCACGGCGAAGGTGCGGAGATCGCGGCTGTTGACGCCGATGAGATCGAAGCCGAGGCCGATGGCGCGCTCCAACTCTTCGCGGTTGTGGGTCTCGCAGAGGACGTCGAGATTCATGCTCTGCGCCTCGTCGCGCAGGTCGCTTAGCGACTCGTCGGTGTGGGCGGAGACGATGAGCAGAATCGCGTCGGCGCCGGCGGCTCGAGCCTCCAGGACCTGAAAGGGATCGAGGATGAAGTCCTTGCGCAGGCATGGAATGGTGACCGCGGCGGAGGCCTCCTCGAGGTTGGCTAACGAGCCCTGAAAGAACTCCTCGTCGGTGAGGACGGACAGCGCGGCTGCTCCGGCGGCCTGGAAGGCACGCGCCAGGGTGGCGGGATAGAAGTCGCTGCGGATGAGTCCCTTGGACGGCGATGCTTTCTTGATTTCGGCGATGATTGCGGGGCCGCTTTTGGCGACGGCCTTGAGCCCGGCGGTAAAACCGCGCGGGGTGTGGGCGGCCGCCTTGCGTTCGAGTAGACCGTAGTCCACCGCCGCCTTGCGCTCGGTGACCTGCAGCAGCGTGTGAGCGAGAATCTGATCGAGTTGGGTCGACATAGTACTCATTTTACGGTGTCATCGGGGAATGCTGCGCGGGCTGCGTGGCTTGCGGTGGGCCGCTTTGCCGCAAGGTTCCCACTGGTTCGTAAAAAGAGCACCCCGCAGGATGCTCTTTTTTCGAAGGACTATATTTTGAAGATTTGGTGCCGAAGGGGGGACTCGAACCCCCACACCCTTGCGAGTACATGGACCTGAACCATGCGCGTCTGCCAATTCCGCCACTACGGCGCGATACAATTCTCCCCAGCCGGAAGGCCAGAGCACGCTTACCGAGTTCTTAGTCTTACAAACGCAGCCGTCGCTGTCAATTCTCTGTCGCCGTAGTCTTCTCGCAGAGAGACGGCGTCTAACCCCGAAGTGCAGAGGCCCCTCATCCCATCATGACCGAACCGAAGCCTGCAGACGCGCTCGCTCCCTATGACGAAGAAAAAATTCCAGAAGATCTTGCGGTCGAGATGCGTCAGCTCGCACACGACCTCAGCAACGCACTGGAGATCATCGTCCAGACCAGCTACCTGCTCGGCACAGTCGAGTTGAAAGAGCCGGGCTCGGACTGGCTGCGGATGCTGGACAACGGCGTGAAAAAGGCGCTGGATCTGAACCTCGCGCTGCGCACCTACATCAAGCAGCACACCGCTACACGCTGAGACAAAGCAGCACGACGATTGTGCGAAGGCTCCTGAAGCAGGGCGACGACGCTGATCTGCCGTAGGTGTTCATGTCGGGTCGATGCTCTCTACGCCTTCGCTCCGGGTCTTCTGATTGGTTTTTTGGCGGAGGTCTTCACCACGGCATGCGGTTTCTTCGCAGCCTTCGCTACAGTCGCGGTCTTCTTCACCGACTTCGCTGCTACCTTCTTTGCTGGCGGCCTCTTTGCCGCTGGTCTTTTTACCGCGGCTTTTTTTGCGGTGGCCGCGCGAGGTGGCTTGGCGGCAGCTTCCGGAGGCGTCTCGGCGGCCAGCCTGGCGAGTTTGGCTTCGTGCGAATGGATCAAGTCTTCGATCTGCTTCAGCAGGATCTGGGTATGCATGGGCTTGACCAGCAACTTGTCCGCGCCCATCTCCTGCCAGTCCTCTTCGGCCACGGGAAACGCGGTCAACAGCGCCACGGCAGGGTGATAGGCCGCGCTACGAGCTGCCTTGATGACCTCGATTCCCGCAGCGTCGCTCTCCATGCGCATGTCGGTGATGAGCATCTGGTACTCGCGGGTGTGCAGCTTGGAGACACCCTCGCGCCCCGATGCAGCCGTGTCGACATCAAAGCCGCTGATCTCGAGGACAGCCTTCAGCGTCAGCAGTACGGCCACTTCATCATCGACCAGCAGGATGCGTCGTCTCATTTTGTTCCTTTCTCGTAAGGCTTCCGAGCAAACATACAGCATAAGGGAGGCGATTTTCAAAAAACGGGCGATTCCGGAGTGATTGCGAAGCATCAAAGAGGTCAGTTTGCAAAAAAAATCGTGCCGTTCGGTGAGGCGCGCGTGTTATCTTTGCCGGCGGAACCCGCAACGCGCAGTGTTATACTTAACTTTCAGCTTAGGCCTTTTTTTACGACCCGCACCCAAACTCTAACCAATGCATAGCGAGCCGAAAAGCCCGCTGTGGAGGCGACCTATCCCACCAATTGATAAACGTTCCGCAAAGTCCTTTATCCGCACCAACGAACGCATCCGTGCGCGCGAGATCCGAGTCATCGACGAGAATGGCGAACAGCTTGGAGTCATGCCGCCGTTTGACGCCCTGAAGATGGCCCGTGAGCGCTCTCTCGACCTTGTAGAGATCTCCCCCAACGCCGTTCCTCCTGTGTGCAAGATCCAGGACTATGGGAAGTTCCTCTACGAGAAGGACAAGAGCGACCGCGCCGCGCGCAAGAAGCAGAAGGTCATCGTCATCAAAGAGGTCAAGTTCTCGGTCACCGTCGACGAACATGACTACCAGACCAAGAAGAACCAGGCTGTCCGCTTCCTCGGCGAAGGCGACAAGGTGAAGGCATCGCTCCGCTTCAAGGGCCGCCAGATGGCGCATCGCGACCTGGGCTACAAGATCATCAACCGCCTCATCCTGGATATCGGCGATGCTGGTCTGGTGGAATTTATGCCCCGTATGGAAGGCACTACGCTTCACGCCATCCTTGCGCCCTCAAAGAAGGCCGAGCTGGCCGCTCCCAAGAAGCCTGGAGCACCCCCCGCGGCGGCAGGTACCGCGACAAAGCCCGCAGAGACCACCCCGGTTCCCGTACAAGCCTGACCTTCAGTGCCCCACCTGGCCTCGTTTTTAAAGGTCAGGTGGGTTGCGCAGGAGTTTTCACAGTCTTTTTTTCTGGTGCAGCTGAAGGTTTCACCCTAAACCAGCCTTTTGGGGTCAGATCTCTCACAAATCAGGTTCAGAGGGCAGCGGCTTCATCAAAGCACGAGAAGTTGGAGGGTTTACATCCCTCGCGATCGGGGCTGGTGTATTCCAGACTTTCCTATCTGCGCGAGCGTGCCACCCATTCCTCCCCGACCCTGTGCCATATTGATCAGGTGAATGGAAGTTTTGTTCCATCATATCGCAATTCGATATGCAAGCCTTTGCGAATATAAGTCGTCAACTATTACTTTAGTAACTAAAAGTGTTTCATTTTCCGGTATATAACTGATTCCATTCGACTTAGAGTTAGATTCATTCTATGGTTACTTCTGTTGCATGTCCAGCTAAATTTTTCTGCAGTAAATACAACTTTAGGGGGATCCATCATGAAGAACGTTATCCGCGCTGTCGTCGTCGTCCTCGTCCTCACAGGTGCCGCTGCTACTACCCTGACACCCTCTGCCTCAGCTCAGAACAAGGTTACCGCGACTCGGACGAGCATGCTTCCCGTTCCTGTTTGCGCGCCGGATGATCCCAACGCCTGCGGTATGGGCCGACACTAATCGGTAAACAGATCTCTCTAAAGAATTTTCTTCTCAACGAGTTACCTAGCGACTTTCTTCTAAAGAGGCCCATCGATGAAATTGACTGTCCGCACTCTTGTAGTAATCCTCGCCCTCACCGGCGCAGCCGCCACGACCCCGACCAACTCCGCCTCTGCCCAGAACAAGGTCACCGCTGCTCGCTCCAGCATGCTTCCCGTTCCTGTTTGCGCGCCGGATGATCCCAACGCCTGCGGTATGGGCCGACACTAATCGGTAAACAGATCTCTCTAGAGAATTTTCTTCTCAACGAGTTACCTAGCAATTTTCTTCTAAAGAGGCCCATCGATGAAATTGACTGTCCGTACTCTCGTAGTAATCCTCGCCCTCACCGGCGCAGCCGCCACAACCCAGACCAACTCGGCCTCTGCCCAGAACAAGGTTACTGCTGCTCGCTCCAGCATGCTTCCTGTTCCTGTTTGCGCGCCAGATGATCCCAACGCCTGCGGTATGGGTCGGCACTAATCGGTAGATAGATCTTCTATAAAGACATTAGTTTCAACAAATTACCGCGCCATTAGCATAAGGGGCTCCGTTACATGAAATTGACTGTCCGCACTCTTGTAGTAATCCTCGCCCTCACCGGCGCGGCCGCCACGACCCAAACCACCTCCGCCTCTGCCCAGAACAAGGTCACCGCTGTTCGCGCCAGCATGCTTCCTGTTCCTGTTTGCGCGCCAGACGATCCCAACGCCTGCGGTATGGGTCAGCACTAATCGGGTTGTGACTAGGCATTTTTTTGCATAAATACATATAAATCTGTTGTGTCCGTCCCTGGGATGCGCTAGGCTAGGTCTGCCTTACAGGTGCGGACACCCATGAACGATTCTCTCTTCAACCTGCTTTCGCAGCTTCAATATGTCGAACCGGTTCTTTGCGGCATGCTGGTTTATTTTCTGGTGCGCAGCAAAGCAGCCCGGCAGTTTGGGTTTCTCGTAGCACTTTTGTGCGTGAGATTCCTCTGCTCCGCGATCTGCCTGCCGCTGATCTACTTCAGCGATCGGGGCATCGAGAAGCATATGGCCTATCAGATCTATTTTTATGTCTACTGGGCGAGCTATGCGCTTGAGGCAATTTTGTCGCTGCTTGTCATTTACAGCATCTTCAAGCTGGCAATGGCCCCTTTGAAAGGCCTGCAAACATTGGGAATGCTGGTATTCCGCTGGGTAGCGGCCATCTCGGTCGCAGTCGCCATTGGTGTCGCGCTCACTCCACACCTTTCCGGACTCAAGTTCATGGTCTCCATGATTACGCAACTACAGCAGACTTCGAGCATTCTTACCCTCTGTCTGCTGCTGTTTGTCTGCTTCGCCATCCGGCCCATGGGTCTTTCTTTCCGCAGCCGTATCTTCGGCGTCAGCCTCGGACTTGGCTTCCTTGCTACGATCAATCTGGTTAACTCTGCGTGGATAGCTCATTACGCCAGTATGTATTCGGTGTTCAGTGTGATCAACGCAGTGGCTGTCGGTTTGACCCTGCTTACCTGGTCAGCCTACTTCGCCTTCCCGGAGCCGAAGCGCCGGATCATCGTTCTCCCAACCACCTCACCGTTCCTTCGGTGGAACCAGATCTCAATGGCTCTTGGCGACGAGCCAGGCTATGTCGCAGTCGGCGGCATCCCGCCGGATTTGTTTGCGCCGGCAGAGCTTGAGGTTATGCGTCGCGCCTCGGCAAAGATGCCGACGGGCCTCGAATCCCCGGCCAGCATGCACTCGCTGTCCGCATAGACCCTGTTCAATAACACGTAACAGTCAAAGGCCGTCCCCCCGGGGACGGCCTTTGACTGCCTCAGAGTACGGACAGCATTTGTGACATCGGGGAGAACAATCCTTAGAGACTAAGGCCACGTCGATCGACGCATGTTACCCGGTTAAAACGTGCGCCCATTCAAGACCAGGGCTTCACCATCACCGCCGAAGCGTAGAAAGGGCCGTCCCCATTGGGGACGGCCCTTTCTATTGATCATTTTGATCATTGTCCTCTGAGATTAGTCCCTCTCAGACTCAGACCGCTTCCAGTTGATGAGGTCGCCCAGCGTAGTGCTGCTGCTGTTGCTCGAAGACGAGGAGGATGAAGGCGAACCGGAGTTGCCCTTGGGGGACTTCTCACGCTCCTTGTAGCTCTCGACCTCGGCGCGGCTGGCTTCTTCGCCAACAGCACGGATGCTCAAGCCGACCTTCTTCTCTTCCTGGTTCATCTTGACGATCTTGAACTCGTGCTCCGAGTCAACATCCATCGCGACGGGCTGGTGATTGGCATCGACCGCCTCGGAGACGTGGCAGAGGCCCTCGACTCCTTCAGCAATCTCAACGAAGGCTCCAAACTGCGCGGTACGCAGGATCTTGCCCTTGATGACGTCGCCAACACGGTGCTGCGCGAAGAACGTGTCCCAGACATCCGGCTGCAGCTGCTTGACGCCCAGCGACAGACGGCGGTTCTCGGGCTCAACGCCCAGAACGATCGCACGAACCTTCTCACCCTTCTTCAGGACCTCGGAGGGATGCTTGATGCGCTTGGTCCAGCTCAGGTTCGAGACATGCACCAGGCCGTCAATTCCGTCTTCGATCTCGATGAAGGCACCGAAGTCGGTCAGGTTGCGAACGCGGCCTTCAATGATGGCGCCGATGGGATACTTGTCCTCGAGCTGCTCCCAGGGATTTTCCTGGAGCTGCTTCATGCCGAGCGAGATGCGGCGGTCGTTCGGGTTCACGCTGAGGATGATGGTGTCGACCTCATCGCCGGGCTTGACCATCTTCGACGGATGCTTCATCCGCTTCGACCAGGTCATCTCAGAGACATGAACGAGTCCTTCGATGCCCTGCTCCAGCTCGACGAATGCGCCGTAGTCGGTGACCGAGAGAACGCGGCCACGAACCTGCGCACCGATTGGGTAGCGCTCGGTGGCGTCGAGCCACGGGTCAGGCGTCAACTGTTTGAAGCCGAGCGATACACGCTGCTTCTCCTTGTCGAACTTCAGCACCTTCACCTGAATCTCGTCGCCAACGTTGACGAGGTCGCGGGGATGGGTGAGCCGGCCCCAGCTCATGTCGGTGATGTGGAGCAGGCCATCGAGGCCGCCCATATCGACGAATGCGCCGTAGTCGGTGAGGTTCTTTACTGTGCCGGTGAGGACGCTGCCCTCTTCGAGAGTCGCGAGCGTGACGGACTTCTTGGCGTTCTGGTCTTCTTCGAGGAGCTCTTTGCGGCTGATGACGACATTGCCGCGCTTCTTGTTCAGCTTGATGACACGGACCTCAATCTCCGTGCCGATGTAGCCGTCCAGATTGCGGACGGGGCGAACCTCGACCTGCGAACCCGGCAGAAACGCCTTGATGCCGATGTCGACGGTGAGACCGCCCTTGACCCGGCCGAGAACCATTCCCTTGACGGGAATCTTGTCGTTCGCGGCCTGCTCGAGCTTGTCCCAGACCTTGTGGCGGAGCGCCTTGTCATAGCTGACCAGGTAGCCACCCTCAGCCTCTTCCCGCTCGACCACTACCTCGACCGTATCTCCAGCCTGGAACTTGGAGACGCCGTGGATATCCAGCACCTGCTCCAGGGGAATAAGGCCTTCCGACTTGAGTCCGATGTCGACAACAACATGCTTGTCGGTGATTTTGACGACGGTGCCGGTAACGATGACCTCTTCCGTGGTCAGGTTCTGGGCAGCAGCGGATTCGGCAGCCTGCTCGCGATCAAAGTTTGCGAGCGCTGCGGCGAAGTCTGCCGCGTCGTAGTTCAAATCATCGTCCGAATTGTCGCTTGCAGCGGCGGTCACGGTACCGACATGGCCATGCTCTGCAGCTTCGTGAGCGGTGGCGGTGGGGGCAACATATCCTGCAGCTTGACTTGACGATTCGTGGGCTGTGTCATGCGGTTGGGTTGAGGTGGATTCAGAAGACAGGTCTGTGTGAGCCGCTGTCGCTTGGGGCACTAGGACTTCCGTTTCGGTGGTCAGGGGTTTGCTCTCGTTGTGGTCAGGATAATGGTTTTCTACCATGGTGAATGCGGACTCCGGGATCCAAGGATCTCTTGCCCTTCAGGCGGCGCCTGCAACGGAAACGACCAGCGATCCGAGAAGGGACGCTGATTGCTTACGATTCCCGTAACAGCTTCGGCAGGAAGGAAGAAATCGTCGTGCAGAGGAGTTATTGCACTTGGGTCCCACACGCAATAGCTCTATTAATCAAGAATAGAACTTTGCGCAGAGTCCGTCAACAAAAGCTTGCCTCGCCACTTGCATTTTCATCGCCAAGTCATCATGTGGTTCGCCTGCCTGGATTTAAGGGGGCAGTAAAGGCTACAGAGGCGGCTGTGATAAAACCGGCCTAAGCTTGCGTTCGACCGTTGTTCCTCGCCGTTATACTGGGGATATGGATCGCCTCTGGACGCCCTGGCGCTATAGCTATATTACCGGGTCGGACCCGCAGGCCCGTAGTGGCGTTCCACCCGCGCTGAACGCATGGCCGCCCGCGGGAGCCGAATCCGAAGATAAACACTGCGTGTTCTGCAACATGATCGCCGCTGTCGACTACGCTATCGCCCACGGAATGGCGCGGGAGACCGCTGAAAAGGCCGCGTATATTGTGCACCGGGGCGAGTACTGCTTCGTGTGCCTCAACACCTATCCTTACTCCACTGGCCATGTGATGATCGTGCCGTATCAACATCTCGACTCGCTTGCCGCGCTGCCGTCGCCTGCGGCCCAGGAGTTGATCGAGCTCGCCCAGCGAGTCGAAACGGTGCTGCGCGAGGTCTACAGGCCCGATGGCCTCAACATGGGACTCAATCTTGGCCAGGCCGCCGGAGCCGGTATCGCGAACCACATCCACCTGCACGCTCTACCGCGCTGGAGCGGCGACACCAACTTTATGACAGCCACGGCAGAGACCCGCGTCCTTCCCGAGGCGCTCGACGTCACTTGGGGCAAGTTAAGTTCCAACTTCAAAAATTAAGACAACCAAGTTTCTGCCGTGATCATCGAACGAGTATCAGGCGGGTGAATCCGCGCCCGCCGTATCGAGGGCACTATGACAACTCCCCTGCAGAGTTCCCCGTTGTTACCCCGATCACCGGACGTCCGCGATAGTCGCGGCGTTTCGCTTGATCCTCGCCCTTACTTAGTCACTGGAGCGAGCGGCAAGACACGCTCGGTCCAGCAGTATCCTGCGTTGTTTCCTCACGAGCCCGAGGATGCACGCCTTACCGGAGCCACCCGCTCGCTGTATCGCAGGCTGCTCGCGCTGAACCTGCCGGGGAAAACAGTCTCCCCGGGAGCTATTCCCGCAACTGCCAGCGCCGTCGTGAAATCCGTCTACTCTGGCTTCAGAATCGCCTGACTAGAGTTGGATGCCATCTGAGGCGAAGGCTGAACGACCCTATACACCAGAAGACCCTGCGCGCCTGCAGGGTCTTTTTTAGGGGAGCGAGGAGGGCGGGTTTCCCGGCGGAGGAACTTTGTCCGGCTTTTCGTCTCGGGGGTGATTGCCACCCAGGCCATCCCTCGACTCCGGCACTCGCGTCGCCTCAAAGCTCGTGATCTTCCACACCCCGGAGGGGAGATGCTGGTAGACACGGGTGTAGCGGAACGTCCCCTTTACCGGTACGCCGTCGTTGGTTCCCTCCACCTGCGCCCGAGAGGTCACAATGGCGATCGATCCTACCATCTTGACCTGCATCTCTCCCAGATCGAGCCGGGTGAGCGTAAACTTGTGGTTGCGCGCCCGGTCCAGCTGCTGCGCCTTGGTATTCACCTGGCCGCTCATGGAGATGCCGATGTAGTCGTCCGACAGCATTTTATCCATGGCATCGACATCGCCCGCGAGTTGGGCTGTGCGCCACTGCTCCTCCAGGGCCTCCACCTGCCGCTTCGCGTCGTGCTTCTTCTCGTGCAGCGGCATGCCGTGGCCGGCCCATGCGGGTTGCGTGCAAAAAACCGCACCAGCACCCGTCACCAGAACGGCGATTGTCATCAGAGAGCCGCGAATTGAACGACTATATAGACGCATAGCGTACCGGATGGTAGACCGATTTACCGCATGGAGTCAAAGAACTTTAGTTGCAAAACTGCACCCCATCGATCGAGATACAGCTATCGTGCAAAGCCGCTCTATGAGATGACATCTAGCATACAGCCGTTAGGTTCTCTACCTGCCGTTCCCGCATTTTTTGGTACAAGCCGCCGATGGCATATTGATGGAAGTGCGGAGAGTTGCGGTGAACGTCCAGCGCGGCCGCGTCCGCATACTGCTCGTAGATCAACACCGTGCAGGCGTCTCCTTCGACAAAGTGCGGAATGTAACTGACGCAGCCGGGCTCCCTGCGTGAGGGCTCGGCCAACTGGCAGAGAATCTCGGCGATGTCATCGCGGTCGCTCTGCTCGAAGGTCATCCTTACGGTAAAGCTCAACATAGTCTCTCTGCCTCTTCTGCTTATGCTTTCAGCACTTCTTCAAAGGCCGGCAGCGTCATGGTCTGGTCGCGATCGGGCCCGGTAGAGACCATTCCAATCTTTGCGCCCGACTCCTGCTCAACAAATTTCAGATAATCCTGCGCCTGCTGCGGCAGTTTTTCAAACTCGGTAATTCCCTCGGTCGAGGTGTTCCAACCCTTCTTCATGGTGTAGACCGGTTCGATCGAGTTGTATCCAGGCATGTCGGCGGGAATGACATCGGTCAGCTTGCCGTTGATCTTGTAGCCAGTGCAGACGGGAATCTCCGCGCACTCGTCCATCACGTCCATTTTAGTGACCACCAGCCACTCAGTCCCGTTGATCATGTTGCTGTAGCGCAGCAGCGGCAGGTCGAGCCAGCCGCAGCGTCGCGGACGCCCGGTCACCGCTCCGTACTCCTGCCCGCGCGCGCGTAGCAGGTCGGCCGAGTTGTCGTGAATCTCGGTCGGAAACGGACCTTCGCCGACGCGCGTCACGTACGCCTTGGTCACGCCGATCACTGTGCCGATGCGAGTAGGGCCGACGCCGGTTCCGGTCACCGCGCCTCCTGCTGTCGAAGAAGACGAAGTCACAAATGGGTATGTTCCGTGGTCGATGTCGAGCAGCGCCCCCTGCGCGCCTTCGAACATCACCTTCTCGCCGTTGTCGAGCGCGTGGTTCAGCATCACAGCGGTGTCCGTCACAAACGGAGCGATCTGTTCGGCGGCGCGCGAGTACTCCTCATACATCGTCTTCGGGTCCAACGGCTCTGTGCCGAAGAGCGCGTGGGCGATCGTGTTCTTCTCATGGCACGCATTCTCGATGTGGGTTCGCAGCAGCGCCGAGTTCAGCAGGTCCACCACGCGCAGACCGCTGCGATGCATCTTGTCTTCATACGCCGGGCCGATGCCGCGGCTGGTGGTTCCGATCTTCGTCCGCCCTGGCGCGTTCTCCGCCGCCAACTCGATCATGCGGTGGTAGGGAAGAATCACCTGCGCGCGGTTGGATACGAAGAGCTGCCCGTCGACCGTCAAACCGGCGTCCTTCAGCTTCTTTACCTCGTTCAGAAAGGCCATCGGGTCGAGCACGACGCCGTTGCCGATGACACCCTTGCACTCTGGCCGCAGCACTCCGCAGGGAATCAGTTGCAACACAAATTTTTTGCCCTTGATGATGACCGTGTGCCCGGCGTTGTGGCCGCCCGCGTACCGCGCCACCACGGAGAATTTCTCCGAGAGCACGTCCACGATCTTGCCTTTACCCTCATCACCCCACTGGGCACCCAAAATAACCGCTGATTTGCGTTGATTCACGACGAATGTGTTCTCCAAAGGATTAATCTTGGCCGGCAGGCGCGCTCGGCAGAGATAAACTCACGCCCTATACCATCATATCCCGTTCAAGCCGCAGAGAAGAAAACGGCGAGTCCATACGGCTCCGAAGGAAGACTTAACCCCTAATCGGACACAGAACCTTCGCGACGCTCTGTGGATTGGCGCCAAACATTCCTCCTCTACGGCTGCACGTAGTAACCGGTTCTGGTTCGCGCCGTGAGCCCGGGCGTCGCCACCTTGACCTCGAGCCCGTGGTATTCGTTCGCCTTGTCGGCGGGCGCGGTCTCCATGGAGAGCACATAGTAGGCGCTCAGATCCGCGATGCTGCGGTCGAGTCCAGCTACGATGCTGTTGCTGCCATAGGTCACCAGGCCGCCGCTCTGGGTGGCGATTACCTGCAGTGCAAGATTCCCCATGTCGACACGGTTCGGGCCCGTCACACCCTTCAGAAACTCCTGGTAGTAAGTGGTTCGCAGACCTGCCGAATCTGCCTGACCCAGAGGGTCGACGCTGTAAAGCGTAATGCCCGCCTGCCGTAATGATGTGGAGACGTTCACGATCGTACTGAAGATTCCCTTCGCATCGTTGGCGCTGAGCTGAATGCGTGGACCACTCAAATAAGGCCAGCCCGGACTGATCCAGATGACCATCTTTCTGCCGGGCCTGGACGCCTCGACCGCGGCCAGCCCGGACAGTGCCTTCAACGACAACTGGAGGCGATCCTGGGCACCGTAGAACCCCTGTGATCTAATGACGGTCCGCAGCGCGTTCTGATTCTGATCGATGGAGGCCGCAAGCGCGTTTCCATCGCGCGTGGCCGTGTCCAGTATCTGGGTCTTCAAGTCGGAGAAGAAGACCAGCGAGACCGGGTTTGCAAGCTTGCCGCCGTTGCGCGTCAGGAACCTCTTCACCTCGTCGCGTTCGAAGGCAACCCTGTCGAACCCGGTATTGACCTGATCCAGGACCAGGATAATTTCGACCGGATCGGGAGTCGCCGCGGCTCCATTCACCGCTCGAAAGGAGAGGATATTGCTCGGGTGCTTGTTGTCGAAGATGCTGAAGTCCTGCTGCTGCAGACCGGGAATCACCTTGCCCGACCTGTCGGTGACCACGACGTCGAGGTTGATCTGCCGATCGGGTCCATCCGGCGAGGATGGCCGCGCAGCGCCTGGCTGCGTTGGGGATTCCGCGGCGGGTACAGTCTGTTGTGCAATGCATGGAAGCGATAAAGAGAGGAGAGAAACCAAGGCCCAGAAAGAACTTCGCATCGCAATACCCCTTTGCAGATCCCTGCAACGGCAATCAGCGGGCGATCGTATCCTGCCGACGATGGTCGTCCGTTCATTGGACGCATGACGTCAAGCGCAAGTCTCAGGTATTCAGACTTGCAGCTAGAATTGTTCTTTTCCTTAGCGACAGCTACTTCGGTACGGCGCCGATGATTTTGGTAGCGCAGTTTGCGACTCTATCGCTATCCTCCTCCTGCACCTCGATTCTCATGCGCCCGTGCGCTGAAACAGTGTTGCGAGGAATCGGCAACCCGATCTGCTGTCCCCACGTCTATTGACCACCATGCCCGCATCCCGTCTGCTCTATGGCGTCACGGTCTTCCTCGGCGCCTTCCTGCTGTTCCTGGTCGAGCCGATGGCGGCCAAGCAGCTTCTGCCTGCGCTGGGCGGCTCCTCGGCGGTGTGGCTTACCTGCCTGGTCTTCTTTCAGGTCACCCTTCTGCTCGGCTATCTCTACGCGCACTGGCTCACGCGCGCCGCATTCGATGAGTGGCAGCGGTGGATTTATCTCGCGCTGCTGGCAACCGCGGCCGTCCTGCTCGCTGTACAAACCATTCACCGTCCAAGCCTGGGTCGAGGCGCAGACCACCCGGTCACGACCATCTTCCTTGCTCTCACCCTGACCATCGGCCTGCCCTTTCTTCTGCTCGCGTCGACCAGCCCGCTCCTGCAGGTTTTGCTTGCGCGCAGTAAGGACGGCACGATTCCTTATCGGCTGTTTGGCCTGTCGAACACAGGTTCGCTGCTGGCGCTGATCGCCTACCCGACGCTGGTCGAGCCGAATCTGACGCTCAAGGTGCAGCGAGCTCTCTGGTCCGCAGGCTTCGTCGTTTACGCGGTTCTGTGTGCGCTGCTCGCGCGACAGACACAATCGAACGTACAGCCCGCACATGTTGAGGAACAATCCAGCGCGGCCTCAGACCCCGCCGCAAAAAAGTGGCTCTGGTTTCTTCTGCCCATGGCCGCTGCGATGCAGTTGAGCGCCGTCACCGGTCATCTCACGGTCAACATCGCCGCCATTCCGCTGCTCTGGATGCTTCCGCTCGCGGTCTATCTGCTCAGCTTCATCGTTGCGTTCGAGTTCCCCGCGCTCTATCGCCGCGGCCTTGTGGTGCGACTGCTGGTCGTGATGCTGGCCAGTCTGGGCTACGCCATTTCGAAGACCGACGTCTCGCTGCCCATCGGCATCGCAATTCTTTTCTTTCTCGCCGAAGCGTTTATCGCCTGCCTCTTCTGCCACGCCGAGACCTACACCCTGCGCCCGCAACGCGCCACCCAAAATGGTTCCCAGATTGGTTCCCAGACAACGCTCTTCTATTTGCTCATCGCTGCCGGTGGTGCGGCTGGAACTTTCTTCATCGGCATCCTCAGCCCGCTGATCTTCTCTGCCAACTACGATCTCGCCATCTCGTTTTTTGTCACCGCCGCGCTCGCTGTCGCTGTCACGTGGGACGACGGCTGGCCGCAGCGCCTGCTGTGGACGACTTGTAGCGTGCTGCTGTTGTTCTTCGCGATCATGCTGCACACTGCCTACGCCCGCGAGGCGATCCTTGAAGTGAGAAACTTCTACGGCACGCTGCGCGTGAAGCAGAGTACGCCGCCCCCGCTGGCCTTTCCCGTACGGATGCTGCTGAACGGCGCCATTCAGCACGGCACTCAGATCTTCGCTCCGGAACTCAGCCGCACCCCTACCACGTACTACGCCGACTACTCCGGCATCGGTCTCGCGCTGCGCTTCTGCTGCAGCGACCCCGGTGTTGGCTTCGACCGCGTCCGCAACATCGGCGTCGTCGGCCTGGGAACTGGCACCATCGCCGCATTCGGCAAGCCCGGCGACCGCATTCGCTTCTACGAGATCAATCCGCAGGTCAGGCCTATCGCAGAAAACCTCTTCACCTATCTTCGCGACTCGCGGGCGCGCATTACGTATGCCGACGGTGACGCCCGTGCCTCGCTCACCAGCGAAGCCCCGCAAAGCTTTGACGTCCTCGCCATCGACGCCTTTTCGGGCGATGCGATCCCGCTGCATCTGCTCACTACTGAGGCGCTGGCGCTCTACAAAAAACAGCTCGCCCCCAACGGCATTCTGGCCTTCCATGTCTCCAACCAATACCTCGACCTCGCCCCGGAGATTGGGCTTCTCGCCGCCTCCGCAGGAATGCAGGCGCAGCTGATCGAAAGCGCGCCAGACGCCGCGCGTGGAGCTTTCCGTTCAACGTGGGTGTTGCTTAGCGAGAGCCCCACCTTCTTCATGAAACCGGAGATTGCTATGGCCATTCAACCTGTGCCAACCATCCCCGGCCTCAGACTCTGGACAGACGACTACTCCAGCCTGCTGCCCATTCTCAAGCTGCGCCACCACTAACTCGGCTGGCCGCAGCCTACAGCGCCCAGGCCAAACCATCCGCCGCGTCTCCTGCATCGATCAGCCGCTCGACCTTCCAGTGCCCCAGATCGATCGCCGCCACCTGCTTGTTCGTCGTACAAGATACAAACGCGGTCTTTCCATCCGGGCTCATCAGGATCTCCGTCGGGCCGTCGGGCACGTCGATCGTTCGCGCGACCTTCATGGTCTTCAGATCGACGACCGCTACCTGCTTCGACGTCCGCAGCGCGACCAGCAACCATCGGCCATCCAGCGTTGGCGCCGTCCCATAGCCTACGGCGGGCAGCGGCACCCACGTCTTCACCGTGTTCGTCGCCGTATCGATCACCGCGAGCTGCGGCTTCGTCTGGTCCGCCGTAAACACCATGCGGTCGTCACGCGAGATGGAAATGCGCTGCGTCTCCTTCGAGATTGGAATGATCGTCACCGTCTTGCGCGCCTTCATGTCCAGCACCGACACCGTTCCCGGGCCAACGTTCGCCGTGTAGCCGCGCGATCCGTCCCGCGACAGCGCCAGCATGTGCGACTGCTCCTGCCCCGTGGGCACGCTGCCGACGATCTTCAGCGAGTGCGGATCGATGATGCTTATGGATTTGTCCAGCTCCGTCGTGACATAGAGCATGCCGCTGTTGCGGTCGTAGACCGCGCAGTGCGGGCGCACGCCATGACCAAAATCAATCTTGTGGATGAGCTTGTGGCTGGCGATGTCGATCACTGCTATCTCGCTGCCATCTGTCCCCGGCTTGCCGACGCCTGAGTCGCCGTAGATAGGCACGTAAGCCGTTGTCCCGTCGGGCGATGCCGCTACCTCGTGGCCGGTTACGCCCTCCACGGGCACAGTCGCAACCTGCTTGCCCACCGCTGGATCGATCAGGCTTATGTCGCGGTCGCCCTGGTTTACAACAAGCAGCATGGGCCCTCCAATTTTTTGGGCATGGCATTGTCCGGTGAATGCAACAGCACTCATCACAGCACACGCCAACGTCAAGCGCAAAGAGACAGGCTTTCTAAGATTTCCCATAGGCCGACAAGTATAGCCAAGCGAAAGCTTCAGCGCCGCAGGATCTTTCGCTTGGAAGCATTGCCGCCGTTGAATCACGCCGCTTCCGCCGCCCTATACTTGCAGGAAGCCATGCCCGAACTCCCCGAAGTCGAAACCATAGCCAACGGCGTCCATAACCGCATCCACGGCCAGACCGTCCGCTCCGTCTGGACCAGCAACCAGCCGCAGACATTTAAGTCCTCGCCGGACGAGATTATCGAGGTACTCACTGGCAGCCGCATCGACCGCGTCCATCGCGTCGGCAAGACCATCGTCGTCGATCTCACCCGCTCCGGCGGCCACGCCAAACAGCCGGCGCAGTTCCTTGTCCATCTCGGCATGACCGGCCGCCTGCTCGTTTCGACGCCTGACACCCCAGTCCCCCCTCACACTCACGCCATCCTGACCCTGAGTGGCGGAAAAGAGCTGCGGTTCGTGGATGCGCGGCGCTTCGGCCGCCTCTCAGTGGTTGGGTCTGCCGACCACGAGACAAAATACGAAGGCCCCGGCAGCGAACCCCTTACCATCGGCCTCGAAGACTTCATCGCGCTCTTCCGTGGCCGCAAGACGCCGATCAAGGCCGCGTTGCTCAACCAGTCGCTGCTCCACGGCGTCGGGAATATCTACGCCGACGAGGCGCTCTTTCACGCAGGCATCCGTCCCAGCCGCCACGCCGGGCGTCTTATTCGCGCTGAACTTACGCGTCTGCGCGCAGCTCTGAATAAAGTCCTCAGCGAAGCGATTCAGCTTGGTGGCTCCTCGGTCTCCGACTATGTGGACGCGGATGGCGTCGCTGGATTTTTCCAGCTTCACCACCACGTTTATTCGCGCACCGGCCAGCCCTGTCGCGTATGCGGCACACCCATCAAGCGCATCGTGATCGGTGGCCGCAGCACCCACTTCTGCCCCGCCTGCCAGAAGTGACCGTGACCCTATGTCCTGCCGGACGGGCCCACTACGCTCGGCCACCCCACAAACGAAGACCTGTTTGCGGGGACTCCGGTTCGAGCGGCCACTTTGTGGCGTGTGTATCTTTTCTTGCAAGGGCGATCTGTTGTGGTCCTCCCGTTGGTTGGAAAAAGATCATCCCGACCAACGGGAGGGCCTATGCGGCTTATCCTGCCCAGACCGGTATGCACGCCACGAAGTGGCCGCTCCACGCGCAGTGGGCTCGTCCGGCAGGACATCAGTTTCAAACAGGTTTTTAGTTTGCTTACCGCGCGGCGGCCTGCTCTGCCGAGATCGCCGCTCCGATCACCTGAGTCTCCGGCGAACCCTGCACAATCTCCAGCGAATAACCCTGCAGCGGACTCATCTTCACCATCTGACCCATGTAATCCCTCAACATGGGCAGATCGACAAACCCGACGTTAAGTCCCGTCACAAAGAACTTACCCGGTCCGGCCATATGGATCGAGCTCGACGTAGCCGCCGCCAGCGCCTTGTGCCAGAGCCGCTTAAAGTCGAGGCAGCGTGCGTCGCCAGACTTCGCCGCCTCGAAGACCTCGTCCGGCTCCATGTCCAGAAATCGCAGCCGCATCGCTCGATGCCCCATGATGCCTTCCATGTGTCCGCGCCCTCCACACCCGCAGAAGCGCTCCTTCTCATCGAGCGTCACTACCGTGTGTCCGCCCTCCCAGACGCCCTCAGCAAACGGATAGCGTCCAAAGCCAATCCCGACACCCAGCGTCCACACCCGAATCATGCTGTCCAGCTTCCCATGCGCCGAAGCAAGCCCCGCTGCCACCGCATCGGCATCGTTCAAGATCGTCACGGTTGTCGCGTCCAGCCCATGGCTCCGCAACTGGGCCAACAGCAGCTCCTGTATCCGCGCACCCTTCAACTGCGGCAGGTTTGGAGCCTCTTCCATCACTCCATTCTTCACCAGCCCCGGCACGGCAACGCCAACGGACGCAAAATCCTTCGCCCCATCCGCCGCCAGAATCACCTGGTCGCAGATCGTCTGCACCAGAGAGTCCGTGGGCAGCTCCACCAGCCCATCCTGCTCGTCGTGGTCCTCAGGGAAGCGCCGCACCGCACCGACGAGCTTGTGATCCACGACAAGCCCGACCGAAATTCGTTCCGATAAGATGACCCCAATTGCCTTTGCCATAACCCCGTCCGCCTTCCCTGGAATGCCGCGACCCTCTACTCGAACTTGCTCACGCGGTTCAACCCATTGAAAGCCGCAACTTTATAACATTCCGCCAGAGTTGGGTAGTTGAATACGGTATCCACGAAATATTCCAGCTTTCCGCCCAGTGCCATCACCGCCTGGCCAATGTGCAACAGCTCGCTCGCGCCTTCGCCGATGATGTGCACGCCAAGGATGGAGTGGTTCAGCCGATGGAAGATCAGCTTCAACCGCCCGGTCGTATCGCCGCGAATCTGCCCGCGCGCAATCTCGCGATAGTACGCCACGCCGACCTCGTACGGCACGTCCTCTTCGGTCAACTGCTCCTCGGTCTTGCCGATGAAGCTGATCTCCGGAATCGTGTAAATCCCGTAGGGATACAGACCAGGGTTCGACAGGATCGTCTCATCGCCAAACGCCCGCGCCGAAGCGACCCTGCCCTGCTCCATTGACACCGAAGCCAGCGAAGGAAAGCCGATCACATCGCCCACCGCGAAGATGGTCGGCACCTTCGTCCTGAAGTCTTTATCGACCGGGATGCGTCCACGCGAATCCGACTCGATCCCGACCGCGGCGAGGTTCAGCTCGTCCACATTGCCCTGCCGCCCGACCGCATACAGCAGAGCGTCGCCCTGAACTTTCTTCTTGCTCTCAAGATTGGCCACAACGGTGCCGTCCGGCATCTCTTCCACCGACTCCACCTCTTCGTTCAGCCGCATGGTCACGCGCGAATCGCGCAGATGGTAGCTGAGCGCTTCAACAATCTCCGTGTCGGCGAACTCCAGCAGCCGCGGTCGGCGCTCGATCAGAGTCACGCGCACGCCCAGCGCCGAGAACATACAGGTGTACTCCACCCCAATCACGCCGCCGCCTACCACGATCATCGTCTTCGGCAGGTTCACCAGGTCCAGCACCAGATCGCTGTTGACGATGCTGTGCCCATTGATCGGCACCTTGGCCGAGATCGCCGGCTTGGTCCCTGTCCCGATCAGAACATTCTTGGTCTCATACACGGTCGAGCCGCGCGAGTTGGTCACCTTCACGTGCGTCGCATCTTCAAAGCTCGCCACGCCGACCAGCATCTCGATGTTGTTGCGCGAGAGCTGCGCCTCGGTCACATCGATCTCAGTCTTGATCACATGCTGGACGCGGAACGCAAGGTCCGCCATGGTGATCCGTTCCTTCACCCGGTAGTTCATGCCATAAATTGACTTGTAGTTGTAGCCGGAGAGGTGCAGCACCGCCTCCCGCATGGTCTTCGACGGGAT
>Ga0209624_10001308_pt1 | contig 19875 bp, 17 predicted proteins | sample JacPinW_OM2H0_O1_FD_188565 | JGI IMG/M metagenome (GOLD analysis project Ga0209624, IMG submission 188565) | Forest soil microbial communities from Algoma, Ontario, Canada - Jack Pine, Ontario site 1_JW_OM2H0_O1 (SPAdes) (version 2) | ecosystem: Environmental > Terrestrial > Soil > Boreal...
CGCCTATGTGTGGGCGTTGAATCACCCGGCCAAATGAGGGTTCGCGTCGCGTGCATCAACGGTCAATAACTCTTCGTAGAAGCCGCCGATTTCGCGCGCGCGATCGATGAAATGGATTTCCAGGATCCAGTGGCGCGGGTCACCGCTCGCATCGAGCTCGCGCAATGGAACCGAATTGCCGTGACGAATTCGCAGATGATCAGGGTCCGCCGGCCGGCGTTCGTGCGGGAAATGACCGATCAGATGCCCCGCGGTGAGGTTGCCGAATTCCCATCCGTAGTCCGCCGCAAGACCGGCGGTATAGTCGTACAGTTGCCCCGCCGTTAAGCCCGGCGAGCGGCGGTAGAATTCCTTGCCGCGCTGAAATGCCTTCGCAAGATCGCCGACCAGGCGATGCTTGATCGGATCGTCTCCCACGACATAGGTGCGGCCAAAATCCGCCTCCCATTCCTCAAACACCGGCCCGAAATCCAAGTACACGATGTCATCGGCTGTGATGCGTCGATCGGCGCTTTCCTCGTGGTAGGTCAGCAGTGTGTTGGGCCCTGAGCGCGCGAGCCTTTTGTGCCAGTGGCGGCGCAATCCAAAGCGCGACTGCGCCAGCCCATGAATCTCGTCCGTCAGTTCGGATTCAAGCTTGCCCGCGCATACCAATCCGGCGTCGATGACTTCCTGGAACAAAGCCTCGGCTTTGATTTGCGCCTCCAGCAGCGCCTTCGAAGTGGCGTCCACTTAAGCCACGGCCTCATCCAACCACTCGATCCAATGCATGACCTTGGTCGTCGTGCCCGATTGCAGGTGCTGAATGCAGCCGATGTTGGCGGATAAAATAATTTCCGGCTCGATCTTGCCGAGATTCGAAAGCTTGCGATCGCGCAATTGCGCCGCAAGCTGCGGCTGCAAGATCGAATACGTGCCCGCCGAACCGCAGCACAGATGGGCCTCCTCGCCGGCGGCCACCTCGAGTCCGAGCGCCCGCAAATGAGCTTCCACACCGCCGCGCAGCCGCTGGCCATGCTGCAACGTGCACGGCGCGTGAAACACGGCGCGCCTTGCGTTGCCGCCGCGCAGCCGCTCCTTCAGAACCGGCACGAGCTGCGGCAGCAATTCGCTCAAGTCGCGCGCCAAAGCGCTGATGCGCGCGGCCTTTGCGGCATACGCCGCATCACCTGCCAGCGCGTGACCATATTCCTTGATCGATAGAGTGCAGGCGCTGGCCGAGGAAATGATGGCCTCGACGTCGCCTGCAGCCAGCAGCGGGATCCAGGCATCGATATTGCGGCGCATGTCGGCGAGGCCGCCCTGGTGGTCGCTCAAGTGGGTGCGCAGCGCGCCGCAACACCCGGTGCCTGCGGCATACACCGTTTGGATACCTGCCATGTCGAGTACGCGCGCTGCCGCCCGGTCGATGCCCGGCATCATCGAAGGCTGCACGCAGCCTTGCAGCATCAGCACTTTGCGAGCGTGCGTTCGCAGAGTCTGCACCGGCGCGCGATCGATCGCTCGAGCCGGCACTTTGTCGCGCAATACTTTGGGCAATATCGGACGCAGCGCCCTTCCCAATCGCATCGCCGGAGCGAACAGCCGCGAGGTCAGTCCTTCCTTGAGTGACCAGCGAACCATCCGGCCTTCGAGCGGACGCGCAACCCTGGCCTCGACCAGCTTTCGCCCGATATCGACCAAGTGGCCATACTCGACGCCGCTCGGGCAAGTAGTCTGGCAATTGAGGCACGTGAGGCAGCGGTCCAAGTGCAGTTGCGTGCTGCGTGTGACCTCGGCACCTTCGAGCACCTGCTTGATGAGATAAATGCGTCCGCGCGGACCGTCGAGTTCATCGCCGAGCAATTGATAGGTCGGACAGGTGGCGTTGCAAAAACCGCAATGCACGCACTTGCGCAAAATAGCGGATGCTTCTTCGCCCTCGGCGGTGCCGCTAAACTCTGGACTGAGATGCGTTTGCACTCGTCAAAGACCCGCGTACAGGCGTCCAGGATTGAATATGCGCGCAGGATCGAAGGCCTGCTTTAAGTCATGATGGACACGCATGAGCACCGGGCTTATCGGCGCGAAAACGCCATGGGATTTATCGGCGCCGCGAATCAGCGTGGCGTGGCCGCCCGCGCGGGCGGCGGCATCCCGAACCTGCGCCGCGCCGGCCGTGGTTTTCCACCAGCGCTGCGCGCCGTGCCATTCAATGAACTGCTGTCCCGGAAGCGCAAGCGCGCCGGTAATCGCGGGTATCGACAAGCGCCACAACGACTCACCGCGCGCCAGGCTTGCATCGTCGAGCAAAAAGAACTCATCGCTCTGATCCCGGACACGGGTCCACCAGTCCTTCGCCTGCGCCGGATCCACTTGTTCACCTCCCAGCCTCACGCAGGCTGCCTCCACGGCGGCGCGTGCGCCGGCCAGGCGCAGATGCAATCGACCCGCGTGCCACGCGCTGGCGTTGATGGGCAATGGCTGCGCGGACCAAGACCCAAGTTGCTCCAGCGCGCGGGTCTCATCCCAATCGAAGCGCAGCGTCGCGCTGAGAATGCTGACCGGCAGCACCTTCAGCGACACTTCGCAAAGGATGCCCAAGACGCCGAAGGCGCCTACCATCAGGCGCGACACGTCATAGCCGGCCACATTCTTGGCAACCTGCCCGCCGAAGGTCAGAACTTCGCTGCGGCCATTGAGCAAGGTCACTCCCAGAACATGATCGCGTACTGATCCCACGCTGGCGCGCGCCGGGCCCGAGAGACCCGACGCGACCATTCCTCCCAAAGTCCCGCCCGCCGCAATGCGCGGCGGTTCGAACGGCAGGCATTGACCCTGCTCCTCGAGTGCCGCTTCCAAATCACTCAAGCGAGTCCCAGCCCGCGCGGTCACAACCAATTCGGTGGGCTCGTAACTGGTGATACCCGTAAGTTCAGTCATGTCGAGAGGCTCGCCTGCCGGCGATCCGCCCAAGAAACGCTTGGTGCCGCCGCCACGAATTTCCAACGGCGCATGATGCTCGCGCGCGCCATCCACCCGGTCAAGGAGGCGCGCAAGCACGGGATCCTGCGCATCCATCAAAATCTTGGCAGCTCTGGGAAGGGCAGCATGCCGCGGCGAACATGCATTTTCCCGTATTCTGCGCAGCGATGCAGGGTCGGGATGACTTTCCCGGGATTGAGCAACTCCAGCGGGTCGAAGGCCCGCTTCACGCCGAGGAACTGCGCACGCTCAGCCGGCGAGAACTGAACGCACATGGAGTTCAGTTTCTCAACGCCCACACCATGCTCGCCGGTGACTGTCCCGCCCAGGCGCACGCTGGTCTCCAAGATATCGGCGCCGAACAATTCGCAGCGGCGCATCTCGTCCGCGCTGGCGGCATCAAATAAAATCAGCGGGTGCAGATTGCCGTCGCCGGCGTGGAAGACATTCACGCAGCGCAAATCGTACTTGACTTCCATTTGCTGAATTGCCCGCAACATCTCCGCCAGGCGCTTGCGCGGGATGGTGGAATCCATGCACATATAGTCGGGGCTGATGCCACCCGATGCGGGAAAGGCGTTTTTGCGGCCGCTCCAAAATTTCAGACGCTGCGCCTCGTCGCGGCTCACCTCGCATCGGGACGCCCCCGCGGCCTTGAGGACCTCCTCCATGCGCGCGATTTCTTCTTCTACTTCTTCGGGAGTGCCATCGCTCTCGCACAATAGAATCGCGGCCGCCTCCAGGTCATAGTCGGCGTGCACGAACGCATCCACCGCGGCTGTCATCGCCCGGTCCATCATTTCCAGGCCGGCTGGAATGATGCCGTGGGCGATCACGCTGGCCACAGCCGCGCCGGCCGATTCGATATCGTTGAAGCTCGCCATGATGCAGCGAGCCAACAGCGGCTTCGGGATCAATTTCACCGTCACTTCGGTGGTCACGGCCAGCATGCCTTCGCTGCCGACGATGACCGACAAGAGATCGAGGCCCGCCACGTCCAGGGCTTGCGAACCGAATTCAACCGGCTCACCGTCCACCATGAATCCGCGAACGCGCAGCACATTGTGCAGGGTCAGTCCGTATTTCAGACAATGTACGCCGCCGGAGTTTTCGGCCACGTTGCCGCCGATGGTGCAGGCGATTTGGCTGCTGGGGTCGGGGGCGTAGTACAGACCGTACGCGGCCGCGGCCTCGCTGATCGCCAAATTGCGAACTCCACATTGCACGATTGCGGTGCATGAGACCGCATCGATCTTTAAAATCTTGTTGAACTTGGCGAGCGACAAGATGACGCCGGACTGGTGCGGCGTAGCCCCGCCGGACAAACCGGTGCCGGCACCACGCGCCACGACCGGTACGCCCAGCTTATGACAGGTCTTGAGAACCGCGGCGACTTGAGCTTCCGTGTGCGGCAGTACGACCACCAAGGGAGAGGTGCGGTAGGCGGTGAGCGCATCGCACTCGAATGGCACCGTGTCTTCGTGGCGAAACAGGATCGTTTCGTGCGGCAGCACTAGCTTCAGCGCGGCAACGACGTCGCGCTGGCGCTGCTCTCGGGAGATGTCCGCTTGGGACTCGGCTCGGACTGAACTGCTCACCCGCAGCATTATGCACCTGGGAGTTTGAACCGTCTGCCCAGCGGTCACGCACGCCGTCCGACCGATCATGCTTGCCCTGTTACGAAATTGCCGCTAAAAGAGTAGGATTCGCTGCAGTTGAATGCGGTGGCCTTAACAAACCGCAAGAGGGGAAGTTGATGTTCCATCAGTTATTGACACCGGTCGGCGACAGTCTCACGTTGTCGTTCTTAGTGGCGATACTACCGATCGCAACTGTGCTCATCCTTCTCGGCATATTCAGGCGTCCGGCCTGGCAGGCTGCCCTCGCGGGTCTGGTTGTGGGTTTGATCATTGCCGTCGCCGTATGGGGCCTGCCCGCGCAAATCGCTTTTGCCGCTGCATCGAATGGCGCCGTGTTCGCACTGTGGCCGGTCATGTGGATCGTCATCAACGCACTGTTCGTTTACAACATCGCCGTTTCGTCCGGCCGATTCGACGCATTCCGCGCTTGGATCGTCAAGCATTTGCCCAACGATCGGCGTGTCGTGCTCATCGTGATCGCTTTCTGCTTCGGGGCGCTGCTCGAAGGCGTCGCCGGCTTCGGCACACCGGTTGCCATCACCTCCTCGCTGCTCATCATGTGTGGCTTTCCCGCACTCGAGGCGATTGTGTTCGTGTTGATCTTCAACACGACCCCGGTCGCTTTCGGCGCGTTGGGCACGCCGGTAACGGTTTTGGCCCAGGTCACGGGACTTCCGGCACCGGCATTGGCGGCGATGATCGGCCGTCAGCTTCCGATCATGGCTGCCATCCTGCCGTTCTACGTCATGGCGCTCTACGGCGGCTGGCGTTCCATCCGCTCGCTGTGGCCGGTATTGGCGGTAGCCGGCTTGAGTTTTGGCCTGGCCCAATTTGGCGCATCGAACTATCTCGACTACACCCTCACAGACGTATTCGCCGCGCTCACCTCGCTTGCGGTGACGCTCTTGTTCCTGCGAGTGTGGCGCCCGGCGCCCTCGCCTGAATTTACGATCGCAGCCTCGTCGGCCGAGAAGCAAAGTCCGGTTGCGCACGATGTGCCCGCTTGGCAGGGTTGGATGCCCTGGCTGATCTTGACCGCCACCGTGATCGTTTGGACCTATTTCAAGGTTGCGGCGATGGGAGCGCACGCCATTCCGTGGCCCAATTTGGATAAGGCCGTTGCGATCACACTTTACAAAGATAAGCCTTATGCCGCCGTGTGGGCATTTCAGCCTTTGGCCTCGGGAACGGCGATTCTGCTCTCCGCCTTCATTACCGCGCTGCTGGTGAGATTGCCGTTCGCTGAACTCTTGCAATGCGCAGCGCGCACCATTCGCCAGATCTGGCAGGCCGTCGTCACGGTGATGTTCATCGTCGCCCTCGCGTACGTGATGAATTATTCGGGCCTGGCCTATACGCTGGGTCTGGCCGTATCGTCGACCGGGCACTGGTTCGTGTTGTTTTCGCCCTTCCTCGGATGGATCGCCGTGTTCCTCTCGGGCAGCGACACCTCGGGCAATGCGTTGTTTGGAAACCTGCAAGTGGTTGCTGCAAGACAGCTGAGCTTGAACCCGTTGCTGTTTGCCGCGACCAATTCATCCGGCGGAGTCTTGGGAAAAATGATTTCTCCGCAGAACATCGCTACCGGTGTGTCGGTCACCAACATGAAGGGCCAGGAAGGGGCGGTATTGGCGCGCACTTTCATCCACAGCATCGTTCTGACGCTGATGTTGGTGGTCATCGTGATCGTGCAGCAGTACTTGGTGCCGGGAATCATTCCGCATTTCGTTGCCAAATGATGGTGCCCCGGCCCGGCTAGGCTCGTTGGTCAGTCAAGTGTCTAGCGGCTGGAAAGTCCAGTGGCCTGCGGGGTACCCACATTGCGGCGTGAGTTTTGATGAACTGATGTAAGTGAACTGCGCCCAGCGCTTGACGCCGTTTTTTCGAACCGATTGTCCGCACGGATGGCCAGGGGAATCACCAGATCTGTTTGAAGAGAGGCGACGCTCGCTCCTTCTTGCTCGTTCGAGGTAAGGTCGCGTTCGGCAGTACGTCGGCGATCGTTGGTCGTTGGCGACCACCACACGAATTCGACGAAAAGATAGACCACAGTCAATGCCGAGCCGATCGCGACAAGACCTAGCATGACGTCTGAAGTACTCACTGAAAAGCATGCTAGACCTATTTTAGGCTACCGTCTGGAGGCCGAAGAGAACACTGCGCGTAGGATTTTTCTCAAAGCGCTCAGGTCTTTCGCGCGCAGAAACGGGGTTAATTCCCGACGATATCAGCGGTCTGGCGACCGTGAGCAGACACCCCCTATGGTTCTATAAGTGCCCCGGGCCGGAATCGAACCGGCGACCTAGCGCTTAGGAGGCACTCGCTCTATCCACTGAGCTACCGAGGCTAAGAAGGAGAGGCCGGAGACGGACAACCGGCCTCTTAGGATGGTGGAGGAGAAGGGGATCGAACCCTCGACCTTCGCATTGCGAACGCGACGCTCTCCCAACTGAGCTACTCCCCCGAAAAGGGCGAAGATACTAGCAGCAAAGCTTGGTTCTGCCAAAGTATCGGAGATAGACTGGCAGTACCTGGGCTGGTATAGACCTAGGAGGGAGAAAAAAGATGCTGAAAGCGGGCGAACGTGCCCCGGAATTCACTCTTCCGGATGAGACAGCGACAGACCGAAACCTGACCGAATTGCTCAGCTCGGGCGCCATCGTTCTGTATTTCTATCCTGCGGACTTTACGCCCGGATGTACGCGCCAGGCCTGTGTTTTGAGGGATTTGCACGGCGAGATTGAGCGCGCGGGCCTTCGCGTTGTGGGAATCAGTCCGCAGAGTCCGGAATCGCACGCCAAGTTTCGCGGCAAGTACAACTTGCCGTTTGTTCTGCTGTCGGATGAGCACAAGGCCGTAACCAAAATGTATGGGGTCAACGGCCCCTTGGGATTGGGCGTTCGCCGCGCATCTTTTTTAATCGACGGCGGCCGGCGCATTCGCGACGTGGTGCTGGCGGACTTCATGATCGGACGGCATGCCGACTTTGTGCGCAAGGCGATTGCGCTGCGGGGAGCGAATCCTCAATAGCTCAATCGCACCAGGTTTGCGCGCCCGATGCGCGGCACCGACACCACATACATCGTCGCGAAGTCTTGTTCGTCGATGCTGGGTATGTCGCTTCTACCCGCCAAAGCCGCGACAATTCCGGGCACCGTATTGACGTGACCGATGACCATCACCCGTCCGCCGCTGTTCTCTCGCAGCACCCGGCGCGCCAGTCCCTTCGGATCGTCAGCGGGAGCCTCGATGGGAACTAGCTTCAAGCGCGCTGCCAGGGGGGCGGCAGTCGAGCGGCTGCGCAATGTGGCAGACACATAGATTGCGTCAAGGCGCCCGGCGCCCTTCGTGTCGCCGAACATGCGGGCCAGCACCGCTGCCCTCGCCTCTCCCGCCGCGGACAGCGCCGGATCAGGCGCGCTGACCGCCTCTTTTTCAGCATGGCGGATGACGATGACGGTGGTGGAATTCGCCGTGAGCCATGTCCACGCGGCGAACAGTGCAACGGCGAAAACCGCAGCCGCCGTGATCGCCGCGATCGCGGTCAACCAAAGCGGTATCAAAAATGGCCTGTGCTGAAGACTCGCGCTGCCGCTTTTCATGGCGCCATAATAAACCAAATGAATGATGTGTCCTTATCGAGGCTGCAAATCATCGTGCTTGCGGCCGGGTTTTCCTCGCGCTTGGGCCGGCCCAAGGCCCTCGCCCGCGTACACGGCGTGAGCCTCTTGCGCCGTACGCTTAAGTTGGCCGCAACTCTCAAATGCGCAAAAATCATTGCCGTCGTGGCACGCCGCTCCGCTCAGCACAGCGCCCAGGCACGCGGGATTGGCGTGACCTTCGTGACTAATTCGCGGCGCAATCAAGGACTGTCCAGCTCCGTGCGCCGCGGCATTGTAGAGGCACGCTATGCGCCGGCGGTTTTACTCCTGCCGGTGGACTTGGCCAGGCTCAAAAGCCGCGAATTGGCGCGCCTGCTTCGACGCTGGCGAGCGGCCCCGCGCAGTGTGATTGCCCGCCGCATCGGCCGCATCGGCGCGGCGCCGCTGGTCCTGCCGCGACGGCTCTATCCGCGCGCGCTGCGAATCACGGGCGATGTGGGTCTGCGCGAGTTGCTCGCGCAATTGCCGGCCGCCGGCCGCGTGCTCGTGGATATGCCGTCGGCGGCATCGGACATCGACACGCCGCAAGATCTTAAGGCCGTGAGACGCAGCTTTCGTCGCCGCGGCTAGGTCAACGCGGCCAGTTGAGGGTATTCGCGGAACGCCTGAACAGCGGCGTCAATCTTCGCGCGCGGCAAATCCATATGCGTCATCAAGCGGGTACGCGGTGCGACCGTGACAATGACGCCGCGGCTCCTGAGGTGGGTCTTCAGACCATCGATTTGCGCAGCAGCGACTTCGACGTACACCACATTGGTTTGGGGAGCCGATACCTTGAGGCCGGCACCGCGCAATCCGGCGGCCAAGTATTCGGCATTGGCGTGATCCTCCGCAATCCGCTGCACGTTATTCGTGAGAGCGTACAGACCCGCCGCCGCAAGCACGCCGGCCTGGCGCATGCCGCCTCCCAACGCCTTGCGCCAGCGCCGCGCGTCGGCGATGAGAGTCCGGGCGCCCATCAGAATCGATCCGGCGGGCGCTCCAAGCCCTTTGGACAGACACACCGACACCGAGTCGAAGCCCGCGACCGCCGTGCGTTCGTCGATATTCAGTTTCACGATGACATTGAAAATGCGTGCGCCATCCAAGTGGGTGGCCAATCCACGCGAGTGCGCAAACTCCGTCGCTTCGCGTTGGTAATCCATCGGCAGCACCCGGCCGCCAATGGTATTTTCCAGCGCCAACAATCGCGTGCGCGCAAAATGATAGTCGTCCGATTTGATCGCGGCGGCGATTCGCTCAATCGCTATCCCGCCGTGCGGTTCGTGCTCCAGGGGCTGCGGCTGGATACTGCCCAGAACCGCCGCGCCGCCCTGCTCGTACTTGTAGGTATGCGCTTCCTGCCCCACCAAAAACTCATCACCGCGGCCGCAATGCGCCATCAATGCGGCCAAATTGCTTTGTGTGCCGGTTGGAAAGAACAAGGCGCTTTCGAATCCAAATCGTTCCGCGGCGACGGCTTGCAATCGATTGACCGTCGGATCGTCGCCGAATACATCATCGCCTACTTCCGCGGCCGCCATGGCCGCGCGCATTCCCGACGTCGGCCGCGTGACCGTGTCGCTACGTAGGTCGATCACGGTTTCGGTGCGTTGGGGTCCGGGGTAAACTTTTTCAACGCGTCCGTGCCATGGCAACCCACACCCTCGCCGCACACCTGGTTTACGGGACAAACGACCGGCGTACCCTTCACGCAGCCGCGCGCATCGGCACCGGCAGTGTGCGGAGCACAGCGTTCTTTCCCGTTGCAGGTCCGATGGTCATCACAATCCGCATCGCTGCTGCACGCGATGGCCGCTGCGTCGCGTTCCACCGTCGCGAGTTCTCCCTGCTTCGAAATCACACCGGACAGGGTCGCGTTGAGCAGTAGTGCGGGCGCTTCTTGGCCCGATGGCAATTCAACATCGGCGGCGACCACTTCCCACGCGGGCGCCAACGGACTGCCGGCGCGGTAGTAAAGCGCAAAGCGCACCACATTGCGCGGATCAAGCGCATCGTTCAGTTTTACCGGAATGAGATGGGTTGAATCAGGCGCCCATGCCTCGCCATGCACCAGCGGCAGGCGTCTGACGCTCTTGCCGGCTTCGTAGATGCGCAACTCCAAAGCGCTGCCTGCGCTCAATTCCTGTGCGCCGGTGACGACTCGAACCTCGAGGCGCGATACCGGCACCGCCTCGGCAATGGTTGCGCACAGCGTGCATGCCAACAGCATTGGCCAGACTGACAGTGGCAGGTGTAACTTCATGGCACCCTCCCGGTTAATCGACGAGTTCGCCGCTATCATAGCCGATCCTGACGCGGCCTCGCCTTAAGGGCTTGTGAGGCCATTTAACAATATTCGAGCACCGCCGCCGTGAGGAGAGCGAAAGCGCGGCAGCGCGATCCCGGCTAACGATTCAGCCTGCGCCTGACTGCGTCGAGCAGCTCTTTCAATTCTTCAATGTGCAGCAAAACTCCGCAGGCAGCGAAGGCCGCCGCACCCGCGGCCACCGTGGCGAGCAGCACGGGCAGCTTGATCCACAGCGATTGCACCCGCCAATCGGCCAGAAGCCAATGCGACGACGCCGCGCACACGGCCACCAGCGCCGCGCTCGCCACGGCAACTTTGACCAGCAACAAGAGCAGACGGCGCGTCTCGAGGCCTTTGAGCTGGGATTGCATCAGCAGATACAGCAGCAAGAAATTGAATGTCGCGATGCAGCCCGTCGAGAAGGCAAGACCGCGATGGCCCCACCCCAAACGAACGGTGAAAATCCAGTTGAGCAAAATGTTGAGGCCGACAGCCAGGAAGCTCACCAGCATGGGCGTCTTGCGTCTGTCCAAGGCATAGAAGGCGTTAACCAGCACCTTGAGTGCCGCATAGCCGGCAAGGCCGATGGCGTAGAAGCGCAGTGCGCCGGCCGCCTGCGCAGCTTCGTAGGCAGTGAATTTACCGTGCTGATAGACCACGGAAATGATCGGCTCGGCCAGCATCATGAGACCCGCCATCGCGGGCAGCGTGAGAAGCATTGCCCAGCGCATCGCGCGCGCCAGCTCGCTGCGAAATGCATCCATGCGTCCTGCCACCACCAGCCGCGACAGCAGCGGCAACGTCACGGTACCTAAAGCCACGCCGAATATACCCAGCGGCAACTGCATCAAGCGAAATGCGGCTGCCAGCCAGAAAATCGCGCCATCTTGCAGCCCGGAGGCAAATACTGAGTTGATGAGCACGTTGAATTGCGTGGTGCTGGCGGCGATCACCGATGGACCCATCAACAGCAAGACGGCCTTGACGCCGGAGTCGCGCCAGCGCATGTCGGGGCGGAACCGATATCCGAGTCGCGCCAGCGACGGCAATTGCACGGCCAACTGCAGCGCGCCGCCAATGACCGTGGCGAACGCCAATCCTATCAGGGCGCGTGTTCCGAAATGTGGGTCGATCCAATACCCAAGCGCCAACCCGCCGATGATGGATCCTATATTGAAAAAACTCGACGCCATCGCCGGCACGCCAAACACATTCTTGGCGTTCAGCATTCCCATCACCAAGGCGGCAATCGACACCAGCAAAATGAAAGGAAACATGATGCGCGTGAGATGCGCCGTCAAATCCGCCTTGTCATGATCGAAACCCGGAGCCAGTAGCGCGACGAGCGAGTCGGAGAACACCATGCCGAGGATGCACAGCGCACCCAATACCAGGGCGGTCATCGTCGCCACCTTGTTCGCGAGGCGCCAAGCAGCCTCATCACCGCCGCGCGCGATGGTTTTGCTGAACGTTGTGACAAAAGCGGTCGACAGCGCCCCTTCGGCGAACAGGTCACGCAGCAGATTGGGAATGCGAAATGCGACTGTGAACGCATCCAGCGCGCGGCCGCCGCCGAATAGCGCGGCAAATATCAGCTCTCGCGCCAACCCGAGAACGCGGCTGCACATCACGGCCAATCCGATGATGCCCGCCGCCTTGGTATTCAGGCGGTCGCTGCGTTCATCGACCGGTATCGCAGCAGCCGCGGTGGGTGATTCGTCGCTTGGTGATTTCGGGCCGGTCACGGAAACCGTAGTCTAACTGGTGCTCATCATGGCGACGACGGTAACTGCCATCACCCCGGTGGCAACCCAGCCAAGGCGGCGCAGCCGCGGCCGGATGACGAAGTCGCCCATCACGTCTTGGCGCGAGGCCAGTATCATCATGATGGCCATGATAGGCACGGCGATGATGCCGTTGATCTCGGCGCTCCACAGCAGCGCCCGCACCGGATCCAGATGCGTAAAGGTCAAGGCCACCCCGCCGATGGTTGCGATACCGATGATGCCGTAGAAGCCCAAGGCCTCCGGCAGTTTGCGGTCCATGCCCGACTGCCAGTCAAAGCTTTCGGATACGGCATATGCGGCAGAGCCCGCCAGCACCGGCACGGCCAGCATCCCGGTACCGATTATCCCTAGACTGAACAATAAAAACGCGGTGGCGCCGCCCAGGGGTCGCAGCGCCTCGGCCGCCTGCGCGGAGGTCTGGATGTCGACGATGCCCGCCACGTGCAATGTCGCCGCGGTGCTCAAGATGATGAAGAAAGCGATCAGATTTGAAAAACCCATGCCCACATACGTATCCCAACGTATGCGCCGCATCTGCCGGCGCGCGACCTCGGAGGTGTGCGGAAGCCTGTAGGTACCGCCATTTCGAGCGTTTGTCGCGCGCAAGTCTTCCATCTCCTGCGCGGCCTGCCAAAAAAACAAGTAGGGACTGATGGTCGTGCCGAAGACGGCGACGACCATCGTGATGGTGTTGTGATCCAATGTCAGCCGCGGCAGCACCATTTCGCTGATCACCGTGCCCCAGTGCACGTGGATGGTGAAAATGACGGCGACATAGGACAGCAGCGCCAAAGTCAGCCATTTCAAATAGCGAACATACGTTTCGTAGCGAAGGAAGACCTGCAGGACCAGGCATAAAACGCCGAAACACACCACGTACAGATGGGCGGAACCGCCGAGCAGAAGGCGCAGCGCCTCCCCCATCGCGGCGATGTCGGCGGCAATATTGATGGTGTTGGCGATCAGCAGAAGTCCCACGATGCCGTAGAGCACGGGGCGCGGAAAAACCGCTTTGACGTTTGCCGCCAAGCCTTTGCCGGTGATGTAGCCGAGCCGCGCGCTGACCATCTGGATGCCGACCATCAAGGGGTAGGTGAACAGCACTGTCCACAGCATGTTGTATCCGAACTGCGCGCCGGCTTGGCTGTACGTGGCAATGCCGCTCGGATCGTCGTCCGCTGCGCCCGTGATCAGGCCCGGCCCCAATTGCTTCACCCGCGGATTTTCCGTGAAGCTTTTGAGCAGTTTGACCATCATCGTCGATCTCCTAAGGAGCCGACCCGAGGTTGATGCGCACAGACAAACGGTGTCGATAAGGGATCGACAAATGCCGACCCGATCGAACCGAACGAATATTGGCGGAAATCGTCCCGCGCCGGACGGGACGACGCTAGAGGCGTGCCTTAAGCGTTATCGAGCCGGAGCGCGTGCGCGTTTGCTGCGCTGATTACCACTCGAACAACAACTCACGAGTACGACCTTTATGACCCCAAACGTCGCGGACGATAAACCGGTACTTTACTGCTGTAAAGCACAAATTCATCCGGCCGCTTTCAATCAAGCCGTCAATGCTGCCTTGGCTTTCGCCACTTCGGCGATGACTTCTTCGGCCACGTTGCGCGGGACCGGCTCGTAGTGCGAGAACTCCATGGTGTACGAAGCACGGCCGCTGGTCATGCCTCGCAGCTGTCCGATGTAGCCAAACATTTCGGAGAGCGGCACGATCGCAACGACGGCGATGTTGGTGCCGCGTTCCAATTGGTCCTGAACCGCGCCACGCCGGCGGTTGATATCGCCGATCACATCGCCCAGATAGTCTCCCGGAGTCACGGTTTCAACCTTCATCACAGGCTCGAGCAGAATCGGCGCAGCCTTGCGGATGCCCTCGCGAAATGCCGCCTTGGCGGCGATTTCAAAGGTCATCGCATTGGAATCGACATCGTGGAAGCTGCCGTCGATGAGAGTCGCCCGGAAGTCTACCGTCGGATAGTGCGCAAGCACCCCGTCTTCCTTTTGCACCTTCAGGCCCTTCTCAACCGACGGCACGAATTCACGCGGCACCGATCCACCGACGGTCTCGTCGATGAACTCGAAGCCGGTGCTGCGCGCCAGCGGCTCGAACACGATCCACACTTCGGCGAATTGACCGGAACCGCCGGTCTGCTTCTTGTGAATGTATTGTTCCGTGATCTTCTTTGTGATGGTTTCGCGATACGCGACCTGGGGTTCGCCCATGGTGCCTTCGACACCGAACTCCGTGCGCATGCGATCAAGGGTGACTTCCAGATGCAGTTCACCCATGCCGCGCAAGATCGTTTGACCCGTTTCGCGGTCCGTCTCCAAGTGCAGCGAGGGATCGGCGCGGACCATCTTGCCGAGCGCGCTGCCGAATTTCTCCTGTTCGGCTTTGACCTTCGCTTTGACGGATACGCTGATGACCGGCTCGGGAAATCGCATGCGCTCGAGTACCACCTCGTTCGCCGCATCGCACAGCGTGTCTCCCGTTTCCGTATCCGCCAGCGAGACGAGTGCGATGATGTCGCCCGCGCGCGCTTCTTCGACCGGATTGGCTTCCTTGGCGAACATCTCGACCATGCGGCCGATTTTCTCCCGCTTGCCGCGGGTGGAGTTCATCACTGAAGCGCCCTTGGTCAACACGCCCGAATAAACCCGGATGAAGGTCAATGCGCCGTAGATGTCGTTGATGACCTTGAAGGCCAGGGCAGAGAACGGCTCATCGTCGGCGGTCTTGCGCTCGCCGATCGGATGGCCGTCTGCGTCCACGGTCTTGATGGAAGGTACGTCGGTCGGTGCCGGCAGATAATCCACCACCGCGTCGAGAACTTGCTGCACGCCTTTGTTCTTATAGGACGAGCCGCACAGCACCGGCGTAAAGGCGGAATTCAACGTTCCCTTGCGCAAGCAAGCGCGCAGGATATCGGCGGAAGGCATCGTGCCATGAGTCAGAAAGGCTTCCATGGCTTCGTCATCCTGTTCAAGACAGGTATCGACCAATTCGGTGCGGAACTGCGCGACATTGCCCAGTAGCTTGACGTCGCTCGGCACGGTGATGTGCAGTTTGTCGGCCAGATCGGGTGTCACGTCCAACACTTTCCATTCGGCATCCTTATCATCGGATTCCCAAACGAGTGCTTTCATCTCAACCAGATCAACCATGCCCTTGAAGTTATCTTCGGATCCGATCGGAATCTGCACAGGCAAGGGCCGGGAGCCCAAGCGCTTTTTGATCATATCGACGCAACGCAGGAAATTGGCGCCGCTGCGGTCCATTTTATTGACGTAGCAAATTCGCGGGACGCCGTAGTTATCGGCCAGCCGCCAATTCGTTTCAGACTGAGGCTCGACACCCGCCACGCCGTCGAACACCACCACGGCGCCGTCGAGCACACGCAGCGAGCGGTTTACTTCGATGGTGAAATCCACGTGTCCCGGCGTGTCGATCAGGTTGATTTTCTTATCGCGCCAAAAGGCCGACACCGCGGCGCTTTGAATGGTGATGCCGCGCTTCTGTTCCTGTTCCAGATAATCAGTGGTCGTCGAGGTTTTCAGATCCTTGGTATCGTGAATGTCGATGATCGTGTGCTTACGCCCCGTGTAATACAGGATGCGCTCCGTCGTCGTCGTCTTGCCGGCGTCGACGTGGGCAATGATGCCGATATTGCGAATATCGGAAAGGGGGGTAGTGCGGGCCATAGCAAAATTCCGTAAGTTTCAGGTAAAAGTTCGGGGAGGCCCATAGGGGCCGATCAAAAGCCGGGCATTTTGCCATGCCAGGGTGGTGAATGTCGAAGAAAAAGCGCGATTTGATGCGCTGCGACCTAAGAACGGGAACGCGACGCCCGTCAGGGAGTACGGCGAAGGCAGCCGCGGAAAACGCTATTACTTGACGCTGTAGCCGCGGCCTTCCAAGCACGCCGCCTGCGCTCGCGTGTAGTCGGATCGCCTGCCGGGCGCCGAACCGCCGCCGACCTGTGTCGGGTCAAACCCGGTCTGGGTGACCGCCCAGCGATGGCATTCGAACTTGTCCTTGCCCAACTGGTCTTCGCTCTGGCCGTTTTTCGGATAGGCAATCAGTTCCGAGGAACCTGCCGCCTGGCCGCCGGCCTGGCCACCCGCCTGGCTCAAGACCTCTGCAGGTGGCGCCACGGTCTGGTACTGACCCACACCGCTGTTCCAGATGTAGTAATTGTTGTCGGCGTAGTAATAGGGAACGCCGCCCCACCAATAGGTCGAGTAGTAGTAAGGAAGCGTCGCGAAATAAAGGCCTAACCCTAGGCCGCCCAATCCCCAGCCCCATGGGCCCCAGAAACCGCCGCGCCAGCCGAAGCCGCCGCGCCAGCCGCCGCCATGCCACCCTCCACCGCCGCCGTGCCAGCCGCCCGCACGTTGGGCGAACGCGGGAGAACCCGCGAGCAGCGCGACGCCAACCAAGGCCACGGTGAATGAACGCAGTTTGCTAAAGGTTTGCATAAATCTACCCCTGATCACCATTGTATAAGACTCCGGCAGCGGGCGGCAGTTCAACAAAAACATTGAGACCAAGATCACGATTGTTACCTTCCATTCGGGCTCCTGTAGTATGGATCGCAGGGGAAACGACGCCTTAAAAAATGGGGACACGATGGAAAATGGGGACAGGTCGAATTCGCTGAGCCGGCGTCAGCTGTTGCAAATGATCGGCTCCACCGCGGGCAGCGCCGCGATGTACCAAGCGATGAGCAGTCTTGGGTTTGCAGCCGAGTCGCCTTATCAGGGGCCGATCGATCTGCAAGGAGCGCCCAAAGGCGCCTCCGTGTTGATTCTGGGTGCGGGCATGGCCGGCATGACGGCAGCCTATGAGCTGCGCAGCGCCGGTTACAAGGTTCAGGTACTTGAATACAACGGAAGACCCGGTGGGCGCAACTGGACCCTTCGCGGCGGCGACCGCTACACGGAAATGGGCGGGCTCACACAGCAATGCGAATTCGACAAGGACTTGTACATCAATCCGGGCCCTTGGCGCATTCCCTATCATCATCACGGGATGATGCATTACGCCAAGCGCCTCGGCATTGCACTGGAGCCCTTTCTCCAGGTCAACTACAACGCGTATATACACAGCAGTCAGGCGTTCGGCGGGAAGCCGCAGCGCTTCCGCGAGGTCAAAGCCGACTATCAAGGGCATGTCGCAGAATTGCTGGCCAAAGCCACGCGCCAGAATTCTCTTGACGCCTCGGTCACCAAGGAAGATCAAGAAATACTCCTCGAGTCGCTGCGTGAATGGGGAGCGCTCGACAAGAACTTCGCCTATGTGGCAAGCGACGCGGTTAGCGATCGGCGCGGATATGAAAAGAGTCCGGGCGGCGGATTGAGCGCGAAGCCGATCCCGTCGAAGCCTGTTGCGCTTCGCGATCTGCTCGAATCCGGCCTGTGGCAGGGCATCCCCAGCGGCGATGCCTTCGATATGCAAACGGCGCTGTTTCAGCCTGCGGGCGGCATGGGGCGAATCGGCGAGGCGTTCGGCCGAGAACTGGGGCCCCTCATTCGCTACAACAGCAAAGTGATCGACATTCACCAGGACGCGGCCGGTGTGACGGTCACTTTCGCCGACACGGTAAGCCCGGAATCGAAACAGTCGGCTCACGCCGACTGGTGCTTGTGCACCATTCCCCTACCCGTGTTGGCACAGATTCCGATGAACGTGGGCCAACGGATGGCAGCGGCGATTTCAGCCGTGCCCTACGCGGCGGCCATCAAGGTGGGCTTGCAGTTCAAGCGCCGCTTCTGGGAGGAAGATGAACACATCTTCGGCGGCATCACTTATACCGATCTGCCGATCATGAATATCGGATATCCGAACACGGGATTTCAAAGCGGCGGCAAAGGCGTGCTGCTGGGCGCCTACATCTGGGGCTTGAGCGCCATGCAGTTCACGGCCATGACGCCGCAGGAGCGCGTGCAGAAGGTGGTCGAGTACGGCAGTCAAATTCATCCGCAATATCACAAGGAGTTCGACAACGGCGTTGCCGTTGCCTGGCATCGCGCGCCCTTCAGCCTGGGTTGTTTTGGGATGTGGACCTCCGATACGCGTGCCAAGCATTACGAAGATTTGTGTCAGATCGACGGCCGCATCGCGCTGGCCGGCGAACACGCCTCGTATATCGGCGGCTGGCAGGAGGGGGCCGTCACCTCAGCACTTGACGCCATTGGACGACTGCACCAGCGCGCCGTGGCGCAGGGGGCGAAGGCATGAGAATCCTCATCCTGTTGCTCATCGCGGCCGCGGCGAGCGCGTCGGCGGACAGCCCTTCGTTTACATCGCGAGCCGCAATCGGTTCGTTGAACGGCGAGCAGATATACGATCACATATGCCAGGGGTGCCATATGTCCGGTGCCCAAGGAGCGGTCGGGGCTGGGGCTTATCCGAAACTCGCGGCGAACAAAAAGTTCGTCTCTTGGGAATTCGTGGCGCTGACGGTCCTCAACGGCCGAAACGGCATGCCGCCGTTTGGGCAGCCCGCGAATCAGGAGCCGTCGCGAGCGACGCACTTGACCGACGCCCAAATCGCGGACGTGGTCAATTATGTGCGCAGCCATTTCGAGAACAAGTACAAGACAAACGTAACCGCCAATCAAGTCGCGGCGTTGCCGCACCCGGCTGCGGAACTTATCGGGCCACAATAGGGTCCTGCGATTCATTCACAGATGAGTTAAACCACTTAAGATCACGCGGGTACTAACAACCGGCAGATGTATTTGGGCCATCGAGGGGAGGTTCCCATGCGAAGCTATTTCGGTATGTTGATGATCACGACCACTTTGGTGGTGGCCCCGGCCGGAATCACTCTGGGGCACGGCGGAGGTTCCATGCCGAGCGGCCCCGCCGGAATGGTGTCGGGCACCCCACGCAACCCCGACGAGGCCGCCAAGTCGGCCTACAATGCCGGTGTAAAGAGCGTCAAGAAGGCGCAGGAGTTCGACGCCGACGCAGCCAAGGCGTCGACGCCGGAAAAAACCGCCAAAGCTCAGGAAAAGGCTCAAAAATCCTACCATGAGGCGATCGGGTCATTCATCGACGCCGTCGGTGCGCAGCCCAAGATGTACCAGGCATGGAATTATCTGGGATTTGCCAACCGCCACTTGGGCAACTATGACGACGCCTTAGCGGCCTATGCCAAGGCACTCGAAATCAATCCGAACTACCCGGAAGCGATCGAATACCGCGGCGAAGCATATCTCGGTTTGAATCAGGTCGAAGAGGCCAAAGGCGCCTACATGGCGTTGTTTCGCGATTCAAGGCCGCTCGCCGATGAATTGATGGTGGCCATGCATCGCTGGGCGGACGCACGCCGCCAAGACGCTCAAGGGCTGTCATCGGCAGACGTCGACGCATTCGCCAAGTGGATGGACGAGCGCGCCGGGATCGCGGCGCAGACGGCTTCTCTTGCGATCGGCGCGGCGCAGCCCTGGAGTCAGGGACCGCGGTAAATTCGCCCGCTTCTAATTATCATTACGGCGTGCGCGGCGATTTT
>Ga0209624_10001310_pt1 | contig 19856 bp, 16 predicted proteins | sample JacPinW_OM2H0_O1_FD_188565 | JGI IMG/M metagenome (GOLD analysis project Ga0209624, IMG submission 188565) | Forest soil microbial communities from Algoma, Ontario, Canada - Jack Pine, Ontario site 1_JW_OM2H0_O1 (SPAdes) (version 2) | ecosystem: Environmental > Terrestrial > Soil > Boreal...
CGAGTACACACGCAAGCTCGAGGAAAGCTATCAGCGGCGCATCATCGAAATGCTCGAGCCCATGATCGGACCGGGGCGCGTACGCGCGACCGTCACCGCGGATCTTGACTACACGGTCACTGAAGAGACGCGCGAGAACTACGATCCGCAAAAGACGGCCGTACGCAGCGAACAGACCAGCAACGAGTCGCGCAAGAGCGGAGACGGGGCCGAAGGCATCCCCGGCGCCTTGAGCAACCAGCCGCCGGGCACGTCGGGTGCGCCGGCCATCCCAGGCGCCGCAACGCCGGGAAATCCGGCAGCGGCACCGATTGCCGGTGCACAAACTGCCGCAAGCTCAGGACCCACCTCCAGCTCCCAGCGCAGCACGCGTAATTTCGAGGTGGATCGTACCCTTTCGTATGTGAAGCAACCGGTGGGGATATTGAAGCGCCTCAATGTCGGCGTGGTGCTCGATGACTGGCAGAAGGTGGATGCCGACGGCAAGGTAACGACCGAGCCGATGAGCGAGACGGACATCAAACGTTTCACACAGCTGATCAAGGAATCCATCGGCCTGAAAGAGGATCGCGGCGACCAGTTAAATGTGCTGAACCAGGCGTTCAAGAGCGGCGCGGCAATCGGTCCCGTCGACGCTCTGCCGCTGTGGCAGCAACCTTGGGCGACGCAGCTTGCCAAGCAAATCGTCGGCGCCGTGCTGGTGCTGGTCGTGGCATTCCTGGTGCTGCGGCCTTTGATGAAGTCACTGACGAAACCCTCAGGCCGCTCCTCCGCGAGCGTGCGTGATGATCTCGACGGCGATCGCCTGAGCCTGTCGGGTCAGGGACAGGCGATCAAGCTTTCGCCCAGTTTCGAGCAGCAGATTGCGGCCGCACGAACCTTGGTGGGGCAGGATCCCCGGCGCGCGGCACAGGTCGTGAAGGACTGGGTCTCCGCGGATGGCTAACGACGAACTCGCCGGAACGCAGCGCGCCGCCATACTGCTCATGAGCCTGGGCGAGCAGGACGCGGCCAACGTGCTCAAACAGCTCGATGCGCGCGAGGTCCAGAAATTGGGCATTGCCATGGCCGAACTCAAAGAAGTGTCCCGCGAGCAAATGAGCGCGGTGCTCGACAAGTTCATTGGCATCGCCGATGGCAAGGCCAATATCGCCGGCGGATCGCAAGATTACGTGCGCCGGGTATTGACGCAGGCGGTGGGCAAGCAGAAGACGGACATGCTGCTCGATCGGGTATCGAACGGCCAGACCGGCCAGGGCATCGAAGCCTTGAAGTGGATGGAAGCCAAGGCCGTGGCGCAAATCATCAGCGGCGAGCATCCCCAGATCGCAGCCATCGTGCTGGCGCACCTCGAGCCGGAACAATCGGCCGCGATCATGCCGCTGCTCAAGGAAGACTTGCGCACAGAAGTGCTGATGCGCATCGCAAGCTTGAGCGAAGTGCCGCAGTCCGCGCTGACCGAGCTCGACCAGCTGGTGGAAAAGCAAGCGAATGTGGCGCCGCCCGCGCCTTTGCGGCGCGTCGGCGGCGCACGCACCGCGGCCAATATTTTGAATGCCATGGAACGCGAAAAGCTCAGCGAAGAGCTGGGCAAGATCGAGAAAGCCGATGGCGAGATGCATCAGCAGATCAAGGACCTGCTGTTCGTGTTCGACAACCTGATGGATGTCGACGACCGCGGCATCCAGGCGTTGCTGCGCGAAGTAGGCTCAGACACCCTGGCGTTGGCATTGCGCGGCGCGGAACCGGAAGTGCAGGAAAAAATCCTCAAGAACATGTCGAAGCGGGCGGCGGAAATCCTCAAGGACGATATGGAAGCGCGCGGTCCGGTGAAACTCACGGATGTCGAAGCGGCGCAAAAGGAGATCATCGTGATTGCGCAGCGCATGGCAGAAGAAGGCACCATCAGTCTTGGCGGCAAGGGGGCCGGCGACTTTGTCTGAAGCCAACCATAAGGCGGCGGCGACTGTCGCATTGTGGACCGTTCCCGACATGGAGAGCGCGCCCGCACAGCATAGGATGGCCACCGTGGGTGGTCTCGCCGATCTGCAGGCGGAAGCGCACAAAGAAGCGTTCGAGCAGGGATTGACCGAGGGCCGAGAAGCGGGCCGCGCCGAAGTTCAGACACAGGTGGATCGGCTGGCAGGCATGTTTTACGACCTGGCCAAGCCTTTTGATGCTCTCGATGCGGACGTGGAGCGGGAACTCCTCACTTTAGCCATGGCGCTGGCGCGGCAAATCGTGCGCCGCGAATTGAAAACCGATCCGACGCACATCATCGGCATCATTCGGGAGGCCATTGCTGCGTTGCCGGTAGCGACGCGCGATGTGCGGGTGCATTTGCATCCGGAAGACGCCGCGGTGGTCAAAGAGCACTTGGCCCCCACCGAAAACGAACGCGCCTGGACCATCATCGAGGATCCGGTGATGGCGCGCGGCGGGTGCCAGATCATGACGGTCACGTCGCGCATCGACGCACGACTCGAGACGCGGCTCGGCAGCATCTTGAGCGAATTGTTAGGTACGGAGCGCCAGGCCACGCCGCGCGGCGGGTCGAATGATCGAGCCTAGCACTGCCGGGCTGCGGCCGAAGAAATGGCTCGAGGCGCTGGTTCAAGCGCGCGAGCGCATGGCCAGCACACCCGAGTTTGTGGTCGAAGGCACGCTCAGTCGCATGGTCGGCATGACATTGGAGGCAGTGGGATGCGAGGCCGCGGTGGGCGGGCGCTGCCTGGTCGACACGGCGGAAGGCAAACAAATCGAAGCGGAGGTCGTCGGCTTCTCCGGCGACAAACTATTCTTGATGCCCACCGGCGACATCCGCGGTTTGATGCCCGGCGCGCGCGTCATCCCGACGCACAGCGAGTCCACCGTTGCGGTCGGAGATGAATTGCTGGGTCGGGTGTTGGATGGTGCGGGGCGGCCGCTCGATGGACTGGGTGAATTGCGCTGCACGGATCGCGTGTCGTTGACGGGCGAGCCTCTGAATCCTCTCATGCGGCGCGCGATTCGTGATCCGCTCGATGTGGGTGTGCGCTCCATCAATGCGCTGCTCACGGTCGGCGGCGGGCAGCGCATCGGCCTGTTTGCGGGATCCGGCGTGGGAAAGTCCGTGCTGCTCGGCATGATGACTCGATATACCAAGGCTGATGTAACCGTGGTCGGTTTGATCGGCGAGCGCGGCCGCGAAGTCCAGGACTTCGTCAGCAATACCCTGGGGCCCGACGGCATGCGCCGCGCGGTGGTCGTCGCCACGCCGGCCGACAATCCGCCGCTGATGCGGCTGCACGGCGCGTGGCTGGCGACGGCCATTGCCGAGTATTTTCGCGATCGGGGCTTGAAAGTTTTGTTGCTGCTCGATTCCCTGACGCGCTTCGCGCAAGCGCAGCGCGAAATAGCCCTGGCCATCGGCGAGCCTCCCGCAACCAAGGGCTATCCGCCGTCGGTGTTCGCGCGTTTGCCGCAACTCGTCGAGCGCGCCGGCAACAGCGACCGCGGTGTGGGATCGATCACAGCTTTTTATACCGTGCTGGTGGAAGGGGATGATCAGAACGATCCTATCGCCGATGCGGCGCGCGCCATCCTGGACGGTCATATCGTGCTGTCGAGGCGCTTGGCGGAGAACGGCCTGTACCCGGCTATCGATGTCGAGGCCTCGATCAGCCGGGCGATGCATCAAATCGCCCCACGTGAACAGCTCGATCTCGCGAACCGCTTCCGGCAGGTGTACTCCACTTATCAGCAGAACCGCGACCTCATCACCGTGGGCGCCTATCGGCGTGGTTCGGACGCGCGGGTGGACCTGGCGGTCGAGCAGTGGCCGAAAATGCTCGAATTCCTGCGTCAGGACATGTACGAACCGGTGGGAATGGAGCGAAGTTACGCGGATCTGAAGCAACTCGTGACGCAGTTCTCGGCGCCTCCCACGGCAACCGGCCGATAGTGACGTTCCGATGATGAAGTCCAAACGATTCGAACCGATTCAAGAGATCGCCGCAACCTCGGCGAACGACTTGAGCCGTGCCATGGCCGAAGCCGGGCGCAAAGTCACTGATATGGAGCGTCAGCTCGGGCAGCTGCAGTCGTATCGCGACGAATACGTGCGCAACTCCACCCAGTCCGCCGGTGCCATCGATGCCGTCAAGCTGCAGAACTATCGTTCCTTCCTCGATCGATTGGGAGAGGCACTGAACCAGCATTTGAAATCACTCGATACCGCCCGCAAGGAGTTCGAGAAACGGCGTGCGCAATGGAGCGAGAAGCGGACGGAAGCCGAAACTTTGAATCGGGTGATCGACCGCTTTCGCAAAGAAGAGCAGTACGCCGCGGACGGGCGCGAACAGCGCGAAGGTGATGACGCCGCGATGCGCAGGATGCTGGCGGCGCGCACCGATACGAGGAACGCTTGAAGTCAGCGTGATATTCTCGGCGCGATGGCCAGTATTTGGGTGGACGCCGACGCCTGTCCCGGCGTAATCAAAGAGATTCTGTTTCGCGCCGCGAAGCGCACCGGCGTCGCCGTCACGCTGGTCGCCAATCAAGCGCTGCAAGTTCCAAGAATTCCAAGCGTTCGAGCCGTGCAGGTTTCCTCCGGATTCGATGTCGCCGATGCCGAGATCGTCAAACGCATCATTGCGGGTGATCTTGTGGTCACGGCCGACATCCCGCTGGCGGCCGAGGTGATCGCGAAGGGCGCAGAGGCACTCAATCCGCGCGGTGAGCGCTACTCGCCCGACACGATACGCGGGGTTTTAGCCATGCGTGATTTTATGGACACGATGCGCTCCAGCGGCGTTGTCGGCGGCGGACCGCCGCCGCTCACGCAGGCGAACCGCAATGCCTTTGCGGCCCAGCTTGATACCTGGTTGGCCAAGCGTCAGGCTCAATGATGGAAGACGAAGCTCCCGAACCCATCGAAGTGCCGCACACCGAGTTGCCGGCGGATTTGCTGCAGGCGGTGATCGAGTCCTTTGTATTGCGCGAGGGCACCGATTACGGTGAAAGAGAACTCTCGCTCGAGGACAAGGTGGCGAAGGTCATCGCGCAGCTCAAAAGAGGCGAGGCCAAGATCGTCTTTGACCCTGAATCCGAGAGTGTGACCATCGTGGTCAGGCAAAAAAGCAGGTAGCAAGCACCACGGCCGCGAACAGATCCGAGACCAGCGCCAGGTTTTGCAGCTTATTGCGGCCCTTGATCAGCCAATGATTGATCCCTGCAACCCCGAAGAAGATCGCGCCCGTCAATTCGACCGGCGGCAGCCAGGCTGGAGCCAGCAGGGTGCCCAAGCCCGCGGTGCCCATGGCCACGTTGGCAATTCCGAGCTCGCGCACCAAAAACAATGCATCCGGACTGTTGATTCCGAGAATCGCCTGCGCCGTGAAGCGCGGCTGAAACATCTGACGAAGCCCCGCCAGGGAGAGACGCACGCCCACTGCCGAAAACACATACCACTTTGCAACGATGCCCATGCTCACGGCCGCCGTAAGCGCGCCATGATCCGTCAGCATCATTTGCGCGGCGATCGCGATCAGCGGAAACAAGAACATCAGCGCTATGACCATGGGGACGTACATTGGGTAACCTTCGCGCAATGTGACAAGCTGCAGGGGTTGCATTAGACCATCAAGCAGGTTACTTGACCAAGCCCATGCCACATCGCGCCACAAAGCGCGCGCGCCGTCCAGAAACGCTCATGCGTCGTGCGGCCGGCATCGCGCGGCGTGCCGTTCGGCTTGCGCGCCGCATTAGACGTTGGTGGCGCCCGGCGCCGCGCCCGGCGAAGATCATGATGAGCGTGCTGATTATTCTGGTTGCGTGGCTGCTATGCAATTGGATCTATCAAGTCGCGCGCAAGCCCTCGGAACTGTTCTTTCCGGTGAGCGGCACGCTCAACAAATCGCCCGCGGAAACTTGGGCTGAGTACGCGCCGATCTTCAAAGAATATTCGACCGGCGTGATGACTCCCGACTTGCTCGCGGCGATTGCACAGGTGGAAGGTTCCGGAAATCCCGTGGCTCGAACATACTGGCGCTGGTCGTGGTCCTCACAGCCTTTCGAGGTGTATCGGCCGGCTTCGAGCGCCGTGGGGATGTACCAGATCACAGACGGTAATTTTGCGGAAGCCAGGCGTTATTGCATTCGCGATCACGTCGTCGTTGACGACGGGCCCTGGAACAATTGGCAATCGTGTTGGTTCAACAGTCTGTATGCCCGAGTCATACCCAGTCACGCAGTTGAACTCACATCAGCCTTTCTCGACCGCAGCGTCGCCAACATCCTGGAACGCCACCGAATCGGCGCCGCGACATTGCAGCACAAGCAGATGCTGGCGGCGGTGATACACCTTTGCGGCGCCGGTGCCGGCGATGAGTTTGCCAGACGGGGGTTTCGACTGATCGAGGGTCAACGCTGCGGGGACCACGCGGCGCACGTGTATATTCAGCGCGTGGAAGCGATGCAAAGCGTTTTCAGCGGTTTGGGGGCGCGTCCGACCTCCGGCGCTGAGTGATTCATGGGCGCAACCTCTTCACCGCTGCCGTGTTCTATGTTGGAGAAATCCATGGCAATAAGATTCCTGACAACCATTTTGCTGGTCTTGGCGGACTGCGGTGCGGACGCGATGGCACGAGACGTGTGGATCCAAAACGTTACAATCGTGTCGGCGGAGCGCGCGAGTCTCCTGGCGGGCGCAAGCGTCAAGATCCACGACGGCAGAATCTCGGAGATTTCGCGATCGCCATTCAAGGGCCATCGGAACGATGTCGTCATCGTCGACGGCACGGGTCTGTTCTTGACGCCCGGGCTTATCGACGGTCACGTGCATTTGGGAGAGATCCCCGGAATGCTGCCCGAACAAGAGATTGCGCATGCGGAAATTGCCAAGAGCGCCCGAGAGCAATTTCCCAAGAGCTACCTGTATTTTGGCTTCACGACGCTGGTGGATCTAAATTCGAATCCGCAAGACATCGCCGATTGGAATTCGCACCCGCTCCATCCGGATACATTCTTCTGCGGCGCCGCCATGATCATGGATGGCTATCCGATGAGCTTCGTGCCGAAACCCATCCGCTACCGTCTGGCACGTTATTTTCTCATCGAACCGGGTGACGAATCGGCCTTACCCCCAGGCATAGACCCCGCGGAGCACACGCCCGCGGCGGTCGTCGCGCGCATGAAGCGTGACGGCGCGATCTGCGTGAAAACCCATTACGAGCGCGGCTTTGGCGCGGCACGAGATTTGCGCGTACCGAAGGTCGAAACCATTCAGGCATTGGTGCGCGAAGCGCACGCGGCGAATTTACCCGTGCTGCTTCACGCCAACTCCACCGACGCGCAAGCATTCGGCATTGCAGCGGGTGTCGATGTCATGGCGCATGGCCAGTGGAATTGGAACACGCCGAATTCGGTGACCGAGCTGACGCCTGAGGTGACAACGGTACTGCAGGCCGTGTTGGACGCCAAACGCGGCTATCAGCCGACGATTCAAGTGCTGTACGGCGAGCGCGATCTGTTTGACGATGACTTTCTGTCGGATCCTAAACTCGCGCTGGCCGTGCCTTCGGGTCTCATCAATTGGTACCGCTCGCCGGAAGGGCAGTGGTATCACGAGCGTCTCGCAAAAATCACCGGGATAGCCCCGGGCGCGAAAGCCGATGTGGACGGAAAGGCAATCGCTCGCGTCAATCACGTGGTGGAATTCTTGGCCAAGCGCGCCGTGCGGCTCTCCTTTGGCTCCGATACGCCGAGCGACGAAACCTATGCCAATCCTCCCGGACTGAATGGCTGGCTGGAAATGCACAGGCTCGTGGATGCCGGCGTAAGTCCCGCGCAACTATTCACAGCGGCTACGTTGTCCAATGCGCAAATCTTCGGATTGAGCGGCGAAATCGGTACGGTTGAGGTGGGTAAGCAGGCAAATTTATTGTTGTTGAGCGCGGATCCCACGCTGACACTGCATGCGTTCGACCGCATTCAAACAATCATTCTACATGGCAACGTCATTGCGTCGGACGCGCTTGCCGCGAATCGGAGCAATGCGCCAGCGCATCCTTGAGCGCCAGTCGCTCAATGGTTCCGGCATGATAATCGGTGAGCCATATCGCGCCGTGTCCGATCCCTAGGGAATCGCCGCCCGGCCCCGCCCACTGACAGGTCAGTTTGCCCGCCGCCGCATCGATAACCGAGAGCGGCATTTTGGGCATGGTGGTCCAGACACGGCCGGCGTTGAAAGCGATGTCGCCGCCGTGACCCGGCGTCCCCAGAGCGATCGAACTGGTACGTCCGGTGCGCACGTCGACGCGCGTGACGGTGCCGTCACCCTGATTGAGCGTCCAAACGGCGCCCGCGCCGGCGGTGAGAAACCTTGGATTGGGCCCGGTGGTGATCGTTGTGATCTTTCCCGTCATCGCATCGATGCCGGTCAGGTCCGACCCTTCTGCGTGCGAGACCCAGATCGTGCCGTCGCTGAATCTCGGATTGTAGGAACCCGCCGGCACTCTATAGGTGCGAAGAATCTTTCCGCCGGTGGGCTCAATTCGCGCCAGTTCGCCGGATTTGTTGACGATGAGCCACACGCTTCCGGCACCGTATGCGATCCCGCCCTCGGCGGCGACGGCACCCACCGGGTAGATCGAGACCAATTGACTGGTCTTGAGATTCACTTTGGCGAGCGACGGTGGCGTCGTGCACATGGGAACCCAAAGACTGCCGGCTCCAATGCCCAAACCGGCACACGGTTCGCCGGCAAGCCGCACGCTTGCGGCCAAGGTATTGGTTTTTGGATCAATGCGATGCACGGCAAAGGGACCGGTGCTCGCAACCCAGACGGCGTCGGCTGTGATGGCGACCCAGTCGGCCGTTTCGCCCAATTTGAAGGTGGCTAGTGGCGCAAGTTCAGCAATGGATCTAGGCGCGGCGGCCGAGCTGTCATCGCACTGCTGAAGCTCATCCAACAGCTTGAGTCCGTCGATATTCGGAAGCCGTCGCGAGCCGGACGAGTCATCGAACACCATTGCCGATTGCGAGCCTTCGTCGAATGCCTTCCAAACCGGCAGCCCGGGTCCATTGGGATCGCCGTGAGCTGCGAAGTTGATCCAGTATTGACGCATGAGCGCAGAGGTGGCCTCGTCGCCGGCACTTGCAGGCTTTGGAAAATTGCCGAACACAAAAGGGTACTCGGTGGCATGTGGGGCGCCGAATGAGTGCTCGCGATCGTGGACGTCGAAGAAGTAAACGTACGAGTGGTTGTGACCTTTTGTGGATTGCAATCGTGCCCACGTCCAAGCCGGCCAGCCCGCGTAAAAATCGCGAAACAGATAGCGGTTCATATTTGTTGGAGTATTTGTTGCAGCATCCTTGGTCGGCGGGTATGCGGCGGCGATCGCAGCTTGCGTTTCCGTGCAGCGCGAACGCTCGATCACGGATTCCAACCAGTCCGCCAAAATCTTGGGCGGATCTGCTCCGAATTCATCGGACGTGAAGCCCACCAGAATCGGAGTGTCGTTGAACCGTCCTTGCTGGAACAGTTCGACACTGCTGCCTGTTATCAGATCGCCATCGACGATCGGGCGAAATCCCAGCGGTGCAGAGTCCGTCGCCTTCACGATTGTCTGGGCAGAGAGACGTCGCGCAGATTTGAGGTCCGATACGCCCAGCCATTTGAAAAAATCGGCGCCGTTCGCTTCCGCCTCGCCGAGAGACGGTTGTGGATCGATAGACCGCGGATAGCGGGTCTTCGGATGGAAGCCGGCACCACCTTGGGCGATGGCGCGTGCGTACAAGCCCTTCGCTGCCGGAGCGCCGGCGAGCAGACTGACCATGAGGGCGCCGGACGAGCCGCCGAAAATGGTAACGCGTGATGGATCACCGCCGAATTGCGCAATGTTGGCCTGGACCCACTTGAGCGCGGCAACGGCGTCGAGGAGCCCATAGTTGCCTGACGCCTGGCCTGACTCGCGTGTCAGCGCGGAATGCGCAAGGAAGCCTAACGCGCCGAGCCGATACGCAATCGTGACCAGAACGACGCCTTCGGGCGCAAGCTTCGTCCCGTGCGACAGGGTTTCCCAAGACATGCCGTTGGTCAATCCGCCGCCATGGATCCAGACCATGACGGGACGCCGCTCTTTTGCCGTGGCTGCGGCGGTCCACACGTTCAAGTACAGGCAATCTTCGCTTGGCCGAATCAGATTCAGATCGTTGGGCCACGGTTGCATGCACGCCGGTGCGAATGTGTCCGCTTTTCGTACTCCACTCCACGCAACCACAGGCTGCGGAACCCGCCATCGCAGTGCCCCGACAGGCGGGGATGCGAAAGACAATCCTTTGAACGATGCGAGTCCGTCATGTACCTCGCCTTGAACGCGCCCCCCTGTGATATCTGCGTATTCGATCGCGGCGTGCACCGGGCTCGCGGCGCTTGCGCACAAAATGACGGCGACGGCGAGCCAAGGATAGGAGTGGTTCATCGGGGAATTATCGGATTGTGCCGAAACATCGGCAAGCGCCGGCTTTCCCGCGCTGGTGTATGCTTCAAAAAACAATCTTGATGGCTCGATCGTTTGGGAGGGGTACGGTGAGAATAATTGCCTTGATTGTCGCCTTGGGCTTGCTCGCGCACGCGCAAGCAGCCACTCCGGACGCCGAGCCGGTTCAGCACGAATTCATCATCAAAAATTTCAAGACCGAAAGCGGCACCGCCCTGCCTGAAGCGCGCATCGTCTACGGCACCTACGGCAAACTGAACGCCAGAGGCGATAACGCCATTCTTCTGCCGTCGCACTACATGGCTGAAATGCACGGCTATGGTTGGTTGATCGGGCCGGGCAAGGCGCTCGATCCGACCAAGCTGTTTCTCGTCACCAGTGAGCTGTTCGGCAATGGGCGCTCATCCTCGCCGAGCAACACGCCGGAGCCGCTTCACGGGCCGAGATTCCCCGTCACGACCATCCGCGACAATGTTGAAGCCGTGCATCGCATGCTCACCGAACAGCTGCATGTACAGCATTTGCGTGCGGTCATTGGATTCTCCATGGGAGCGCAGCAGGCATTTCAATGGGCGGTCAGTTATCCCGACTACATGGATGGCATCGTGGCCACGTCGGGGACGGCGAAAACATATGGCCACGGCATCGTTCGGCTCGAAGGCCAAATCGCGGCACTCACCGCCGACCAGGCGTTCGATGGCGGCGATTACAAGTCTCAGCCGACCAAGGGAATTCAAGCTTTCTCCATGGTGTGGACCGGCTGGCTGTTCTCGCAGGAGTGGTGGCGCCAGGAGCTGTGGCGCAGCGATGCCTCACTCGGCAAGACTTTCGACGAAGTGGTGGAGCGCTTCCGGACGAATTTCATTCCGGGAGCCGATGCGAACAATCTCATCCTGCAGATGCGCAGCTGGGAGTTCCACGACGTCGGCAAGACGGCGCCTTTTCATGGGGACGTCGAAGCGGCGCTGCGCTCCATCAAAGTGCCCGTGCTCTACATGCCCTCGCAGACCGACCTGTACTTCCCGGTCACGGATGCGCGCTATGAGGCGGCGTTCATTCCGCACTGTACGCTGGCCATCATCCCCTCACTCTGGGGACATCCGGCGGGCGCCGGGATCGCGCCGGCGGACGGGAAATTTCTCAACGACCATGTTTCCGGTTTTCTCGCCGGCATCGGAAAGAATTAGAAGCCTGTCTTAAGGCTCCTGGGTTTCGTGGGCTTAGGTTTCGCGCCTCAGAAAATCGATCAACAGTTTATTTACCGCGGCAGGTTGTTCCTGCTGTACCCAGTGTCCGGCGCCCTCGATGAGGTGAATGCCGCGAAACCGGCTGCAGGCCGATGCGGACATCGCATCCAACGCGCCGGGACTTTGATACGTGCCCCAATCGCTTTTTCCGGCGATGAAGCAGCACGGCACTTCGATGCTGCGGCCTGAAAACTCCTGCAGCTGCGCGACGGCGTGCGGGTCGGTCGCGTTGCGGTACCATTGCAGCCCTCCCTGGAATGACCTGCGCGCGAATTCCTCGCTGTAAATGCGCAGCTCATCATCGGGCAGCCAGGCGCATACGGATACTTCGGCAGGCGTCGGCGCTAGTTCCGCCACCGTCTCGGCCATCCCCATATCCCAATCCATGATGTAGTACTTCGGCATCTTCGCCAATTCGTCCGCCGCCCACGACTTCAACGGAAACGGGGTGTTCTGCTTCCAGTCCGCGCTCTTGCAGTGATAGTAGGCACGCAGAAACGCGTGGATGCCTTGCGGGCAATCCTGCATGTCGGCATTGGCCGCGCGCGTCGAGTAGTACGCCTGATAGTGTTTGCGCGGCGGATGCAGCGCCGCCAGGGAATCTGCGATACCGGCCAGCGGCGATCGCGTGCCGAACTCCCGCGGCCGCGGCGCGCCGCTGAACGGGGCGCTGAGCAATACGAGGGATTGAAACACGCCGGGGTGCAGGAGCGCGCACCAAGCAGCGACCGGCGATCCGAAATCGTGCCCCACTACCGCCGCGACACGCCGAACCTTCAGCGCAGCCAGCAGTCCCAGCGTGTCTTGCACCAAGTGGAGCAGGTGGAATGAGGCGAGATCGCCGTCATACCCGTCATCCGACCCCGAGGTGCGTCCGTAACCTCGCTGATCGGGTGCCACGACATGAAAACCCGCGGCGGCAAGTGCCGGCATCACTTTGCGCCAACTGTAGGCAAGTTCCGGAAAGCCGTGCAGAAGCACGACGCACGGCCGATCCTTAACCTCGAATCCGGCCTCGAGCACGTGCATGTTCAGTCCCGTGCCGGACTCGACCATGCGCGAACGCACACCGGCCGGAAGAACAGCGGCTTCGTAGCCCGCGGCCGTCATCGGCGCACCTCGGTGGATAATTCAATTTTCATTTCATCCCGCGGCGGCTTGCCATGATGACGACGCCGGTAGATCATCGAGCGCCATGAAAATACAAAAGATGCGTCAAGCCATTGTGCTCTTTTTGAGCGGCTCCATCACCTTCGGGGCCGCGCTTGCTGCCGACCCAGGTGCGCCCGTGTCCGACCAGCACCCCGTGAGCGATGTCTATCACAGCGTAACGGTCTCCGATCCGTATCGCTGGCTTGAGAACACCGCGGATCCGAAGGTTCATGCATGGAGCGCGGCGCAGGATGCCCGCACCCGAAAATATCTCGATGAATTGCCGCAACGTGCACCGATCTTCAAGCAATTGATGAGCCAAATCGCGGCGACATCGAGTTCCTACCGCGGATTGCATGCCGTCGGACCTGCCGTTTTTGCCTATTATTCCCAGCCGCCGAAGCAGCAGCCGATGATTGCGGTGCTGACCAATGCCGCCAATCCCTCGCTGGCGCGAATCATCGTCGATCCCAACACCATTAACCCCAAGGGCACCACGGCTATTGATTGGTTCGTGCCCTCGCCGGACGGCAAGACCCTCGCGGTCTCGATGTCCGAGAATGGCAGCGAAGACGGCACGCTGCACCTATTCAGCGTGAACTCGGGCAAGGAACTCGGGCCGCTGATTCCGCGAGTGCAATACCCCACAGGCGGCGGCAGTTTGGAGTGGCGCGCCGATTCTAAGGGATTCTGGTATACGCGCTATCCGGGACCCGACAAGCCCGCCTCAGATCAGCATTTCTTCCAGCAGGTTTACTTTCATAAGATGGGAGATGATCCAGCCAACGACGCGTACGTACTGGGCTGGGACTTTCCCAAGGTCGCGGAAATCAAGCTGGATGCCAGGTACAACCCGAAGCTCATCGTCGTGTCGGTCGCCAACGGCGACGGCGGCGAATTCGCTCACTATGTCATCGGCGCGAGCGGCGGCGCGCAGCAGATCACGCATTTCAGCGACAAGATTGTCGCGGTCACCGCCGATGCCGACGGCGCGCTGTACCTGGTATCGCGAAAAGGCGCGCCGCACGGCAAGCTTTTGAAACTGGACCCCGGCGTAACCGACTTGAGCCGCGCTGCAACCATCGTTCCGGAGAGCGACGCCGTCATGCTGGCAAGCGGTGAGTTCGGCGGAGAACCCGTGTCCGTAACGCCGGCTGCTCTGTACGTGCGCGAACTCATCGGCGGTCCGTCGCGTGTAGCCATCTTCGATCATGCGGGCACCCCGAAAGGTGTGTTGCCACTGCCGAACGTCGCGGCAGTCGACGAAGTAGAGCCGTTGAGCGACGGCACGGTGCTGTACTCCGTCGAGACCTATCTTCGCCCGCCTCATTTCTCTCGCTACGAACCCAAGACGGCAAAGGCGTCCGACACCCTGCTCACGCAGACCAGTCCGGTGTCATTCTCCGACACCGAAGTGATTCGCGAGTTCGTAAAGTCCAAGGACGGGACATCCATACCCATCAATATCGTTCGCCGCAAAGGCACGCAGCTGAACGGTGCGAATCCTGTGCTGCTTTACGGCTACGGTGGCTATGGCATCAGCGAAACGCCCGGGTTTCTTGGCGCCGATGTCAGGCTTTGGCTCGACGGCGGCGGCGTTTTCGTCGATGCCAATTTGCGCGGCGGCGGCGAATTCGGCGAAGACTGGCATGCACAAGGCGCGCTGACCCACAAACAAAACGTGTTCGATGATTTCCTTGCGGCGGCGGAGCATCTGATCGCGGAGAAGTACACGGATCGCAATCACTTGGCGATTCTGGGCGGCAGCAACGGCGGGCTGCTGATGGGCGCGGCGTTGACTCAGCGCCCCGAGCTGTTTCGCGCCGTGGTGTCCCTGGTCGGCATCTACGACATGCTGCGCGTGGAGCTCGATCCCAACGGTCTGTTCAACACCACGGAATTCGGATCTGTGAAAAATCCAGAGCAATTCAAAGCGCTCTACGCCTACTCGCCCTATCACCATGTCAAGGATGCTACGGCTTATCCGGCCATCTTCATGGCGACCGGTGAAACCGATGGGCGGGTCAATCCCGCGCACTCGCGCAAAATGATTGCGCGCCTGCAGGCAGCGAGCAGCTCCGCAAGGCCCGTCTATCTCAGTATCAGCGCGCATGCCGGGCATGGTATCGGCAGCGCTTTATCGATTCGTGTAAACCAACAGGCCGACGAGTATGCGTTTCTATTCGACCAGCTTGGCATGAAGCTGCCGCAAGCAGCTCGCTGATGTCCCTCAAGACGTGGCTGTTATTTCTCGTGATGGAAACCGCGCTGTCGCTGTCGCCCGGTCCGGCGGTGTTCTACGTGGTATCGCAAGGCGTGCGCGGCGCTTTGCGCCGCACATTGCCGGCGGCTGCCGGCATCTTGAGCGCCAACGGCCTCTACTTCGCGTTGTCGGCAACCAGCTTGGGCGCCATCATTGCCGCCAGCGCGCGGTTCTTTGCGGTCGCTAAATGGGTTGGTGCGGCATACCTGATCTACTTGGGGGTCAAGGCGTTGCGCTCCGCCAACTCGCTGCACTCAGTTGCCTTGGGAGGGGAGGGCGCGGCCAATGAAGGCGATTTGCGCGGTGTGTATCTGGGAGCGCTCACTCTGCAATTGGCGAATCCCAAAGCGCTGCTGTTCTTTTTAGCGCTATTGCCGCAGTTCATAGATCCGCAAGTTCCGGTGGTGCCGCAAATGTTGATTTTGGCGGCGACCTCCATGGTGCCCGAGTTTTGCATTTTGACGGGATATGGCTGGCTGGCGCATCGTGCGCTGCGCGCCACTGCCAGATTCGGCGTGACCGGCAACATGAACCGCTGGCTTGCCCGGATAGAGGGTGCTGGCTTACTGGGGTGTGCGACTCTCGTACTAAAATTCAATCGCGGCAATTAACCGGAGCATTAATGGCAATGGGACATGATATGAAACAGGCACTGGCAGTTGCGATGCTTTGCATCGGCATCGGACACACGGTTGCGGCGGCAGAATCACAGGCCCCCGAGCGCCTGGTGCATCGCTATCTCGATGTTGAGATTTCGCCGAATGGGGAATTCATTGCCTCGGTCGAAGGCGATTCATCCAAGAGCGGCGGGGCGCCGACGGTTCGCGATTTGGTGATCAGACAGGCTCGATCCGGTGCCGCGGTCAGCATCGCGATGCCCTGTGGCCGCGTACCGCAGTGTTGGCCGAGTTCGCCGACTTGGAGTCCCGACGCCAAGCGCCTGGCATTCACCTTGCGCGCGCCCGGCACCCACGCACGCTCCGTGTATGCGGTTGGCTCTGACGGCCGCGCGCCGGTCAAGCTGCTCGATTTCAGCGGGACGATCGAACATTTGCGCTTCATGCCGGATGGGCGTTTAAGCCTGCTGGCCATTGAAAACGCAAACAAGGAAGTCGGCGCAACCCAGGCCGGCGCGCCGATTGCCGGTGATTTGGACGCCGCTCCGCCGGAACAGCGAATCGCCATACTTGAGAACGGTGCGTTGCACTGGGTCTCGCCTCCCGACCTGTTTGTCTATGAGTACGACTGGCGGCCCGGTGGCAAAGGCTTCATTGGAACGGCAGCTCCCGGCGACGGTGATAGCAACTGGTGGACCGCCAAGCTCTACGCCTTCTCCGAAGGCGGTTCTGGTGCCCGTGTCATTTATACTCCGAGCGATGATCACCAGCAGCTCGCGATGCCGAAGGTGTCGCGGGATGGATCAACGGTCGCTTTCATCGCCGGGATCATGAGCGACTTCGGTTCAACGGGCGGTGATGTGTATGCACTGCGCTTGGAAGGCGGCACTGCGTCCAATCTGACACCCGATGCGCACACCTCTGCCACGGCGATCGCCTGGGGATGCGACGGCCACTTGCAGGCAGAGCTTCTGGCCGGCGACAAAACCCAATTCGCGGATTTGGGAGTTCCAACGGGTTCGGGGTTTAAAATCGCGCCCGCCCGCGTTGTGTGGAGCGGCGAGGAATCATTCGGCGATCGCGCCGGCGGAATATCAACGGCATGCCCCTCGGAAGTGACCGCCGATGCGCACGAATCATTCACCCAACCGCCGGAGATCGAGATCGGCGCAATAGGTCATTGGCGGAATCTGACATCGATCAACGCGGGCTTGAGCTTGCCGGCACGCGTGCAAAGCGTTTGGTGGAAGAACGATGGATTTGATGTTCAAGGCTGGCTGCTGCTGCCTCAGAATGCAGTGGGCAAGATGCCCATGATTACCATGGTTCATGGCGGCCCCGCGGCGGCCGTCACACCTGGCTTTATGGGCCCGGGAACAGGCACTGCGCTGCTGCAACACGGCTACGCCTTGTTTCGGCCGAACCCGCGCGGCAGCTATGGTCAGGGCGAGCGCTTCACCCAGGCGAATGTGCGCGATTTCGGGCATGGCGATTTGCGCGACATTCTTGCCGGCATTGATGCCGCCGCAAAGGTTGCGCCCATTGATACGGAGCGCTTGGGGTTGACCGGCGGAAGCTACGGCGGCTTCATGAGCATGTGGGCCGTGACGCAGACGAGCCGCTTCAAAGCCGCTGTCGCTGCCGCCGGCATCAGCGATTGGTTGTCTTACTATGGCGAGAACGGCATCGATGCGTGGATGATTCCGTACTTCGGCAAGTCAGCGTATGACGATCCTGCCGTCTATGCCGCATCATCCGCCATCAACTACATGCACAATGTGAAAACGCCGACATTCGCCTACGTCGGGGAACACGATATCGAATGTCCGGCACCGCAAACGCAGGAATTCTGGCATGCGATGAAAGCGATGAATGTGCCGACGTCCATCATGATCTACCCAGGCGAGGGGCATGGACTGCGGGATCCGGAGCATCTTGCCGATGCGCAGCAGCGCACTTTGGCTTGGTTTGACAAATACCTGAAGTAAGCCCTTAAGCCATGATTATCGTCAGAACGATTTTCCGTGCGGCCGCGGCTGTGCTCATGGCGGCCGGCGTCTTGGTACCCAAAAGCTACGCGGCCGGCGGGGAGTACGATCTGGTCATCGCCAACGGCCATATCATCGACGGCACGGGCTCGCCTTGGTACGCGGGCGATGTGGCCATCAACGCGGGGCGCATCGCGGCCATCGGCAACTTGTCGAGCGCTTCCCGCAAGCGAACCATCGATGCGCACGGCATGATCGTGGCGCCGGGTTTCATCGACATGCTGGGCCAATCGGAGCTCACCGTGCTGGTCGATCCACGTCTGCCCTCGAAAATATTTCAGGGCATCACCACGGAAATTACCGGGGAGGGTAATTCAGTTGCGCCGATGAACGATGCCATCATCAAAGAAGAGCAGCCGCAATTTCATCATTACGAAATCAAGCCGGACTGGCGAACGTTCCAGCAATACTTTGCGCGTGCGCAGAAGCAGGGCATCGGCATCAATATGGGCCACTATATCGGCGCCACGACCGTGCGCGAGATGGTCATAGGCTATGACAATCGAGCGCCGTCTCGGGACGAGCTGAAACGCATGCAGTCCGTGGTTGCGGAGGCGATGCAGCAGGGCGCGCTCGGATTGTCTACTTCGCTGCAATACCCGCCTGCGCCGTACGCGCACACTGACGAGCTTGTGGCTTTGGCAACTACCGCTTCGCAGTATGGCGGGGTGTACGCGACGCACATGCGCAGCGAGGGCGATGCGGAAATGGCCGCGTTGGAGGAAACTTTTCGCATCGGCAGCGAAGCGCATATACCGGTCGAGATATTCCACTTGAAGGTGTCGGGCCGGCGCAATTGGGGCAAGGCCCCGCTGGTCATCCGCAGCATCGAGGCGGCGCGCGCACGCGGCGTCGATGTGGCGGCGGATACCTATGCATACACGGCGTGGGAAAATTCCTTCTCGGCGTTCATTCCGCCGTGGGCGTACGACGGCGGGACCGATGCCTTGATTGCGCGCCTGAAGGACCCTGCAATGCGCGCGCGCATTCACAATGACATGATGACCCCCAGCATGGAATGGGACAACGAGTGGCTGGAGATCAAAGGACCGCAGGACATCCTCATCACCGCCGTCGTGAACAAGGAAATGGTCAAGTACCAAGGCAAGCGCCTCAGCGAGATCGCACAGGAGTGGCATGAGGATCCAATCGATGCGATCTGCGATTTTCTGATCAAGGATCTGGCAGGGACCAGTGTGGCCGTTTTCGGCATGGACGAGCCTGACGTGCGGCTGATCTTGCAGCAGCCCTGGGTTTCCGTCGACAACGACGCTGCCGGCGCTTCGCTCGAAGGCCTCCTGGCGACGGAACATCCTCACCCTCGAGCCTATGGCGCCTTTCCACGCATTCTGCACAAGTATGTCCGGGATGAGCATGCCTTGACCCTGAGTGATGCGATCCGCAAGTTCTCCGCATTGCCGGCGCAGCGCGAGCACCTGGTCGATCGCGGCGTATTGAAACTGGGGATGTGGGCGGATCTCGTGGTGTTCGATGCTGATACGATTCACGAGGTCGCCACTTTTGAGGATCCGAATCAACTATCGATCGGCATGAAGTATGTGCTGGTCAACGGCATACCGGTCATTGACATGGGCGAGATGACCGGTGCGCTGCCTGGCCAGATTCTTCACGGCCCGGGCTTCAACGCACACTGATCGTTGGAGTTCTAAGATTGGCACGTCGCTTGCAATTTCACCGGTATGAATGCAACTCCGCCGGTTTCTCAGCCACAGCGCAGCAACGACGCCCTATCACTTAACGCGCCGGCGTCCACAGGTTCCCAGGCGGCGCAGGCCAACAGCCAGGATTTCGCCGGGGCCCTGAACGATGCAGGCGCCAGGCCTGCCCGCAAGAATACGACCGGCAAGCCGCAAGACGCCGATTCAAGCGGCCGGCAATTGCCGCCGCCCGGTAATCAGCCGCCGCCCGGCAATCAGCCGCCGCCCGGTAATCAGCCGCCGCTCGCCGTCGCGCCGCCCCCACCGCCGGCAAAGACCGACGCTGCGCCGACGGTAGCGGCACCCGGCGCGACAGCCGGCGCCATGCCT
>Ga0209624_10001311_pt1 | contig 19845 bp, 17 predicted proteins | sample JacPinW_OM2H0_O1_FD_188565 | JGI IMG/M metagenome (GOLD analysis project Ga0209624, IMG submission 188565) | Forest soil microbial communities from Algoma, Ontario, Canada - Jack Pine, Ontario site 1_JW_OM2H0_O1 (SPAdes) (version 2) | ecosystem: Environmental > Terrestrial > Soil > Boreal...
GAACAGAGAAGGGGCCATGACAGTGAATCCTTGTCCGCAACAATCAATTGCAATGGCCCGAATGTGGGGATTGACGCCGAAGATCTCCTGGAGAAGGACGAGCCCACTCCGTGGCTGGGTGCTGCATTCCGCGACGTAAGCGCTGAACTCGTGGTCATCCGCAGCCGATAGCCGGATGTTCGATCCCATGATGACGCTACTCAGTATTGGCCCAACTGACTCTTGAGCTGTTTTTCGTGTTGTATACTATGACCGATAGTAGCCCTCCCACTCCCCCTTAATCACGGTCATGGACCAAGTGCGATGTCCCTATAGTGGCGAAGGAAACGGATTCAAAGTCATGGCTCCCCGCGACGCGCGTCAAGATTCAGATTTCAGCCTCCCCCGATCGAAAACTCGAAGTGAACGGGCTCAGCTCATCGGAAGGCCAACGTAGTTTTCGGCGAAGGCTTGCGCAGCCGTGTGGGAACTTGTGAGGTAATCCAGGTCGGCCAACTGCCTGTGCTCCTCGAACCTGTCGTTCCCAGGAATCCGGTGCAGCATGGACGTCATCCACAGGGAAAAGCGTTGTACCAACCATACTCGTCTCAAACAGGTCTCAGAGTAACGGTCGAGCAGATGAAGACTTCCCGAAGCATAGAATTCCGCGAACGCGGCAGCCAGGACTCGAACGTCAGCCACGGCGAGATTGAGTCCCTTTGCGCCGGTCGGAGGTACGATGTGGGCTGCATCCCCCGCCAAGTAGAGCCTGCCGGACTGCATCGGCTCCGCGACAAAACTGCGCATCCCGGTCACTCCTTTCTGCAGGATATATCCCTCCGTCAATCTGCGCCCGTCGCGAGTGGCTAGGCGTTTCTGCAGTTCTTCCCAGATTCTTTCATCGGACCACCGGGCCAGGTCTTCATCTGGAGCGCATTGGAGATACAAGCGCGTGATCTCGGGAGTACGCATGCTATGAAGGGCGAACCCTCGATCGTGGTAGCAATAGATCAGCTCGTCGGAAGAAGGTGGAGCTGCCGCTAAAATGCCGAGCCAGGCGAACGGAAAAACTCGTTCATAGATGGTTAATACACTCTCTATGCTCGGGCGACACACCCCGTGAAACCCGTCGCACCCTGCAATGAAATCGCAAAGGATCTCTGAAGGCTCACCCTTGTCATGAAATCGGATCTTCGGTGCCGGGGAATCGAAGTCGTGGATCGTGACAGCTTCGGCCTCAAAACAAATCTCACCTTCTTCTCCTAGCCGCGCCGCGATGAGGTCTTTCACAACTTCCTGCTGGGCATAGATTGTGATCCCGTGCCCCGTCAGTGCCTTGAAATCGATGCGATGCCCTTTTTTTTCGAAGCGAATCTCCACGCCATCGTGGATCAGCCCCTCCCGCTTCATGCGCTCGCCTACTCCCATTTCTGTTAGAAGGTCAACGGTGCCTTGCTCCAAGACCCCCGCTCGCACCCGCTGCTCGCAGTGCTGCCGACTACGAGCCTCGACGACGACCGAATGAATGCCCTGTCGGTGCAGGAGATGCGACAGAACAAGTCCCGCAGGCCCCGCTCCCACAATCCCAACCTGTGTATGTAATCTCATTGCTTCTCTCGTCGCGATTTCGGATGCACCGAGTGATGATTGACACCTGCAGAAAACATCTCGATCACCTCGCGCGGCACGGGTCTGCTCTCGATTTGCTCTGGTTCGCTTTCGGACACCACGGCCCAGACCCTGATCTCAAAACATTCCACGGCCAGAACACTTTTATTAAACAACCGGTGGCGGACGCAGAAGCTGCTGCGACGCCATTCGGTTATTTCAGATTCGACGATGACCGTGTCGGACAATCGTGATGGGACCTTGAATGAAACGCGCAGGTCGACCAAAGGAATACCTACAATCTGGTACGTCTTCAGCATCTCCCGTTTGGACAGTCCCGCCTTCTGGAACAACGCCGTCGTGCACGCATCAAAATAGGCTAAGTAGCGTGGGTAGTAGACAATCTGGGCGGGATCGCAATCGCCCCATTCGATCGGAATCGTCTTCCGGCTGGTTAGGTTCGTCTTTTTGCTCACCAATTGCCTCTTCCTTTGCTCCTTCTCAGCGTGGCTCGGAAACCTTGGGAACTTGAAAGTAATGATGATAGTGACCGCGACACCCGGGATTGAATTGCGCACCACAAGTCGCACAGCGAGAACCACTTTGCATGTACTGGAGAATGGTTAGCGTCGCCCCGCAGGCGCCGCAAAGAATCGCTTCATGGTCCCATTGACTCTCCGGCCACACTGAGGTTTCGTGATCGGCGAGGGCGGCGTGGCAATCCTTGCACGCATAGTAGACGCCGCAGCATTTCATCTTGATCGCAACAATGTCGTAAGGTCCGCGATAGTGTTCGCAGCGGCTTTGCGGATCGAGATTTACGCCACGCACGTGTCGAACGGTCGGGGTCATTTGCGCCCTTAGGAAACGAACAAAATCAAACGAATCGGTCTCGGGTGCGAAGTGCAATCGTACCAAACTCTGGCGACGACTTATGGACGGCTCCGACGGGCGATTCATCGCAGGTCACAACCGAATCCGACCCTGAAGTATCAGCATGAGCGAACCTATCGCCACGATTGCCCATAGCAGGGATCCTTGCAACAGAGCACGCACACCCACCTACCGCAGAGCGGCCAGGGACAGGCCGCTCCCGGCCTTCACCACTTCCGCCAAGTTCATGCCAAAGCCGACCACCGGCGCCTGCAAGAGGAATTTTGAGAAACGCAGGGCTTCGAAGTGATAACGATGAGCGAGAGTGAGGCCGTACAAGAAGCCGGCGGCTAAGGCCAGGGGGTGGCGATCGCAGGCCGCTAGCCGCCAGGATGAGTCCGATGAAGAAGACAGCCTTTTCCATGAACTCAGCCAATGGTCAGCAGCTCTTCGTAGAATCCGCCGATCTGCAGCTCCCGATCTACGAAATGAATCTCCAATATCCAGTGCCGCTCTCGTCCGGAAGCATCCGGCACTCGCATCCGGTTGTGATTCTTGGGATGGACATAAAGAGTGATCTTGTCCCCTGCGATCTTCTCGTGCGGGAAAACGCCAATCAGATGTCCGGCGATGGGTCCGCCGTACTCCCAGCCAGATGTCTCCGCCAATTGCTGGGCGTACGCGTACAGTTCGGCCGCCGTGATCTCCGGATGTTGCTGAAAATACCGCTTGCCGCTGGCAAACGCCTCTTCGATGTCGCGGCAGAGTTTTCGTTTGAGCGGATTGTTGCCTACAACGTAGGTCCGGCCGAAATCTGACTCCCATTCCTCGAACACAGGGCCGAAGTCGAGAAAGACAATGTCGTCCTCGCCAACCGAGAGGTCTGGCGGATTTTCATCATAGGGAGCCAAAGTGTTCGGCCCGGCGCGCACAATGCGTTTGTGCCAATAGCGGGAGATGCCGAACATGCTCTCGGCAAGCGCGTAGATGCCCTCATTCACTTCGCTTTCCTTCGCTCCTGGCCGAATCAGGTTCTGCGTTTGGATGGCCGCGAATAGCTTTTTGGCCTTGCTTTGAGCGTCCAGCAGCCCGGCGACCAGCTCTTCTTCCGATTGCTCCATAGGACAAAAGACTACCGTACTAGGTTCTTCAACGACCGTAATGGGCGATGAAGACCGCCTTTCCCAATAAATGTTCTTTCGCGGTCGACACCACCATCGCGCCGCTGGAGTCGGCGGGCACGTCAAGTTTCTCGACGCTCAACGCATACACTGTGAACGTGTAGCGATGCGGAGGATCGCCCTTGTCGGGACAGGGGCCATGATATGCGTCGTTGCCGAGATCGGTGCGGCCCTGCATCGTCCCAGCCGGCAGTACAGAGCTATGTTCGGCGCCTGCACCCTTGGGGAGTTTGTCCAGGTTCGCTGGAAGATCGTAAACGATCCAGTGCCACCATCCCGAGGGATCGCCGTGCTCGTCGGGATCGAATAGCGTTATGACAAAACTCTTCGTTCCCGCCGGTGCCCCGGCCCACTGTAACGGAGGCGACATATTCCCGCCCGTGCATCCGAAGAGGTTCGCCGTATAGACCTCGGGAACTTTCGCCGCGAGCTGCGCATCCGGACTGGAGAGCACAAACTTGGATTTGGACGCGGATTTCTCCTGTGCTGCCAATGCGATCGCCAGCAGCGATACGCTCAAAGCGCCGATTATCTTAGTTCGCGACATGTCCGCCTTTCGTTTAGAGGTTAAATTCGTGTCAGCTTCATCAACTTCTCCGCTATCCCCTTACGCAGACCCACTAAGGGTTGCCCACTTCAACCGCGGTCGCATGAAACGGCTTCGACACTCGTTGCGGATCAGGCGGTCCAAACAAGGCGCTGAGTTGTCCTTCCAGGACATAGGCAGTGGTGCCAACAACGGTTACCGACACTGCGCCGTCAGGATACCCTTCCTTCAGCGGCGTTACCTGTCCCGAATCGCCGACGATCTTGATGCGCGAAAGCCATCCTTTTCCGCCGCCCTCGACGATCAGTACGCTCTCGTTCCCAAAGCTTCGCATACCATCGGGGTTGTGAATGGCATGATCAAGTTTCACCTCGGTAATCGCCCCGGCTTTTCCATCCGCTTCGATTGGAACGGTGAAAAGCTTGTTGGTCGCAAGAGTGTTCACAAACAACCGGTTCCCCAGCACCGAGATGCCATCGAGAACCCCGCCCTTGGGGCCGAATCCGCCGTTACCGGTCCACACCTGCAGTTGATGGCTTCCCGGCGCAAGACGATCGACCTCCATGTTGTTTGTATCGGAAATATACGCGGTGCCGTCGTCTCCGACCGCGATGTCGTTGCAAAAGGCGCGCTCGGTCGGAAGTGGATAGCGTTCCTTGGGCGCTCCGGCTTTCAGATCGAATGTTTTCAAAACCGAAGGCGCCGCATCGTGGATCGAAGAAAAACATGCCCAGAGGGTGTTGGCTTTCTCGTCGGCAAAAACACCCAACACTCCCAGTTCGGTTTCATTGTCGGGCTGGATCCAGGGTTCGGCAGAGGCAGCGCCCGGTTTCACGACATAGATGGTCCGGGCGCCGATGCTGCCGATGATGACTCTGCCGTCCGCCGTCGAGGTAATGCTTTCCGGATAGATTTTCTCCCCCGGAATCTTCAGTTCGGCCGGCGCTGCTCCTTGCCTACTCGAGGCTGCCGGATGGCTGAGGCCCCATACATAGGCAGCAAGCGCGGACACTTGGGTGTCGGAAAGTTGTGCGCCGCCCATGGGCGGCATCGGGCTGCGATATTGCTTGGGTTGCGGCACGCCGTCGGTGATCACTTTTAGGATTCCGGCGAAACTGCCGTCGCTCCACAGCCACTTTTTGTTCGTCAGGTCGGGACCCAAGGGTGAGCCCGTGCCGTTTGCACCGTGGCAGCCGGTACAACTCGCTCCTCCGACCTGGCCGTGGTAAATGCGAGCACCGAGTGCAACCATATCTGCGGTCGATCCCTCAGGAACGGGAAGATTTTCGGTGTCACTCTCTGGCGGCTGGGCAGGCGATTGAACGACATTGCCGGCAGGCGCCGAAATATTCGGACATGGCGTGCCCTTTGGAGCGGGGCCGGCGGGGTCGCCCGTGTAGACGATCCTATAAATCCGTCCTTTGATATCGTCAGACACGTAGAGCGCCCCGTCAGGTCCGACTGCGACTCCCGAGGGGCGATGGGCGGCGCCCTCCGGAGTCTTTACCGGACCGGCAAAACCGTCGGCGAAGATTTCGCAATTCCCGGAGGCTTGATCACGATCGAGCGGCTGAAAGACTACGTTATAGCCTGCTTGTGCGTAAGGGGCCCGATTCCATGATCCGTGAAAGGCAATGAACACACCGTCACGGTAGCGCTTGGGAAAGTTTTTCCCGTCGTAGTGCGCCATTCCGTTCGGCGCCCAGTGAGCAGGAAATGCCGCTGCGGGAGCCGTCTTGTGGGCGCAAATACCGACCGTTTTGCCCCCGTCGCCGCCGTATTCCGGCGCAAGCACCAGCTTTTTCTGCATACCGTCGTAGTAGCACTCAGGCCAGCCATAGTCGCCTCCGGACTTCAAAAGCATTAACTCCTCCGCCGGAAGCGTAGCTTCTTCCGCAGGCTTATAGAGGTCCGGCCAATTCGAATGCAATTGATCTCGTCCGTGTTGCGTGACAAACAGGTGACCCGCAGACTCGAAGGCAAAGCCTTCCGCGTTGCGTATCCCCGTAGCGTAGCGCTCGGCGGGCGAGAATGTCTGGTTGGTTTTGTTGGCATCATAACGCCAGACGCCGCCCCGAGTCTCCAACTCAGTGCAGGGATTGTCGCCGGGGATCTTGGGTTGCCGGTTCTTCGCCTGGCAGGAATTGGTTGCGGTTGCAACGTCCACAAACATGGACCCATCGGCTCCGATAATGAAGGGATGCATGGGATGATCGCCGCCGAGGGGCAACTTGGAGACGATCGTTTCAGCGGCGTCTTGGGGCACGATTGATCCCGGAGAAAGGGCGTATCGCACGATTCGATCGTTGATCTCTGCGTAAATCGATCCCTTGTACATACCGATGCCTGTGCCACCGGCGCCACCCGTCTGCGCGGTTTCACCGAAGCGCTCAACTACATCTGCCTTTCCGGCTCCGGCCTTGTCCTGGAGGGCCACCAGAAAGCCGCCATCATGCGGCTTGTCGAAGTCGTAGTAGTCCCCCGACCAGGTGTTGACATAAACCACTCCGCTCGGCGCTACCACCAGGTGGCGGGCGTGCCCGACACCGTCCGCAAATACAGTGGCACAAAAGCCGGCGGGCAACGTCAATCCGCTGTCATCGTGCGAACACGATCCGCCCGTCGTTTTCGTGCCAGAGCTGGGCTGATTCTGCGCCGAGGCTGCCAAGCTGACGACCAACAAGGTGGCGAGAATAACGAGGGTAGATAACTGAGGTGGATACGGTCGGGACAATCGCATTGAAGCCTCCAGGGATCAGGAATGGCCGCGAACGATTCTAATACAGTGATCGGGTTCGCCGGGCGGACTCCACGGTTGCCCTTCCAGTATTGCCCAATCTCAAGTCGGCCAAGGATTCGGAAAAATGTAGAATGTTGAAGGAAAAAGCGAGGGGACTTGCGCGATTGCACCACTGTGTTCAACGGGTCAGGCGAGCATGTGGCCACGATCGGATTCAATGAATCTCATGGCCTCTGGCAGATCGTCGTGGTACAGCGCGAGGCGTTGGAGTTTTTCTGCCCCAGTAAGGAAGTTGCATTTGCTGCATGGCACGACGAATTCGATCCCGAGACTGGATTCCCACGATCGACTTCCCCCGCGGGCTTCGATAGTTGACCTGAGTGTCTTCGCCACAAAAGGCTGGTTTTGTAACTTTTGCATTTCCGGATGAATCCAACTTCCAGGCGTCAATCGAGTATGCTGCAAACCATCAAGAACGTAGACTGGGCGGGCCGATGCTGATCTACCTCTTGGCCTATGTTGGCGGTGTTCTGACGATCTTGAGTCCGTGTATCCTCCCGGTTTTGCCGTTTGTGTTCGCGCGTGCGGACCAACCCTTCCGCCGTTCCAGCTTGCCTTTGCTCGTGGGAATGGCGCTCACGTTTTCCCTTGTGGCAATCGCAGCTGCATTCGGTGGCCATTGGGTAGTGCGCCTGAATCAAGGGGGGCGCTACCTGGCAATGATCATGTTCCTGGTGTTAGGGGCAAGTCTTCTCTTTCCCTCCATCGCAGAAGCATTGACTCGTCCCCTGGTACGTGCGGGCAGCAAACTGCGGGGCGGTCCGTCTGCGCAGGTCGGGATCGGAAAGTCTTTTGTGCTGGGAATTTCGACCGGCCTTCTTTGGGCTCCCTGTGCGGGTCCGATTCTGGGACTGATTCTCGCGGGAGCGGCAATTCAGGGTCCCGGAGCCCGCTCGTCGTTCTTGCTCTTGTCCTTCGCGCTGGGTGCCGCAACCTCCCTGGGAATTGCGCTTTTCGCAGGGAACACGGTCTTCTCCGCTCTGAAACGTTCGCTTTCGTTTGAGGTCTGGATCCGTCGCGGATTAGGCGTGGCGGTGATCATGGGAGTGGTTGCGATTGCTCTAGGCTGGGACACAAGTCTGCTCACGAAGTTTTCCTTTGTGAACACGGCCAAGGCGGAAGAGCATTTGATCGATGAGCTGCGCTCGGATAAGCCGGCCGCGGTCTTGGCAGCGAGCGCACCCGACGCGCACCCCGCGCTCAGCGATGAAGGCCCGCTCCCGGATTTGAGCGGCGCAACTGCTTGGCTCAATTCGTCTCCGCTCACCAGCAAGTCCCTGAAGGGAAAAGTCGTGCTCGTCGACTTCTGGACCTACTCCTGCGTCAACTGTCTGCGGTCTTTACCCTATATTGAGGGTTGGGCAGCGAAGTACAAAGATGCTGGTCTGGTCGTCATCGGCGTGCACACACCCGAGTTCGCATTCGAGAAGGAACGCAGCAATGTCGAGAAAGCAGTGCGCGACCTGAAGGTTAACTATCCGGTTGCCATCGACAGTGACTACAAGATTTGGCAAGCCTTCCGCAACGAGTATTGGCCTGCGCATTACTTCATCGACGGCAAAGGGCAGATTCGATATCACCACTTCGGCGAGGGCGAGTACGACCAGTCGGAGAGCGTGATCCGGGAACTGTTGAAGGAAAACGGAGCGCAGTTGGCATCATCCGGGGATGTCGCGGTATCCGGCGCAGGAGCGGAAGCCGCTCCGGACACCGTCAACCAGCGCTCACCCGAGACCTACGTCGGCTACCATCGGGCAGAACACTTCGCTTCCATCCAGGCAATCGCTCGAGATTCCAAGCGAGCCTATACGCCACAACCCAGACTCTCCCTCAATCAATGGGCTCTCGGCGGGACTTGGAAGGTTGGCGAGGAAAGCGCAGTCCTTCAAACAGCTCCCGGAAAGATCGTTTTCCGTTTTCACGCCCGCGATCTTCACCTAGTGCTGGGAAGCACTCAGGATGGCAAGCCTCTACGCTTCAGCGTGAAACTCGACGGCACCGCGCCCGGTGACGATCATGGCGTCGATACCGATAGCAACGGTTCCGGAACCGTGCAAGGGCACCGACTCTATCAACTCATCCGGCAAAAAGGGCCAGTGGAAGATCGAACATTCGAGATCGAGTTCCTTGACCCGGGTGTGCAGGCGTTCGCGTTCACGTTTGGTTGATCTTGCGATTGGTGATCTTGTGATTGGAGGCTCGATGGTGACGCGTCGGCAATTCTTTGCGAATTCCTTCGTAACAGTAGCTGGACTGAGCTTCGGCGAATGGATTCAGAGCCCGATGACATATGCATCGGACGACAAAGACACAGTGAAGGTCATTCAATACGACGACTCCGGGCAAAAGGTCGGCCCGATTCGCGTTAAGAAGGTGCATAAGACCGACGATGAATGGAAACAACAATTGACTCCATTGCAATTCGCAGTGACTCGGAAAGAAGGCACGGAACGCGCGTTCACCGGCGAATACTTCAATCTTCACGACAACGGTCTTTATCGTTGCATCTGCTGTAACAACGCGTTGTTTAGCTCGGACACCAAGTTCGAATCAGGAACCGGCTGGCCGAGCTTCTGGTCTCCCATTGCAAAGGAAAACGTGCGCAGCGCCAGCGACAGCAGTTTGGGGATGAATCGAACGGCAGTGTCCTGCAGCGAGTGTGAGGCGCATCTTGGCCACGTTTTCGATGATGGGCCAAAACCCACGTATTTGCGCTATTGCATGAATTCCGCGTCGCTGAAGTTCGTGAAGCGGGCCTAGTAGTCTTGCACAAGGGACGCCAGGTTCTATGATGCATTCTTGGGAAGCCCTCGATGCAAATGCCTTCCGATCGAATGGCCCCATTACATCCGCGTTTTTGCAGCTGGGAAAACGAGATTTTCGATCCGCCGGTCAATATATCCAGGCGCTGCCTTATGGACGCAATATGCATCCCAGCGATCACCTGATCGTTCTGACGGAAAAGCGTGGGACCTGCAGCACAAAACATGCTCTTGTTCGCCGATTGGCGATCGAGCAGAAGGCGGATATCGCGCTGGTTCTTGGGATTTACGAAATGACTGAGCAGAATACTCCCGGCGTCGGCGATGTTCTCGGCAAATACGGACTAGCCACGTTGCCGGAGGCACACTGCTATCTGCGAACGGCGGGAAAGCGCATCGACGTCACGCGAACCGCGCGTCGAGCTCCAGCCGAGCCGATCCGCCGTTTTCTGCATGAGGAAGAGATCGATCCGACCCAGATTACAAATTATCAAAGACGAACTCCACAAGCAGTACCTATCGCTGTGGATCGCGGATCGCGGCGGGCTGAGCGGCCGATCGCTACTAGCGGAGATTTGGAAGACACGTGAGGAATGTATTGCTTGCTTGAGCAAAGAGGCTGGACCCGGAGGTTGTGCGCTCCTGTCATGATGCGGATACATCCAATACCGCCTCTTGAAGCGATCAACGAATTGACCAAGCACGCCCTGTATTCTGGTCGATAACGGCGTTCTATGCACCTGGTCGTATGGCTGTCACACGGTTATCGGTACCCAGACCTCGACACCGCCCATTCCCAGATGTGGATCAAAATCTTCGCCGTACCGTTCAAAGAAATCCGGAGCACCAGCGTCCGGACGTGAGGCTTTGTGGCCCGACTCCGGCAACCATTGAGACCAGATCGTATGGATCGTGTAGCGAAGTCTCGAAACATGTTCTCGGTGAGGGAACACGACATATCGCTGTGCCGGAATGCGCACGCAGCTGAATTGTTCCGGAAGCGCGGAAGATATTGAAACCTCTACGCCCGACAGATATTGGAAGCTGCTCGCCCCGTTAAACATTTCCGAGCAGACACCATAGGCGGCGCGACCCACTTGCCCGGGGATTCTACCCATGTGAATTGAGAAGCGCTCCCACATCGCCGGAAGATCATCTAGGGTGGTAGGGGTGTATCGGCCAGCCAATCCCGCAATGAGGAGTGGTCTGCCGTTCTCGAACCTCGGCGTTTCGAGTTTGACGATTGTTGTGTGGGCGTTTGTCGACAGTTTGTCCTCCCCATTGCTATTTTGCTTTACCCGGAAGCTCAGCTTGGATTCTTGCCAGCAGCGGACAAGGCGCGCAAGTCGCTTCTGAGGCGGTCTGAATCTCCATCCGGCAAGCGACCCTCGATTTCACTGTGGGTACGCTTCCAGATCGGAACGGCCTTGGCCAACAATGTCATGCCTTTCGGTGTCAGAGCCATCAAACGGCTCCGCCGATCTCCGTGGTCCGAGGTTACCGTGACCAATCCACGCCTCTCCAGTGGCTTCAATGCGGCAGTCAATGTGGTTCGATCCATTGCCAGCAAGGATGCCACTGCCGCCATCTGAGTCGGCTCCGGCCGGTTGAGCGACATCAGCAACGAGAATTGTCCATTCCTGAGGTCGAGTGGTCGCAGCGCGTCGTCAAAGCGCCTTGCCAGCACTCGGGCGGCGCCTTGCACATGAAGGCAGAGGCAACAATCGCGAACCAAAACCGTTGTCTGATAAGGAACTTTGAGGCGAGTTGACATACATCAGTAATGTTGATATCAACGTATTGTACACCTTCGAAGAATAAAACGCAGACTTGCGCTAAATCATCGGAGACGATGAGGACACGCGGTCACACATCCTCCCAGATTTCAACCGAACCCGAACAGGAAAAATAGACGATGAAACTACATACCTATCTCAACTACGGTGGAAATTGCGCGCAGGCGTTCCGTTTCTATGAGAAACATCTGGGCGGCAAGATCACCATGATGATGACCCAGGGCGAACAACCCAATGCAAAGGACGTACCTCCCAACCAGAAAGACGCCATCTTGTATGCCCGCATGAGCATTGGCGAAACCGAACTGATGGGAAGTGACGTTCCTTCGGAACGTTTTCAGCCGATGCGCAGCGTTTATCTCTCCCTCTCCGTGAACACCAGCGGCGACGCCGAGCGTATTTTTGCTCTGCTTTTCGATGGAGGTGAGATCTTCATGCCGATGCAGGAAACATTCTTCGCTCACCGGTTCGCAATGCTCCGCGATAAATTTGGGACGTCTTGGATGATCATTAATGAACGGACGTCTCCGCAGAACTAGCACTCTCGTCGCTGTTCGAATCGCCGGCGGCAATCCGATCCTCAGCTTTGACGAACAAAAAGGAGCCGATATCCCCACGCAGACCATCACGCGGCACTGGTGGTTTGACAAAGAAGCCAAAGAAGCAGCCGAGTTGACCCAGGATCGATACGGGCTTTCGTGGCAGGTGATGTTTGTGAGCGACCGCAAAACCGAACAGAGCATCACCCCCATGCTCATGTTTGTGGGCCAACAGTGTGGACGGGCAGAAGAGGCCATCAATTTCTACTCATCCGTGTCCACGATGCCAAGGTTGACCCCATTCTTCGCTATGGCAAAGAGGATCAACCGACAAACGACAAAGAGGAGGAACAAATCGACTATTTCTGGTCGAAGCTGTCGGCGGAGCCGAGGGCAGAACAGTGCGGGTGGTTGAAAGACAGGTTTGGCCTCTCCTGGCAGATTGTTCCGACGGCTATCGATGAGATGCTGGGCGCCAAAGACCCGGCAAAACTAGTACGCGTGACGGAAACATTCCTCAAAATGAGAGAGTTTGATATTGCGAAATTGAAGCACGCGTACAGCCAAGGCAAGTCAGCCGCTTAGCCCAGCGTGTTGACCGAGCAACTGATACACGGGTTCACTGGCATCCGACGTTCTGTCAGTGAGGGATACGTTGCTTCTTGAAAGAGCCGTCTCGGTCGGCTGGAGTGACGGTGCTATGCACAGCGCTGCTGTTGGCTGCGAAGGTCCCCTCCCGCGCAGCAGATGGTTCACTTTGCGGACGGGAAATGTCCCTGTTTTCCTCCCTACTGTCCTTGTTCGTAAAAGCGGGTCTTTATGCTCACGAGGACTGGGGAAATTTCCCGCTTTCCGTAAAGTCCGCGGCAGGCATACTATTTCTTGGAAGCGGTGAATTCGTCGTCTGCCTAGGGAATGGAAGGATAGGGCGCATTGGATACGGAAGGAGAACAGGCATTGGGAGGGGGCCGGAAGCCACGTTTTCGGTTCTTATGGCTGGTAGTAGCTGCCCTGCTCGGGATCGCTGTAATTTGGTGGGCGGCTCACCGCGTCGCGCGAAGTTCTGCAAAGCTGTCTTTCAACCAGACGATCCAACCGATTCTTTCGGAAAACTGCTATGCGTGCCACGGCCCCGATCCAGGCGCACGCAAGGCCGGATTGCGCCTGGACCGCGGGGAATTCGCCTTCGCGCCTCACGAAAAGTTTGGCCCGGCAATCCTCCGGGGAAATCCAGATAAGAGTCCACTGGTGCGACGGATTGAGTCCAGCAATCCGAAAGAGCGAATGCCCCCTGCCGAGGCACACCGAACCTTGCAACCGGAGCAGATCGCGCTGTTGCGCCGATGGGTCAAAGAAGGTGCAGTTTACGAGGAACACTGGTCCTTCATCGCACCGAAACGTTCCCCGATTCCGGAGACAAAGAATCAGCGATGGGCGCGAAACCCGATTGATAGTTTCATCCTGAGCCGCCTGGAGAAAGAAGGGTTGGCGCCTTCGGACCAGGCCGACCGGCCAACGCTGATTCGCCGCGTGACGTACGACCTGACCGGGCTACCTCCTACTCCTGACGAAGTGCAAGCGTTCGTTACGGACGGGTCCGGGAATGCGTACGAAAAGGTGGTGGACCGGCTACTGACAAGTCCGCGGTACGGCGAGCATCGCGCCCACTACTGGCTGGATGTCGCGCGCTACGGCGACACTCACGGACTGCACCTGGATAATTTCCGCAGCATTTGGCCTTATCGCGACTACGTGATCAAGTCCTTCAACCAGAACAAGCCGTTCGATCAATTCGTGAAGGAACAAATCGCGGGAGACATGCTGCCCACGAAAAACCTGGATACGTTGGTCGCTTCGGCATTTCTGCGAGTCGGCATCAGTTCGGGTGAGGGCGGAGCGCTTATCGAAGAGCTGCGCGTGAACAACAAGCGAGAACGTGCAGAGGCGTTTGGCGCCGCGTTTCTCGGTCTCACTACGGGATGTGCAGTTTGCCACGATCACAAGTTTGATCCCATCACGCGGAAGGATTTTTACCGGCTCACCGCGTTCTTCAACAACCTGACGGAAAATCCATCGAACGATGACCGGCAGGACTGGCCGCCATTCATTCGTGTTCCGAAGGAAGACAATCGCGCGGCTTACGAGCAGATTCTGGCTAAGCGCACGGGACTGGAGAACCAGATCGCGCAGCAGCATGCACGGGCACGTGACCTTGTGGCTAGCTGGCTGAAAGGTTCCGAGTCGCCGGCGCAGCCGGTCAACACCCGAGGATTGCAGGTACGCCTTCGTTTCGACGAACAGAACGATATGGCCTTCATCAACTCAGTGCGTGGCGCCAAGGTGCGAAATGTTTCAGCCACTGGAAGTCCGGTGATTTGGGGAGAGGGAATATGGCTCTGGCCTTACATGAGGATGGACACAACCACCCGGCTGGATTTGCCGGAGGCGGGCGACATTGAAGGCAATCAGCCATTCACCGTGGCCCTCTGGTTGCGCCCTGACTTGCGGCCGCTCGAATCCAAAGACAAGAAAAAGCCCGACGGCGTGATCCTGGCACGTGCCAATGCCAAAGAGGACTCGCGGGGCTGGCAGCTTCGCATCCGCGAAGGCAAGCTTGAATTTACGCTTACCCATAAGTCTCCGCAGAACGCCGTTACGGTCGAGACAAAACAGAGGGTTCTGATCGAGGGGCGCTGGAACCATATCGTAGCCTCGTACTCGGGCTCGGGCAAAGCCGATGGCATGAAGCTCTACGTCGACGCCCAGCCGCAGGAGTTGGAGGTCGTCAAAGACAAGCTTGACGGCTCGGTGCGTACCTCGGCCCCCATGACCTTCGGACGAATATTTCCTGACGTGGACCCGCTGCGGCAGTCGGCGTTTCAGGACTTTCGCTTCTATGCTCGCGAGTTGGCGTCCGACGAGGTGGCGCGGCTCCCGTTCGAGGACTACGTATCCGAGATTGTTCAGAAGCCGCTCTCCGAGTGGTCGGATGATGAATTCAAAGTTGTCAGTGACTTTTATTTTGCGCAGCGCGATGAACTCACGCGTTCGCTGACCGCGCAACTGCCTGCCCTCAACAGCCAACTGGATCAACTCTCAAAGGACGGGGATATCACGTTGGTCAGTGAAGAGGCTCCCGGGCTCGCCTATGCAGATATGTTGACCCGCGGTGTCTACAATGCGCGCACCGAGAGAGTTCGGCCGGCGGTACCTCATTTTCTGCCTCCGCTTCCTGCGGGTACGTCTCCCGACCGGCTGGGGCTGGCGGCGTGGACCGTGAGTCCCACAAATCCCCTGACTGCGCGGGTAACGGTCAATCGCATGTGGCAGGAAATATTTGGCACCGGGATTGTAGAAACGACAGAAGATTTTGGCATCATGGGCGCGCGTCCCAGTCATCCGGAACTTCTCGACTGGCTGGCGGTGGATTTCCGCGATCACGGCTGGGATGTAAAACGCTTTTATAAGCAACTGGTGCTATCTGCGACCTACCGGCAGTCGGCGCGTGTGACCCCGCAGCTGGCCGACAAGGATCCAAAGAATCGTCTCCTCGCCCGGGGGCCGCGTTTCCGCATGGATAGCGAGATGCTTCGCGATACTGCGTTGGCGGCTAGCGGCTTGCTGGTGGAGAAACTCGGCGGCCCCAGCGTGAAACCTTATCAGCCGCCCGGAATCTGGGACGGAAGCCACGACGCCAGCAACACGCGAAAATATGTGCAGGACCACGGAGATGCGCTCTACAGAAGGAGCCTCTATACATTCTGGAAGCGCATGGCCACAATGCCCGATATGGACACTTTCGATTCTCCCATGCGTGACGCGGCCTGCACTCGGCGCCAGCGCACCGATACTCCGTTGCAGGCACTGGTGGCAATGAACGAACCGTTGCGGCTGGAGGCATCGCGCAAACTGGCGGAGCACGTGATTCATGAATCTTCAACCGTGGATGCGCGGCTGAACTATCTTGGTCAAGTATTACTGGCACGCGACTGGAGCTCCAAAGAAAAAACTGTGCTCGAAACCGCGCTCACAAGATTCGCGGCCACATATTCCAAAGACCCGTCGGCCGCCGTCCGGCTGTTGAATGTCGGTGAGAGTAAAGTCGATAAGGCCATTCCGGCGCCGGAACTTGCGGCATGGATGCTGGTTTCCAGCGCGGCTCTGAATCTGGATGCGGTGGTGAACAAATGAATTCTCAAAAACCGTTGCCCGGACATGTTTGTTGCGACAATCATGGCGAAGGCCCGTCGGTTTACGATCTGGCTGTTCCGAAGTCGCTGCGGGATGAATGGCTTCGTCTCGCGAGCCGCAGGCATTTTCTTGGCCGCCTGGGCAAAACCCTGGGATGGGCTAGCTTGGCTGTGCTGATGGGCAAGAAGCTTCCCGCCGGCATGGCAAGCGCCGCCGGGGGCGCGTTGCCGGGCCCTGAGTCACTGCGCTTGCCGAACTTCCCGCCCGCGGCGAAGCATTGCATCTACCTCTTCATGTCTGGCGCTCCTCCGCAGATGGATATGTGGGATTACAAGCCCGGGCTCAGTGCGCTTTACAACAAGGATCTGCCCGACTCCGTTCGCGGGAACCAACCACTTACGGGAATGACGGCCGGTCAGGCCCGCTTTCCCATCGCTCCGTCTCACTGGGGGTTCACGCAGCAGGGTAAATCCGGGCGTTGGGTGGGCGACCTGCTTCCCTGGACCGGAAAGATGGTGGATGATCTTGCGCTTGTGTACTCTTTGAAAACTGACGCGATCAACCACGAGCCCGCCATCCTACTGATGAACACCGGCAATATGATTCCCGGTAAACCATCCCTGGGAGCCTGGCTGTCCTATGGCCTGGGCAGCATGAACGAGAATCTTCCAACTTTTGTGGTGCTCAACTCCGCTCTGATTCCGCATTCGAATCAGCAACCCATTTCTCCGAAGTTGTGGAGCAGTGGATTCCTCTCCAACGAGTACTCCGGCGTGGCTTTTCGGTCGGAAGGTTCTCCCGTGCTGTATCTCGACGATCCTCAAGGCATGAGCAGGGCAACGCGGCGCGAGCTGGTTGACAGCGTGAATGCCATCAACCAGCTGACCTTCGAGGATCTGGGCGATCCGGAAACTCACGCGCGCATCCAGGAGTACGAGATGGCGTTTCGCATGCAAACATCGGTGCCTGAACTGGTTGACATGCGCGACGAGCCCGCGAGCACCTGGACGCTCTACGGAGAAGAGGCAAAGAAAGCGGGAACGTTCGCTCACAATTGCCTTCTCGCCCGGCGGATGGCAGAACGCGGAGTTCGTTTCACGCAAATTTATCAACGCGGTTGGGATGTGCATGGCGATTGCGTCGGCATGTTACCCAAGCTATGCGCGGCGACCGATCGCGGCTCCTACGCGCTCGTCACTGATTTGAAACGTCGCGGCATGCTCGACGAGACGCTCGTCATTTGGGGCGGAGAGTTCGGGCGCACGGTTTATAGTCAGGGCGGGCTGTCGAAAGAAAACTACGGGCGGGACCACCATCCGCGCTGCTTTACCGTTTGGCTGGCGGGCGGAGGCGTGAAGCCGGGAATCGCCTATGGCGAGAGCGACGAGTACTGCTACAACATTGTTCGCGATCCGGTGCATGTGCGCGACTTCAATGCCACACTCCTACACCTGTTGGGAATTGACCATGAGAAGCTCACGTTCAAGTTTCAAGGACTGGACCAGAAGTTTACCGGAGTGATTCCGGCGAAGATCGTACCTGGGCTTTTGAGTTAGGCTGATTTGCCGCGATGAAAAAACAAACTCGCCGATCGTTTCTGACCGCATGTTCCGCTGCCGGCGTGGCGGCGGCGCTGCCGTCTTTCTCTCTTCAGACTTCTGACAAATCCGGCGCACGCCTTCCCGTGGTTGGTTCCGACCCGCATACTTACCAATGTGTTCACGATTGGCTGGTGCCGCCCGAAGGGATGGTGTGGGGAGACACGCACGGACTCTGCCAGGATGCGCAGGGCCACATTTATGTTGGGCACACTGTTCACAAGTCGAGTATGCGCGGCGAAGCCATCGTTGTATACGACGAGAAAGGCCATTTCGTTCGCGCCTTCGGCGAGGAGTTCCGGGGTGGAGCGCACGGACTGAAACTGCGCCGCGAGGGGAAGACAGAATTTCTTTACCACTGCGACATCAACCGTTGCCAGGTTGTAAAGACCACGCTCGCGGGCGAACGGACTTGGGTGCATGGCTATCCGCGAGAAGACTCGAATTACATGAAGCGGCCGATTGATTTCGTGCCTACCAACGTCGCGTTCGCTCCCAACGGCGACTTTTATGTGGGCGACGGTTACGGCTCAAGCCACATGCTGCGCTTTTCGCTTGCGGGAAAGTTTCTGGGTGAGGTCGGCAAGCCAGGGCATGGCGATGGAGAACTGGACACTCCGCACGGACTCTGGCTGGACCCGCGCGGAGAAACGCCCCTGCTCGCTGTAGCTGATCGCGGAAACCGCCGCATTCAGACTTTCACGCTCGACGGCGCTCACTTGCGGACGATCAAAGACGAGGCGCACCTGCGAATGCCTTGCAACTTCCACACGCAAGGCGAGTGGATGGTGTGCCCCGATTTGGATAGTCAGGTGTGTATTCTCGATCGCGAGTTCAACGTGGTTGCGCAACTGGGAGACGGAAAGACGGAGAATGGCGAAGTGGGATCACGCCGCAGCCAGTCGCGCACGGAATTCACAGCGGGAAAGTTCATCACTCCTCATGACGCTATTTTTCTTCACAACGGCGACATTCTTGTAGCCGAGTGGTTGCCGATCGGGCGCATCACGCTTCTGCGCAGGACGTAACGGAACCCGCATGCCACTTCGAGTCCGCGCGTGGATACTGGGCGTCGGTGTTGCCGCGATAGTTCCCTTACCGATCCTGTTGATCTACGCTCCACCCGACGGCCAGCAGCGGGGGGAACTGGTGCAGTTTCTGGGTCGCTTCCATCCTCTTGCGGTGCACATTCCGATTGCGCTGTTCCTGCTCGTACCGCTGCTCGAAGCCGCGGCTTTCGTTCGAGAGCGCAGGCACCTCCGTCAAGCAGCGGGATTTGTGTGGGGACTGGCAACGGTTGCGGCCATCGCATCGGCGTGGCTCGGTTGGCTGCTGGCCTGGAGTGGCGGGTACGAAGGCTCACTCGTCACGCGGCACATGTGGGGCGGCGTTTCGCTCGCGGCGGCGAGCCTCACCTGCTGGGATCTCTATCATTGGAAGCGAAGGGCTTATGCGGTCGCGCTGCTAGCAACGGTCGGCTTGATGATCTGGACCAGCGATCAGGGCGGCAAATTGACTCACGGTGAGACTTTCCTGACCGAGCATTCGCCTGGGCCTTTGCGTCGCTGGCTTGGCGAAGAGAAACCATCCGAGGTTGACCCGACCAGTTTTTATGCGATGCGGGTGCAGCCGATTTTCGAGGATAAATGCGTTCATTGTCACAATGCCGAGAAGTTCAAGGGCAAGCTGCGACTGGATAGCTACGAGCATGTATTGCGCGGAGGCAAGGATGGTCCCGTCATCCGCGCTGGCGAACCCGGCAAGAGCGAGCTTTTTCGGCGTGTAACTCTGCCCTCAGACAACAAGGACTTCATGCCCGCCGAGGGGAAGCCCGCATTGAGTGCAGAAGAAACAAAAACCATCGAACTGTGGATTACCGCGGGAGCGACGACGCAGATAGCAGAGTCAGCGATCCAGGGCTTGCCGCCGTTAACGGAGGAGAATCCGGTTTCCGCGCCGCTAACTGCTGAC
>Ga0209624_10001312_pt1 | contig 19812 bp, 18 predicted proteins | sample JacPinW_OM2H0_O1_FD_188565 | JGI IMG/M metagenome (GOLD analysis project Ga0209624, IMG submission 188565) | Forest soil microbial communities from Algoma, Ontario, Canada - Jack Pine, Ontario site 1_JW_OM2H0_O1 (SPAdes) (version 2) | ecosystem: Environmental > Terrestrial > Soil > Boreal...
CTCATGTCGAAGGCTCATCCGATCGATCGGGTTGGAGCGCTTCGGCGTATCCCTCCACGGTTTGAAGGAGCCGTTCCATCGCCGAGGACGCCGCCACCGGGTTGCGCGACTTGACTCCTTCCAGCACCGCCGCATGCTCAGGGACCGAGCGATCCCGGCGTGCCTCGGGGTGTACGAGGGGCCGATGGGCGGTCAGGAAGACCCTTTGCAGCGGCTCCGTGATTCGGAACAAAGCTCGGTTACCAGCCGCACGCGCGAGCGCCTCGTGGAAGTGCAGATCCGCCTTCAGGAAGGGGTCATCCTCTCCGGGCGGGACATCGGCCGCGGCTTGCATCTCCGCCAGAGCCTCAGACAGCGCCTCGATGTCCTTCGGCTGAGCACGCGCCGCCGCCAGGCCGGCGGCGTACACCTCAAGACAGCGCCGGCATTCGAGCACCTCGCGCAGAACATCGACCCGCTCGGGACCCGCGAGCACGGCGTTCAGCACCACCGGGTCCAGGATGTCCCAGCGCTCCGGCTCGCTCACGATTGCGCCGTGGCCGTGCCGGACCGTGACAACTCCTCGCTCCTCGAGCCCCCGGAGCGCCTCCCGGACCACGCCCCGGCTGATCCCAAACCGCTCCGCGAGATCGGTTTCGCGCGGCAGCAACGCCCCGGGCGGCCAATCGTTCAGGATCTCAGCCATGAGCACACCCAACACCTGGGCGCTCAGCCGGGGCGAGCGACCGAACGACTGGGGATCGGTGACCGAACTCATCCCGCCAATCCCCCTAGATGCTCCTCAGTGATCCGATGATTGGGCGATCTTATCACTTGACGGCGTCCGCAGGTGAAGCCTAACTCGCCCGAACGGATCCAGCTGGCGCTCGACGTCGCGCAATCCGCGCCTCGTCTGCCGGAGCCCGGGGCGGTCGGCCTTCGTCAGGTTGAGTAGGGCATGCGAACCCTCGCGAGCGGAGCACCTCCGCGGCGCAGAACGAGCGCGACTTTCAAGCCCTCAAAGCCGCGGCCGACACGCTGATTGATTTCGCACGCGCGGTCGAGGCCGCCGGATCGACGGCGTCTGGCTTTCAGATCCGCCCCCTCACCCCGCGCTCGGTCCGCTGCTGGGTATCGCTCTACGCGCGGAGCGCACGATCCGCCTCCGCCTTGGTGCCAACGTTGTGCCGCTTGGCCGCAACCAGTTCGCGCTCGCCGAGCAGCTCGCCCAGCTCGACCAGGTTTCGGACGGCAGGCTGCTGCTCACCTTCGTCGCCGGCATCACCGAGGCCGGCCGGGATGTAGATCGCGAGCCGTTCGGGATGAGCATCGCCCACGCACGCACCGAGCCGGCCCCCGAACTTCCACGCACGATCCAGCGGCGCCGCCCCGATATCGAACCCACGCGAGCTGATCCCCGTCGGCCGGGACGCGCTGCGCACGCTCCTGGAGCAGTACATCGATGCGGGACTGTCGAAATTCGTCGGCCGCCCGGCCGGGGAGGTCGGCTCCTGGACCGCAGAGGCCGAATGCCTCGCACGCGCGATCCTCGCCTCCCAAACACGCTCATGATTCCTTTCATCGCGAAGCCGTCCCGCGGCGCAGACACGACTGATTACTCCTGCCGCGCCCACCGCTCGCGGGATTGTGCGCCGCGTCACGGTTCAAGCGCGGACGGTGGCACGTTTGTGCTAACGTCTAGCGCGTCGTCATAATCAGACATCAGATTATGCGAGGGAGGTGACGTGAGCCTGGACGGGCGCAGAGTTCTGATCACGGGGGGAAGCAGTGGGATTGGCGCCGCGCTCGCGGAGGTGTGTGTACAGCGCGGCGCGCGCGTTGGCATCATCGGGCGTGACGAGCGCCGCCTCGGCGAGGTGGCTAGCAGGACTGGAGCGGTCGCGGTCGCCGCCGACATCACAACACCCGCAGATTGTGACCGAGCTGTCGCGGCCATTTCCGATCAACTGGACGGAATCGACGCGCTCGTGAACAACGCCGGGGCAATGCTCCACAGCCGCATCTCAGCGGGTGTCGTGGAGGACTGGGAGCAGATGATCGCCGTGAATGTCCTCGGCCTGCTCTATATCACGCATGCGACGCTCCCACACCTCCGCGCAGCCGACCATGCGGATGTGGTGAACGTCTCGTCCATCGCCGCAGATCGGATCTCAGTCCCCGACTTTGCCGTGTACGGAGCGACCAAGGCGATGGTCCTCCGGCTGACGGAGGCACTCCGTGCCGACCTTGGCGAGAAGGACGACATCCGTGTATCGATGATCAAGCCGGGGACCACGAACACGGAAGGATTCGGGCCCGGCATCCGCGACGTGCGACTCCGCAGCCAGGTGGAAGCCCTGAAGCAGCGCACCGGCATGGATCCGCGCGCGGTCTCGGAACAGATCTGCCACCTGATCGCCGCGCCGCGGTCCGTCTGCGTCGCCGAGATGGTCCTGATCCCTCACCAGCCGATGCCGAGCGGCTCGCGAGCCCGCGCATAGTTTCGTCGGAGTATCGGACCCACTGATTAAATGGCGCCAGGTTACAGGTTGATTGACGGACCCCAGTGAACGCCCGAAAGACACCATGTCATTGCCTTATAAGCTGATCGACGCTTGGGTCAACCCAAATCTCGGTACTCCTGCGGATCCACGCTACAACGTTGGCTACCTGTTCCCCGACCTTGCGGAGCGGTGGCGTCGCGGGACGACGCTCGAGCAGCTGATCGATGAGATGGACGGGGCCGGCGTCGGGCAATCGGTGCTCTGTGGCGGCTACGGCAGCGTCGATGGCGCGGACGACGTCGGCTGGACGATCGACGCCGTCGAGCGCTTTCCCGACCGCTTTGTCGGCTCTATCGCCGTGGACCCACGTCGAGGCATGGCGGCGGTCAAGACCGTCCAGCGAATGGTCGTCGAGCACGGGTTCAGGATGGTGCGCATGGTCGGGTTCGAGATCGGGCTCGCGTACGACGATCCTGCCTATTACCCGGTCTACGCCAAATGCGCCGAGCTCGGCGTGCCCGTCGGACTGAACGTCGGGATTCCCGGCCCGCTGATCGCCGGCGCGGTACAACACCCGTTACCGCTCGATGGGATCTGTGCCTTCTTTCCGGAGCTCAAGATCGTCATGCAGCACGGTGGCGAGCCTTGGATCGACCTGTGCGTCAAGCTCCTCCTGAAGTGGCCAAATCTCTATTACATGTCGTCGGCGTTCGCGCCGAAGCGAATCCCACCGCAGATCCTTCACCTCACGAACACCAGAGGCGCGGACAAGGTCATGTGGGCGAGTGACTACCCCCTGTTAACGTTTGAGCGGTGTGCCCGGGAGATCGAGGAGATGGCGTTCAAGGACGACGCGCGCAGACAACAGTTCGGCCGTGACAACGCCATCAACGTGCTGGGGCTCGAGCAGCTGTCCTGATGGACTTTGCGTTGACACCAGAGCAGACGCAGATCCGACAAACCCTGCGGCAGTTCTTCGAGGCCAACGCCTCAGCATCAGTCATAGCGGAGCTGGATGCGACCGCGACCTATCCGGCGGACATCCTCGACGGCATGGCGTCGCTGGGCCTCTGGGGAATAGCCGTGCCGAACAGCTTCGGGGGATCGTGGACCGACCGGGTGACCCGCTGCGTCATCATCGAGGAGATCCAGCGGGCGGGTGCATGCCTCGGCTATGCCTTCATTCCGACTGCCTTGTTCTGCTGCGAGGCGATCGACAAGTTCGGAAGCGAAGCGCTCCAGCACGAGATGCTCCCCGCGCTGGCAGCCGGACGCCTACGAGCGGCGATGGCACTAAGCGAGCCCAACGCCGGGTCGGACCTGATGAGCCTGGCAACCCGGGGCATGATCGAGGGCGACGAGCTCGTCTTGCGTGGCCAGAAGATATTTACGACTGGCGCCGACGCCGCTGATGAGATCCTGACGCTCGTGCGGACCGATCGATCAGCGCCCGCAAGGTCCGCGTTGACCTTCGTCTTGGTGCCGAGGGATGCACCCGGCCTCGAGATCGCGTCGTTGCGCAAGCTGGCGGGACAGGGCACCCACACCTGCGAGGTTTTCTTCGACGACGTGCGCGTAGGTCGTGACCGAGTAGTCGGAGAGATCGGATCAGGCGCCGCGGTCGTCTTCGAGTTGCTCGATGCAGATCGGATCTACACAGCGGCGCAGAGCCTTGGAATAGCCCAAGGTGCGTTCGACCTAGCGCGCCAGTACGCGTGCGAACGTCGCCAGTTCGGCCGTCCAATCATCGAGCACCAGGCGGTTGGACACATGCTCGCTGACATGGAGATTGCCATCGACGCCGCGCGCCTGCTGACGTACCGAGCAGCCACTCTGCTGGAGACCGGCGTCCCGTGCGGACGCGAAGCGTCGATGGCGAAGATCGCGGCATCAGAGGCGGGGTCGATGTGTGCGTCGAACGGGATGCAGATCCTGGGTGGCTACTCCTATATGGTGGAGTACGGGATGGAGCGTTATTACCGCGAGGCGAAGATCCAAGAGATCTTCGCGGGCACGAACCAGATCCTGCGCAACGTACTCGCTCGCGAGCTCGCGGGTGGGATGACTCGTGGCTCGTCGAGTCGGGTCGGCGCGACGGGACGAACTACGAGCGGGACCACGGCCGCAACGCCAATGATCGGACAACAGCCTGTCTGAGCAGATGGTGATCTGGCGTCCGGCGCAAGGTCGGTCGTTACCCACATCCGTGCGCGGGAAGCGGACCCGGGAAAGGGTCCTCGCGGCGGCCGTCCGAGTGTTCGGAAGGCTTGCCTTCAGCAACGCGACGATGCTGGACATCGCCCGGGAGGCAGGTGTCGCCTCGGGAACGGTGTATCAGTACTTCGCGGACAAAGCCGACGTGCTGCGGTGCCTGCTCGCCGACCTCGACGCGGACCTGCGCCGCGAGACTCGGATGCCTGCCGACGAGAACGGGCGGTTGATCGTCCGTGAGAGTGTGCTGCGTTATCTCAGTATCTACCGCGAATACTCGCCGATCTATCGCGCGTGGTGGGAGCTGATCGAGCCTTCGACCGAATTCACGGAGGCCTGGATCGCGACACACCGCGGGTATCACCGAGACATCAAGGCGGTCGTCGAGACGGGCCAGCGCCGCAAGATGATCAGCGACGAGCTCGACCCGCACATCACCGCGAATCTCATCGTGGCGATGTACGAGCGCCCGACCTACGCACGCATCGTCTTGGGTTGGGACACCGACCTCACGGACGAGGAGATCGCTGACCTGATGACCGACCTGCTCGGGGGCGGGCTGGTCAATTGAACGCGCACCTCAGCCGACCCGAACAGCTCGAGGCGCGCGACAATCGAGCGCGAACTAGTTGTCGGACGGTGTGATGTATAGGCCCTGAGTGACGAGGGTCGCCAGCGCGTGAGCCACGTCGCGCGGCTCATCCGGCGTCGTCAGCCGGGCCGCCTCCATGAATGCGTACTGATCGAGGACGTCTACCAGCAAGCGTGAAGCGACGCGTGCTCGCTTTGGCGTGAGAGGCTCCCGCAGGCGCCATGCCAGCACGGCCGCACAATTGTCACGCAGACGCTGCCGGGCGCTCGCGTGCGCCGCACTGCGCTGCAGCAGCTCGGCCGAGGCGCGGAGCGCACCGCGATACTGACGTGACACCACGATGTAACAGATGAACTGGTCTTCCAGCGTGGCACATTCGTCGAGGGCCGCCAGCAGATCAGCGCCGTAGCGATCGAAGAGGACGGCAAACAGGTCGAACTTGCTCGTGAAGTGCCCATAGAACGCACCCGTCGTGAGGTCGGCATCGGCGGCGATGTCGACCAGCCGAGAGCCTTCATATCCGTGCACGGCGAATCGCCTGAGCCCCGCTGCGGCGAGCGCGTCGCGAGTGGTCGTGGGCGCACCCTGAGGTGCTGACGAGGACATGTGCCGAAGCCTACATCCGGTGCTCGTCCGACCACGGCGGCGACGGTGGAGTCATTAGGACTGCCGGCTCCGTCACGAACGAGAAGCCGCCGAAGCGCATAGCCACGTCGCGGGCGAGGTCAATGGTCGAGGCCCACGCAGAGACGATGCGCGGACTACTAGTCAGCGGTGGATCGCGCCGGACATGCAAGACCTCGAGCCGCTCCTGGCCGGCGACTGCCGTCGGATCCGGTGTCGAGCCGCCGAGCGACAGCACGCGGAACCGCTGCGCGGGCCCGCCTACCAGGACCTCGACGGCCGACACCGTCGAGACCCACGCGTTCGCGCGCTTGAACAGGCGCTCCTCGTCGGGCAGAACCACGTCGCGGTAGTGGGGCGTCTCGTGCAAGGCCCGCTCAGCGTCCCGCGAGTCGAACCAGTCCTCCGCGCAGGCCAGGTTCGGAACCGGGTTCCAGGGCTCCGCTATGGGTCGGTTCTGAACGTATCCCCGGAGGCCCGGCGAGGCGAGCCAGATCGGGGCGTGCACCTCGGTCCACTCCCTCTGGGCATCGACTGCCGACCAGGACTCCAGGAAGGGGACGAAGAAGATCTTGCGATGCATGCCACGGACGATAGCGGCCGTCAAGTAAACCCCCCAGATACCCTTCTTTCCCGCGTATCGAAAGGATTCTTCTCCTTCAACAAATAATAATATGGCGTCAGGATTTGACAGCGCTCACCCCCGGCTGTATACCTCGCGCCGAGGGACGAAACCAACCGACACCGCGCTTTCGCGTGCGCAATCCAGCTGGAGGGGCTTCATGAAGGAAAGAGGGATGCTTCGTCTGTGTGCCGCGGCGGCCGTAGCGGTCGTTCTGGCGGCTGGGTGCGGCAGTTCGAGCAGTAGCAGCTCGTCCTCGAGCGCCAGCAGCAGTGCTACTTCAACCTCGGGGTCGTCGTCGGGGACCTCGTCGGCGGTTGCCCAAGCCCAGCAGATCGCGACCCAGGCAGAACAGGTACCGACCGCGATCGGCGTCACCACGCCGCTTGGGAAGAAGCCGGCGAGCGGTCGTACGATCGTCTTCCTGCGCTGCGATCAGCCGGTCTGTGGCGGATACCTCGAGGGGCTTTCGGCCGGAGCCAGCGCCCTCGGCTGGCACATCCAGAACATCAACATGACCGCGCAGACCCCGCAGGCGATCCAGTCGGCCATCCGGTCGGCGATCCAGATGCATCCGAGCGGGATCTTCTTCACCGGCCAGCCCGCCGCCGAGATCAAACCGATACTGCCGAGCCTGAAGGCAGCCAAGATTCCGATCGTCAGTGGGTTCGACGACAACGTGCCGACGCCCGGCGGCCCCGACATCGCCAACGTCGCGACCTACGCGAACATCGCCTCGTATTCACGGACCATGGCCGACTGGCTGATCGCTGACAGCGGCGGGAAGGCGAACGTCGGGCTGTTCGATGTCCCGAGCCTTCCAATTCTGGCATTCGCCACCACGGCGTTCGAGCAGGAGCTCAAGAAGAACTGCTCGTCGTGCACCGTCACCGTTGTCCACCAGCAGATCACCGACCTCGGCGGCACGGCCATCTCGTCAAGTGTGGTGAGCACATTGCAGAGCCACCCTGACATGAACTACGTCGGGTTCGTGTTTGGTGACATGGAGGCGGGCGTGCCCGCCGCCCTGCGCGCCGCATCGGTGCAGAACCAGGCGAAGCTGTTCGTATACAGCACCAGCTCCCCGCCGACGCTCGCTGACCTGTCGAAGGGTTACATCACCGCGACCACCGCGTTCTCGCTCCCGTACTTCGGATGGCGGGCAATCGACGCCTTCGCTCGGTACTACAACGGAGAGAGCACCACAATCGACACCAGTGCTCTACCCCCGGCTCAGATCCTGACTCAGAAGAATGTCCCGGTAAACGCCGGCTGGAACTTCGGAGTCAGCTCCCAGATGCCGTCCGAGTTCAAGACGCTCTGGCATCTCGGATAGCTCGGCGCGACCGGACGCGTATCCTGTCCGGGAGCGTCGGCATCGGCTGCGTTCCGCCGCGGACCTCATCGACAACGGCTATGGCAAGCGACACTCGAGAGGGACCGCGGCGGATCGACATGCAGACGATCAGCGGACTGCTGGTCGAATCTGCCGTCCGAAACTCGCCGCGACTAGCTCTCGTCGACGATCAACGTCAGCTCACTTACGCACAATGGCTGGTTCGCGCAACGCGTATCGCGAATGCACTGCGAGCGGCCTCGATCGCCAGCGGCGACAGGCTGGCCGTGATGGCCGACGACGAAGTCTCTGCCGTCGAGACGTATCTTGGCGTATGGCTGGCCGGAGCCACGCTCGTTCACGTGAGCGCCCGCTTGGCTGCTCCCGAGGTGGAGTACCTGCTCGAGGACGCCGAGGTCCGCGGCTTCATGTGGACACCCCGTCTGGCGGAGGTCGCAGACGCGGTCGCGGGTGTCGACGACCTTGCGGTCGGGCTCGCGATCGATCCGACCCCGGGCAGTCCGTACGATGAGATGATCAAGGCCGCATCGACGCGCAGGCCGGAAGGACAACCAAGCCCGGCCACCGCTGCGATCATCGGTTACACGAGCGGGACCTCCGGCCGACCCAAGGGAGCCGTCGTCAGTCACCAGGGACTCGCTCTGGCGACGATGCTCAACGCGTACAACATTCGCGTACCTCGCTACAGCCGCATGGCGTTCTCCGCATCGCTCTCCTTCTGCGCGGCCATCTGGGGACAAGTGCTGCCGCACCTCCACGTCGGGGGCACTGTCCGACTCCTCGGTCACTACGACGTCGACTCCTGGGTCGACCGGATCGAACGCGACCGTTCCACGTGGACCTACCTGCCGACCCCGCTCATCGGTGATTTCACCGAGGCGGTGGCGCAGCGTCCTGGCGTGCTCGAGCATCTCGTAACGGCGATGCACGCCGGCTCGCTTGCTCCGCGCGCTTATGTTGCGCGGGCAGTCGAAGTCCTCGGCGGCCGGTATCTCGAGTCATACGGCATGACCGAGGTGATGGGATGCCTGAGCGCGAGCGACGCGACCGATTACACCGCGGTGGATGCCGACGACGCGGTTCTCGCCTCGGCGGGGCGTGTCGTTCCGAACGCGTCGGTATGGATCGTTCGCGCCGACGGGACGGCCGCCGACGTCGGCGAGGACGGCGAGATCGTCGCTGCGGTCGATCCGATCTTCGACGGCTACTGGGGTGACCCCGTAAAGACGGACTCGGTCTATTCCGACGGTGTCTTCCGCACCGGCGACGCCGGCCACTTCGACGAGAGTTCCTACCTGTATGTCACGGCCCGCCTGGTCGACATGATCGTCAGCGGTGGCATGAATGTCTACCCGGCGGAGGTCGAGAGGGTCCTGATGATGCTTCCGGGCGTTCGCCACGCTGCGGTGTTCGGCGTTCCTCACCCGAAGTGGGTGGAGGGTGTCGCCGCCGCAATCGTACTTGCTCCGGGCGCGACGCTCGAACGCGACACCGTGATCGAACACTGCCGGCGTGAGCTTGCGTCCTACAAGAAGCCGACACAGGTTGAATTCATCCCGGAGATGCCGATGGTCGGCAACCACAAAGTCGACAGACGGGCCCTCCGCGCTCGGTTCGCGGACCTTCTGCCTCAGTGAGCCAAGTGGCGGAAGGACGCGAGCGAGATTTGCCTGAACGGCCCGCGTCGGCGCTTTCGTCTCGGGCCTCGCTGACGCGGCTCGGCGCCGCCTTGTGGACGATGCAGTCAACGGTCGCCGGGCCGGGTAACTTCGCGCGCCAGTATCACGAATTCGCAGAGGACGCTCAGCTCGTCGAGCAATACGGCTTCGCATCGATCTGGTGCGCTGAGCACCGCATCTGGTACGACGGTTGCTGCCCGAGCCTCCTGCACGTCCAGGCTTCCGCGGTGGCGTCGACGACTCGGCTTCGCTTCAACCACGCGATGCTGCTCGCCCCGCAGCACGATCCGGTTGCGCTGGCAAGAGCAGCGCTTGCGCTCGATCGGCTGTCCGGTGGTCGCCTAGATCTCGGGCTGGCACTAGGGCATCGGGATGCCGAGTTCGATGCCCTTGGACTCCGACGCGACCGTAGGGGCGTCTTGATGGACCGCGCCCTCGACACGCTGGCCGACGTCTGGGCCGGAGCATACGGAGACCGGCCCCCGCTCCAGGGGCCCTCGTTGCCCATCTGGATTGGGGGGATGGCCCCCCGGGCGATTGCCCGAGCCGCGCGATATGGCCACGGCCTGGTGCTGCCGCCCACGCTCAGCCCTGCGCGTACCCGAGCGACCGTGACGGCGTATAGCGAGCAGTTGAACGGATCGCTCGGCGGCGAGATCGGAATGCTCCGCGACGTGTTCGTCACCGATGATGCGCGAGCCGCGGCCGCATTTCGCCAAAGGCTGCGGGCCCACTATCGCGAGGAAATCGGCTCCTGGTGGGAGATCAGGGGCCGCGTCGGATTCATGTCTGGTGGCGAGGTCGACCGACAACTCGCGTTCAACGATCGCGGGGCGATCGTCGGGTCGCCCGAAGCGGTGGCAGCGGGTCTGAGTGAGCTGTTCGACGCCGGCGTCACGCACGTCGCTCTGCGTGTGAAATACGACTTCGTCGAGCGGCCGGCGATGCGTGAGCAGCTCGCCCGCCTCGCCGAAGAGGTCGCGCCCCTGCTTCCGGCAGCCAGCGGTCCGGCATGAGATTCCTGCTGGCGCCAACGGATGCTGATTCGCTTGATCGGCTCCTGTCCGCCGGACGCGTCGCGTCGGCCGAGGGGCTCGACGGAGTGCTGCTCCGGGCTTCGGTTGAGCTCCCCGCTCCGCTGGTCACCGCAGCGGTCCTGGCCAGGGCAGTCCCTCACATCTTGGTCGCCGTGGAAATCCCGATCGGCGATCGGCATCCGCTCGAGGTCGCCGAGGAGGCAGCCGTGGTGGATCTCGTCGCCGGAGGCCGTCTTGTGCTGGTCGTCCGCGCCGCCTCCGGGACGGAGGACGACTTCGATGAGACGCTCGACTTCCTCCGCACGGCGTTCGGCGCCCGTCCCTTCCGCTGGAGCGGGAGGCGTTGGCGCTCGCCCGCCAACCTGGCGGAGAACGTGAACAACCCGGAGCACCGGACGCGTCTAATGCCGCCGCCTGCTCAGCCCCGCCTCGAAGTTTGGACCGGCGGCGCCCATGGGCTGGCAGCCACCTCGCGAGGCATTGGACATCTCGCCGATGTCGGCTCGGACCCGGAAGAACTCGCGAAACTCTGGCGAACCGCCGAAGATAACCCGGCCGCAGTTGGCGCACCCCGAGGGCTCAGTGCACAGTGGGAGGGCGGCCCCGAGCTTGTGGCACGCCTGCGCGCTGGACGCGCTGCCTTTGGGCAGGACTGGGCCGTCGTGAGCGCGCCAGCTTCCGCCGCCGCGGAGCTTGGGCGCTACGTGCGGCCGAGGGTGGTGCTCGACGAGCTACCACCCGGGCTCGAGGATCATTGGGATTCAGTCACCTTGAATCGCACGGTGCTGTCATGACCCTCCCATCACCGGACGCGGCTCTGTCGGTGCGCGGCATGTCGAAGACGTTCCCTGGACAGCGCGCGTTGATTGACGTCGACTTCGACATCGCGCCCGGCGAGGTTCGTGGTCTGGTGGGCCAGAACGGCTCGGGCAAGTCGACGATCATCAAGATCCTGGCCGGCTACCACCAGCCCGACTCCGGCGCGGAGGCAATGGTCGCTGGTACACCGCTCGCCCTCGGCAATCCGACGGCCGCGGTTGCGGCCGGCCTGCGCTTCGTCCACCAGGATCTCGCGCTCGTGCCGGCGCTGGACGCACTCGACAACCTTGCGCTTGGTCGCGGCTACGAGCGAACGCACGCCGGCACCATCTCGTGGAAGCGCGAAGCCGAAGCCGCCAGTTCCCTGCTCGCCGAATTGGGGTACAACATCGATCTTCGCCGCCCGACCTCGAGGCTCACCGCGTCGGAGCGCACGGGCATCGCGATCGCCAGGGCCCTTCAAGGGTGGGAGGGCGAGGCCCACGTGCTCTTCCTCGATGAGCCCACGGCGTCGTTGCCCGCGGGTGAGGTGCAGCGCCTGTTCGAGGTGGTTCGCGAGGTCAAGCGACGCGGCGTCGCGGTCGTGTACATCTCGCACCACTTCGGCGAGGTCTTCGAGCTGTGCGACCAGGTCACGGTTCTGCGCGACGGTCGCGTCGTCGCCACACGTCCCGTTCGGGATCTCGACGAGCCGCAATTGATCGAGCTCACGGTGGGTCGCAGCATTTCCGGTCGCGACATCCCCAAGCGTGTCGAACAACCACGGACTGTGGCTGCGTTTCTCACCGTGCGAGGGCTCCGAGGCAAGGTCGTCGACGGGGTCGACCTCGAGGTCGCGTCAGGCGAGGTCGTCGGAATCGCGGGCATCACAGGGTCCGGCCGGGAGGAGTTCGTGCCCCTGCTGTTCGGTGGAATCCCGCGGAAAGGTAAGGTCGAGATCGACGGCAAGGCACTCGAGCCCGGACGCCCGGATCTGAGCGTGTCGCGCGGCATGGCCCTGCTCCCATCGGATCGCCTCGCCAACGGGTTGATGGCAGACATGACGGTCAAGGAGAACCTTACGCTCGGGTCACTGAGTGACTTCATCACCCGTCTAGGTCTGCGGACCAGCGCAGAGAGGAGCGACGTTGCACGTTGGCTGGATCGGCTGGATGTCGTGCCACGCCGGCCGGATGCGGTCATCGCCCGGCTCAGCGGCGGAAATCAGCAAAAGGTGATGCTCGGACGCTCGCTCCGTCTCAAGCCGCGATTGCTGCTCCTCGACGACCCGACGCAGGGGGTCGATGTCGGGGCCAAGGCAGCCATCCACGATCTCATCGACGGGATTGTCAGTGACGGCACCGCGGTACTTGTGGCGTCGACCGAATCGGCCGAGCTCATCCGCCTCTGCGATCGCATTCTCGTCCTCTCGCGCGGCAGGTTGCGTGAGACATGCTTCGCACGCGAGACGACACCTGACGAGCTGACTGAGATGACCCTGCGTGGAGATTCAGCGGTCGCATGACCCCATCACCCGCGATCTACATCTACGGCTCGTTCGTTCCGTCGACGCAAGTGCGCGATCTGGTACTGCTCACCGAGGAGCTCGGGTTCACCGGCATCTCCGTTCCGGACCACATCGTGTATGCGATGTCGTATGCCTCGCGCTACCCATACACGCAGTCCGGGAGCGCGCCGTGGAACGAGGAGATGGAATGGCTCGATCCAGTCGCGCTAATCGCCAGCATGGCGGCCCAGACTGAGCGGCTGCGGTTCGTCACCGGCGTCTACGTGCTGCCGCTACGGCACCCGCTCCTAGTTGCCAAAGCGATGGCCACGCTGCAGCTTCTCAGTGGCGATCGGGTCGAGTTGGGCATCGGTGTGGGATGGCTGAAGGAAGAGTTCGAAACGGTAAGTCAGGACTTCTCGACCCGAGGCCGCCGTACGGACGAGATGATCGAGGTGCTCCGCAAGCTGTGGCGGGGGGTGCCGGTGGAACACCACGGTGAGTTCTTCGACTTCGAGGCCGTGACAATGCAGCCACCTCCTTCAGCGCCGATTCGGATCCTGGTCGGGGGCGCCAGTGCTGCCGCCCTCAGGCGCGCGGCGCGGCTGGGCGATGGCTTCATCGCCCAGGTGGGCACGCAGGAGCAAACGGTTCGCTACCTGGCCGAACTCGAGCGCCTCCGCGAGGAGTTCGGTCGTGCCGACACGCCGTTCACGGTGATGGCATCCGCCGTCGACGCATCGACTCCGGCAGAGCTGGAGAGAGTGCTTAAGCTGGGCATTGATACTGTCCGCGTCGACCCGTTCTCGCTGTACGGGCGCAGCTATGGAGGCCTCAGCTTCGCCGAGCGTCGGAGCGCACTCGAGCGCTACGCGCGTGAGGTTCTGTGGCCAGTGACCGGTCAGTGACCCCGCACAAAGCGTCGCCCCAAGCCGCTGACTGGGTGGATCTCGTGTCGGCGTCTGCCGGCGCGCAGCCCGCGACATGGGTCGCACTCGAGGCGGGCGCGGTCAAGGTCACGGGGGCGAAGCTCGCCCGCGACATGCTCTCGGCGTCAGCGCGGCTCCGCTTGTCCGCCGGGCCGGTTGCGGTCTGCTCGCCCGATCCGATCGTTCACGCAATCGGGGTGCTCGGCGGCCTGGCTGCTGGTCGGCCCGTGGTCCTGATCGACGCCAAGCATCCGGTGCCGACCGTCGTTGACGTGCTCCAGCGGGCCGAGGCCACGACGATCGTGGGTGCTGAGCTCGGAGCGATCGAACACGTGAGCGGCGAGGAGCTACTGGGCAACGAGTTGCTCGCGCCCGTCCGTAGGCCGCCCACGGATCATGGAACCACGTTCCTGACTTCGGGGTCGACCGGAAGCCCCAAGCTCGTCGAGCGATCCCGCGGCGCTGACCTCCACGGGGCCATGTGCCTGCCGCTGTCCGGATTCCCATTGGGACCCGGTGACCGCCACTGGCTGTCGGTACCCCATTCCTCGGCAGCCTGGATCACACTGGTCATGGGCGCGCTACTGGTCGGAGCGACGACCGTGTTCGCTCCATTCCGCCCCGACCTCGCAGACGAGTTCATCCGCGAGCGACACATCAGCAGCGGCTACTTCGTGCCCACGATGCTACGCCTGGCCCGTGCGGCAACTGGGCTGGACGGGCCCGGCTGGCTCGGTCTTCGAGCCTTGATGACCGGCGGGGAGAAGCTCGACAGTGGCACACAGGACGATCTCACACGCCTGTTCTCGACGCGGCTGTTCATGGGTTACGGGATGACCGAGGCGCCGCGGGTATGCCAGGCCGATCCAGTCGATCTTCGCGAGCGCCCTGGGACCGTCGGTCGCCCGACCCCGCTCCGAGAGGTACGCATCGCCGGAAGTGCAGAAGGGGTCGCGGCCGGAACCGAGGGCGAGATCCTCGTCCGCGGTCCGGACCTGTTTCGTGGCTACACGGGGGAATCGCCGAGCACAACCTGGCACCGTACCGGTGACCTGGGCCGGCTCGATCCGGATGGATACCTGTACGTCACCGGCCGCGCGAGCCGCGTGCTCAACATCGGTGGCAATCGCGTCTCACTGGACGAGATCGAGGCACTGCTGCGTCGACACCCGGCCGTGCGGCAAGCCGCTGCGGTCGCGATCGACGACCCGGTCTGGACGCATCGCGTCGAGGCGTTCCTGGTGCTCTCCGGTGCGGCAGATCCCGGAAGTGTCGAAGCGTGGCTGCGAGAACGGGCGGCTGCATACAAGATCCCGCGTCATTTCACTGTGCTGGACCAGCTTCCAGTCGACGCCTCCGGCAAGGTCTCGCTCTCGTTGCTCGCGTCGGTCGCCGCTCGAGGGCTTGAACCACCGGCTTGAATCATCGAGCGTCGCTAAGCCGGGCAACCGCCGGGACGAGCCTGCTGGCAAGCAGCTCGATGTGGCGCTCGACTAGCTCGTCGGGCATTCCGGCGATGGAGTCCCAGAAGAAGACGTCAGTAACCGGGAGACCGCCAAGCCAACCCCTGAGCCGGTCGACCGCGTCGGCGACCGTGGTCACGTCGAAGTGTGGCGGGGTCATCACAGGCCCAGGCGATCGCAGTAAATCGACCTTCGCCAGATCTTTTGCTTCTGCCACCGCCGCGCTACGGACGCTCACCGAACCTTGTGCGCCATGCCGCGCGTAGGACTCCCACTGATAAGCGAGATGCGGGCGGATCTGTGCCCATGCCGCCTCCGGATCATCGGCAAGGATCAGATTCGCCAGCCCGGCCACCCGCGCGCAGTCGGGGTCATGGCCCGCGGCTCGCAACGCGTCCAGGTACACCTCGAAAACGCTGGGCAGCAGGCACAGCAGCCCCTCGCCAAGCCTGCCGGCGATCCGCGCCGCGCGTGGCCCACGCCCACCGATCCAGATCGGGAGACGATCCTGAACGGGTGACGGCGTAACCGCCCCGCGACCCCAGAGCTCGCGAACTTCTCGGGCCCGTCGCTCGAGCATCGGGTAGCGATCGTGGATGTCGCTACCGAACGCCAGGAACTCCTCGGCCACGTAGCCCGCGCCCAAACCGAGCTCGAGCCGTCCATCACTGAGGATATCGACGATGGCGGACTGTTCGGCGATATCAACTGCCGGGCGCAGCGTGGCCAGCATCACTGCGGACCCGATCCGGACGCGCCGGGTTCGGGCCGCTATCGCGGCGGCGAACGTCATCGGCTGCGGGAGATATCCGTCCTCGAAGAAATGGTGCTCCGTCAGCCACACCGACCCGATCCCAAGGTCCTCGGCGATTCCTATGCGGTCAAGTGTCTTCGCGTAGAGATCGGCCCATGGGCGTCGCCACCTGGGCGGGTTGCGGAGGTCTAGATACAGCCCGACGCGCATCGCGCCAAGTCTATAAGCTGACGTCAGCTTGTCTCAGGCCGACGGTCGCGACCCAGCACTCGAGCAGCTGCTCTCGGAGCAGGCGATCCGCCGGCTCGTCTTGGCGTATGCGGACGCTTTTCTCGTGCGTGACGACGAGGCGATGATGTCGCTCTGGGCCCCCGTCGACCCGCCCTACGCGCCGCCGCGGTTGGACGCGAGCTGGGCGCGGTCGCTGGTGGCACGCTGGCACAGCCTCGGGACCACAGTGCTGCACGTGACGAACCATCTCATCTGGTTAGAGGATGAGCGGCACGCTCGCGGGCGGGTCTTCTGCCTTGCCCAGCTCGATCGGGGTGAGGCCTTTGTCGATCAGTCGATCGTCTACGAAGATCGCTATGTGGACGCAGGTTCCGGTTGGCGGTTCGAGTGCCGTGACCATCTGCTCTGGTTCGGGACCGTTCGCCCGACCCACCCGATGGAGCAAGCTCGAGCAGACTGGCCGCGGTCGCAGATCGGCCGCGGCACGCTACCGGAGGACTTGCCTGGGCTCGCTAAGAGCTGACCCCTTCACGCCCTTTGGCGGCTGGAGCGCACCGCGACGGCCACAGCGAGGATCAACGCAAGGCCGGTGAACATGTCGTTGATCCAAACCTCCGCGCCGGCCAGCTGCAGTCCCTTGACACCGGTGGCAAGCAGATACACGGCGATCAGAGTGCCGCCCACGTTGACTCGGCCTGGCCTGATCTGGGTTGCGCCGAGGAACGCACCGGCAAACGCCTGCAATAGATACGGGTCGCCAGCGTCGGGCGCCGCGGACCCCACCGTCGCGAGGAAGATGATGCCGGTCAGGCTGGCAATGACGCCCGAGGCCACGAGCGACATCGTGCGCAGCCGGTCGGTCCGGATTCCGGCTAGGCGCGCCGCCTCGGCGTTTGAGCCGGTTGAGTACGTGTAGCGGCCTACCTGCCGGTACTCGGTGATGTACCAGAGGACCGCGGCGAGGACAAGCATGTAATAGAACGGAAGGGCGATCGAGAAGATCTGGTTGTTGGCCAGATTGGTGAAGCCGGACGAGATTCCCTGCGTGATCTGCTCACCACCGTTGATCACCTGCATCAAAGCCTCGAGCACGGAGCTCGCGGCTAGCGTCGCGATGAACGAGTCGACGCCCAGCCTCACGATGACGAACGAATTCGCTAGTCCGATCAGCACCCCCGAGCACAACGTAAAGACGATGGCTACGGACGCTGGCAATCCCGCGCTCGACTGCAGCCAGGCACACAGCATCACAGCGAGGCCCATATTCGCTGCGATCGACAGGTCGAAGACGCCCGCGGCGAGCGGGAGTATCAAACCGAGAGCGAGCATAGCTGTGACGGCCTGCTCCGAGAGCAGGCTATGGAACGTCTCGCTCGTCAAGAACGTGTTCGGTTCGAGAATCCCGAAGAGGACGATGAGACCGGCCAGGATGAAGACAGCGCTGTACGGCCCCACATAGCGAGCGACGAATGTGGAGCGTTTGGACGAGTCGACTGGCGCGTGAGTCGCGGCGATGGTCGTCTCTTCGGCTCCTGTCAACGGCTCGGGCACTCGAGTCACGCCTTCACGATGGATCCGCACTTACTGACGTCAGGTTATAGGACGCCGTAGTCGGCCGCAATTTCTTATCTCATCCTGATTCGCGATGATTGCCCCGGCACGCGGCGGTCGCGCGGGGCTAGAAGCTGGCGCCATATTCTGGCGAGCGGACACGAATCAGAGATCGTCAGACGCGGGCCTAGCGGCCGCTGACTGTCCGTCCTGCCCGTCCGCTCGCGCCCACTCGAGTTCGAGGATGTCGTCGATGTGCGCGGCCCTGGATGCTGCGTCGAGGAAATCGAACCGGCGTGTCCCGAGCGGATCGATCGTCTCCCGAAGGAGTGTCACCTCGAGCGGGGTGGGAGGCCGCGTCGTCGGGAGCACCGGAGGGACGCGGAGCTCGAAGCCGGTGTTTGCGATCACCTCCTCGACGTCGACCCCCTGGTGGACGCTCTGCACTGCGAAGGGCAGGGCATCCTCCTTGATGAGCACTGCAAGCGGCGTGACGATCAGCATCGGCCCGGCAAGGAGCCCGCGGGCACGGCGTTCGTGATCCGAGAGAGGCCAGCGACCCCCGGTCGCGAAGTCGACCTCGTCGACTAGCGTGCGCCGGTCGTGGCGCCCGAAGTAGATGATCAGCTTCTCGTAGTTCTGGACGACCTCGGGCGCTCCCGTCCCACCCGGCAGCCGCACCTTCGGATGCGCGTAGTCGGGTCCAATCACCGACGCATTGATGCGACCGTGCCCGTCGACCTGCGCCGGCGAGACGCATTCGACAAGGCCGCGGCCGCCGAGATGAATCGTGTTGGTCAGCTCCAGGAATGACCACCGCGCCACGCTCCCGCAGTACGCCGCACCTTCGACGCTGGCAACATTGAGCTCGACCGGGAGCATCCCGATGGAGTTGAACCCGACCAGCACGGCATTAGGCGCGTGGGTCATGACCGCGAGCATGTAGGCCGCATAGGCAAGGGGCGTGAACGAGCCGAGGACGGTCACCCCCGAGTCGTCGACCTCGGCTGCGATCCGGCTGATCATGAGCTCGTCGGCGGTGTAGTCGCCGGCCGCCGGCGGGTCACTTACCTCACGACCTCGGCCGTCAGGCAGCGGCCGTCGGCGGGCTAGAGCGCGGAGGACCCGTCGACGGCGTTCCGGGACGACGCGCGCGCGGTAGGCGTCCTCGCTCTCGTCTTTCAACCGGCTCAGGAAGGCGTCCCACGTGGTGCGATTCCGGGCGGCAGCGACGTACTCGCGCACCGACCATGCGTCGAACCCATAGCTCGGGATATGGCTGGTGGGATGCGCACCGAACGGCGCCTCGATGACCGCGTCGACCAAGAATCCCGGGATTCGCGTCAGCGACGGGGTTCCTTGGATGAGTTCGTGATCCACGATCTCCTCGCACGTGATGATCACGCTCCGCGCCGCGCGGGCGAGCTCGGGGTCGGTGGCGAGCGGCCCGTCGAACTGCGCGTTTCCGGACGTGTCCGCCCGGAGGGCGTGGATGATGGCCACGTCGGGCCTGAGGGCCCTGACGGCGAGCAACTCGGCCCCGGTGAACGGGTCACGTAGATCGGCGTAGTGGTCCGGCTGACGAGCGGGTATCTCGGAGGACCCGAGCAGCGCCATCGGCAGAAATGGCACGTTGCGCGCCCCGGCATCGATCGCAAGGTTTAGAGCGCATCCCGTCATCTCCGTGATCTCGAGCTCGCCGGCTTCCACCGCGTGTCGAAAGTGCGGCGCGAGACCGAACAGCTCGAACGACACCATCGAGAACGTCAGCGCTTTGATCGAGCCCGCGGCGACTAGTAGATCGACGTCGATCGATCCCATCGTCTCGACGGCGTGAAGGTCGGTCACCCCGTCACGAACCAGTTGACGGACCGCTGCCATCGGGTGGTTCGAGAACCACGCGCCGCCCAGTCCCACAAGCGAGCCGTCCGGGACGAATTCCGAGAGCGCCTCAAGCGAGATTACCTTAGAGCG
>Ga0209624_10001313_pt1 | contig 19810 bp, 15 predicted proteins | sample JacPinW_OM2H0_O1_FD_188565 | JGI IMG/M metagenome (GOLD analysis project Ga0209624, IMG submission 188565) | Forest soil microbial communities from Algoma, Ontario, Canada - Jack Pine, Ontario site 1_JW_OM2H0_O1 (SPAdes) (version 2) | ecosystem: Environmental > Terrestrial > Soil > Boreal...
GCTGGCACACACGGGCTCAGAAAACATGCTTCGCGTCGATGCCACCAGGATCGACACCGTCATGAACCTGGTAGGCGAAATGATCATCGGGAAATCCATGCTGCAGCGGGCCATGGCGGAATTTGAACGCCGCCACTCCAAGGACCCTCTGCGCGCAAAGCTCACCGACGCGCTCGCATTTCAGTCCCGCGTGCTCGGAGAGTTGCAGAAGTCAGTGATGAAGATCCGCATGGTCCCGGTGGAACAGCTTTTCCGCCGCTTTCCGCGAATCGTTCGAGACGTCGCCCGGCTGCGCAACAAGGACATCTCGCTTGAAGTGGCCGGACAGACAACCGATCTCGATAAGAGCATCCTCGATGCGCTCGCCGATCCGATGGCGCACCTGGTTCGCAACGCCGCCGACCACGGCATCGAATCGGCCGCTGAACGCCAGGCGTCGGGAAAACCTCCTCACGGCACCATCCGTCTAAACGCCTATCACGACGGCGATCAGGTCGTAATCGAGGTCTCCGATGACGGTCGGGGCCTGGATCGCGCAAAAATTGTCCGTCGCGCCATCGAGCATGGAATCCTTTCCTCCGCAGAAGCCGCTCAGCTCAACGAGCTCGAAGCTCTTCAGCTGGTTTTCGCGCCAGGCCTGAGCACCGCGGACGAAGTCACGGAGATATCCGGGCGTGGTGTCGGTCTCGACGTTGTCAAATCGTCGCTTGCAGCTCTAAAGGGTTCTGTCGACCTTGAAAGCGCGCCGGGGCGGGGCACGACGTTCCGTCTCCTGGTGCCGTTGACCCTCGCCAGCATTCGAGCGCTTCTGTTCCGCGTCAACGGACGCCTGTACGCTGTTCCACTGGCTTCGGTCGCAGAAATCACGCGGATCACCGATCAGGGCATTCACCGCATTGATGACCACGAGGTATTTCAGTTGCGCGAACAGGTCCTCACGCTGGTTCGGCTGGACCGGCTCGGACCGCATGCGGTGGGCGACCGCGCCAAGCGTCTTTTCGTGATTGTCATCGGCACCGGTGGACGCAGGTTCGGCCTCGCCGTGGATAGCCTGATGGGCGAAGAGGAGCTGGTCATCAAGGCTCTTGAGGATCAGCTGGTTACGTCTCCGATTGTGAGCGGAGCCTCGATCCTGGGCGACGGAACCGTCGTGCTGATCCTGAATGTTCCGGCGGTGGTTGCGCATCTTTCCCGTATTCCCGCGGTGGGAGCCACGGCATGAGTGAAAAAATCCGCGTGCTCGTGGTGGATGATTCCGCGCTGATGCGGAAGCTCATTCCCCAAACGCTGCTGAACGACCCGTCGATTGAGGTTGTGGGCACGGCCATGGATGGCTTGATCGGGCTGCGCAAGATCCAGGAACTTCGGCCGCATGTGGTCACCCTGGACCTTGACATGCCGCGCATGGACGGGATCGAAATGCTTCGGCAGATCACGCGCAAACATCGAGTTCCGGTTATCGTTGTCAGCGCGCACACAGAGGAAGGCGCTTCTCTCACGCTCAAAGCGCTGGCCCTCGGCGCATTCGATTTCGTGACGAAGCCGCAGGACGCCGCTTCGGGCCGTCTGGCGCAGATCGCCTCGGAGCTCGCACTCAAGATCAAGGTCGCAGCCTCTTCCGGGCCGCCCAAGATGATCATCACCGTGCCGCCAACGGTGCGGAAGGAACCGCGCAGTTTTCCCACTCAGCCGCGCTGGCCGTCGTGCATCGTGGCGATCGGAATTTCGACCGGCGGGCCCAACGCGCTGCAATATCTGTTCTCTCAGCTGCCGGACGATTTTCCGGGATGCCTGTTGGTCGTGCAGCATATGCCGGAAGGATTTACGGAAATGTTTGCACGGCGGCTGGACGAATCCTCAGGCCTCGAAGTGAAGGAGGCGCAGTCGGGAGACTTATTGCTCGCCGGGCGCGCTCTGATCTGCCCTGGCAACCGTCACATGAAGGTATGCCACATGGAGCACGGAGACGTTGCGATTCTTGTGGATCAGCCGCGCGTCAACGGCCATCGACCGTCGGTCGATGTGCTGTTTCATTCCGTGGCGAGTGCGTTCGGTAATAAAGCCGTGGCGGTTCTGATGACGGGAATGGGCGAGGATGGCGCGGCAGGCATGGGAGCAATACAAGCTGCCGGAGGGGTTACTCTGGCTCAAAGTCCCGATACATGCGTCGTCGACAGCATGCCCCGATCGGCAATTACGCGCGGATTTGCCAGCCGCGTGGTTTCGCTTTCCGGCCTTGCAAACACTCTGCAAGCCAAATGTTTTGCTGACCGGCCTCAGGCCGAGCCGGCAGCTGTATCGAGCGGTGCAGCCACCCAAGATATAGGTTCGCGAAGGAGATCGTCATGAAACAGTTTGAAGCTTTGACCAGAAAAGATAGCCAGCCGGTGCGCTACCTCATCGTGGACGACTCGGTCTTCGCCAGGAAGAGCCTCGCGAAGATGGTGGAATCCTTCGGCGGGCGGCTGGCGGGTGAAGCCGGCGACGGCTGCACGGCCATCACGGAATACGCTCGCACGAAGCCGGACATCGTCCTGATGGACATCACCATGCCGCAGATGGAAGGCATCGAAGCGGTCGAGCGCATCGTGCAGGATCATCCCGACGCTCGGGTTGTGATGGTTTCGTCTGTCGGCTACCAGGACAATATCCTGGCCGCACTGCAGAAGGGCGCGCGCCATTTCGTACAGAAGCCGGTGAAGCCGGACGCTCTTTACGAGATTATTCGTTACGTGCTCAACGACGACGGCGTGACCGCGCCTCCCGTCATCGCGGTGGAGGGCAAATCCCGATGAAGATGGATTTGATCCAGCCGTTTATCGGCTCGCTCGACACCGTTCTCGCAGAGATGATGCGGGAACCGGCGAAGATCGCCGACCTGGCGATGGAAGAGGACGGCTATCGGAAAAAGGGCCTCGCGGCCGAGGTCATGTTCAAGGGACAGATCGAGGGGCGCATCGTGCTGGATATGGAACCCCAAGCGGCTGCCAAGGTCGCAAGCTATCTCGCGGGAACCCAAGTCGATCCCGGCGAGGCCATCGTGCCGGAGGCCGTTTGCGAACTGGCGAACATGGTCATCGGAAACGCGGTCACTCAACTCAACGATCGGGGCTTTCAGTTCAAGGTATTTCCGCCCGCATTGCTGACGGCCGAACAGTGCGCCAAGGCCGGCCAGGATTCCGAGGCCACAGTATTGTGCTTCGAGACTCCCTGCGGGAATGTTTACCTCAACATCGCCATGCACTATCACGCGCGCCGCTCTCGCGCGCGCACACCGATGGCTGTCGGATAGGCCGTCCCGTTCTCTTGTTCCCGAATTCCAAGATTCGCAGGCGCACTGTCGAACCGTGTGCTGAGCCTTTCTTGCCTGCCGGAACGCTTCTAAAAGCGTTCGCCACGCGCTTTCCATACCTCCGGTACAGTTGCACGACAAACCTCGCACCAACCTCCGAAGGTCCGAAATTATTGACGAGCAAGCACGAAACCGGATGTTGCCGGACCGCTGAGGCTGTTCTGCTGAAACGCCGAAGCGGCGATCCGGCATAAAACGACGCCGCACGTTACATCGAGTTTGCTAATGCAACCAGTCCTATGGCCAGAATCGTTCCTATCAAAATGGCCAACGCGAACCACTTCTCAAGCCGAAGGCGCGGTCTCGGCGGATCCAGCACGTAAACGGATAGGTCTGGCGCGTTGAAGCGTTTCGCATGGCGCCCGTGTCTGGTTCGGTGCGGCATGAAAAAATTCTAAATAGGAAAGCCTCGGTCTTTTTGGAGAACGGCATCTTGCTTTTTATAGAAAACAGTACTAATTGGACACAGATCGGGCCGCGGAACCAGAGCAAGACCATGTCACTTGCCAGCCGCTGCGGGACCAGCGGCGGGAAACTAGCGCGTGCGTGCGCCGATGCGGCGGTATTCGGTGCCGTGGCGGAACAGACCAGCCTTGGGCATTTCTTCGGAATAGACGACGCGCGCGGGTAGGAAGATATTGGCGGCATCGGGCGAGTACGGAACCGCGACGTCAATGGCGGCGTCGGCAGCGTAGCGGCGCTTGCTGCGAAAGCACATGCCGACTGGAGAGATATCCTCGCAGACAGCCAATTCGTCATCAGCCCCGGCCTGACGGATGCAGGCCGTGAGCCGCGTCTTCAGCCGCATGCGCTGCCGGTCGCGCTGTTCACCGGTTGGGGGAACGACTCCTGGGGGTTCGCTCGCGCGTCGCTTACGGGGTGTCAGTTTATCCTCCTCCTCATGCGGCGCCTGCGTCCAAATGCTGGGCACTCCGCAGGTCTTGCAATGGCGAGCAATGCCGCGGTTGGTTTCAAACCCGCGGAGCTCGAGTTCGTTGAGGTGGGCCACTTCGCGGCTCCTGCAGTAATTGCATTCCAGCAGCATGCGCGCGACGGCTTCAGTGGACTCGGCAATCGCCGGGAAATCGACCCCCCAGAGATCCATGGACGGATCGGGAACCTCGACCCCGTAGAGGAAGCCGTCTTTTTGCCGGCCGAATTCGCCGACCACGCGTACCTGCCCGCGGCGATGGGATTCGTGCGGCGCCCTGCGCTGAAGGTGTACGAACTGTTCGGGCTTCAATTCCTGGTCCAGAATAATCACCGCGCCGCCGCGATTGATCAGAAGCGTGCGAGCGGCTGCCTTGAATTCCTGGCCTTTGCTGTTCGTGCCGGAAACTTCCAGCAACAAGGTTAGCGAGACGCGATCGGTACGGCGCAGCGACGCCGAAGCCATTCGGCCCTCCTCAACAGTACGGACTCCATCGGTCACAAGATAGCATAACGACCGGTGCGTTCCGTTTCTCCGCCGCTTCCGGTGCGCGCCTGAAAAGAATCACGCGGGATTGGGGCGGTAAAGCCATTCCGGCGCTGGTGTGACGGTCACTTCGGGGACGACTTTACGGACGTCGTTCACGTCGCGGAGAATCGCGTCCACGATGCCGCGCTGCGCCGAAAGCGAACACACCGGATCGGTTGCCGCCGAGTCATGCGTCAACAAGAAAGCTTGGCATCGGCAGCCACCAAAATCCTGTTCGCGGCGATCGCACGTCCGGCAGAGATCCGGCATCCAGCCCACCCCCCGGAATTTCTGAAATGCGTCGGATCCTTCCCAAATTTGCCTCAGCGATCGATTCTCGATGTTCTCAAACGTCATTCCCGGCAGCACGTTCGCGGCATGGCACGGCAGGACATCTCCATCCGGCTTGACGAGGATTACCTTGCGTCCCCAGCCGCCCATGCAGGGCTTCGGATATTTTGCGTAATAGTCCGGCACGACGTACTCCACTTTGATCCGCCCGCGCAGACGCTCTTCGGCCGCTTTCAGAATTTCAAGCGAACGGTCGAGTTGACCGCGCGTGGGCAGCAGACGCTCACGATTGGCAAACGCCCAGCCATAATACTGGACGTGCGCGAACTCCACGCGTCCGGGGGCAATCTTTTCCGTTAGCTCGAGCATGTCCTCGAGCTGATGCAGATTCCGGCGATGAATAACGAAATTGAGGGTCAGCGCGATGCGGTGGCGCTTCACCCACTCGGCTACGCGCAGCTTTTGGGCGTGGGTTCGTGTTCCGGAAAACTCAAGCGCGGCTTCTTCTTCGGCGCCCTGAAAACTCAACTGGAAATGATCGAGCCCCGCGGCCACAAGTTCTTCGAGGCGCTTTTCATCCAGCGGAAGGCCCGAAGTGATCATACTGGCGTACAGTCCGGCAGCGCGCGCGGCGCGGATGATCTCGGCAAGGTCGGGGCGAGCGAGCGGCTCCCCCCCGGTAAAATCGGCCTGCAACACACCCAGTTCGGCTGCTTCGCGCAGCACGCGCGCCCAGGAGGCGGTCGAAAGCTCCCGGCTTCGCGCTGTCAATTCCACAGGATTCGAACAGTAGACACAATGCAGCGGGCACCGGTGAGTCAGCTCAGCGACAAGAGCCAGCGGATTGGGAATTGGTGCACTCATTGAAATCTCACAGGCGCTCGAAATGGTCGTCCTGCAAACCCCCCGCGAAAATCCCCGAGGTCCCGGAGCTCTTGGGCACACCAGAAGCCGAGCCCTAACCAAAGCCGCTTGGGAGATGGGCGCCTGGTGATCAGATGCGGCGGCACGGCCTGCTGAATGTTGAGCCTCCGGCACGAACGTCGAGCTGGCAACGGCGCTTGAACTCGAGCTCTACTCAAAATCGAGGGCTCGCTGTTCCTGCAAGCGCTCCAAATATCCGAGGATATCCTGCTCGACCTTTTGCGGCTCCGCCTTGGAATATAATTTCTGCAGATCCGCGACGATTTGCCCGACCGTATGGTTGCCATCACAGCGCTCGACGATTTCCAGGCTCGGCCCATTGAGCCGCAGCGCTCGTTCCGGCATCAGCAACACGCGCCCAGGCTGCGTCTTTTCATTCAGGCGGCACCCGGGGGCGAGCCGCGGCCGTTTGGCGAGCTCGGGGGTCATGCAGATGCCTTGGCGGGTTGAAACGCCCCCGGAGGCGGCCAGCCTGGCGAGACGTATGCAAAATATAGAGCATCGAGCATGGCCCACAAGATGTCGCACTTTGCGCGCAGCGCCCCGAGCGCCAATTCTTGTTCCTCGCGGTTCCGCGCGTGCTTCACCACCCAGGCGAGCGCGAAATTCGCGTCATCCGGCGCCTGGGTCATGCGCCCCTGAAAGTATTCCAGCCCACTTGAAAGCCACGGGTAATGCTGGCGCATCCGGTCCACGCGCAGGGTGATGAGATCTTTCGAGAAAAGCTCGGTCAGCGAGGATGCGACGGCTTCCAGATGCGTGCGCGAGCTAACGAAATCGACGTAGGCGCCGACGGCGTAACGCGTGGCGGGCAAAATCCCATCCCCGCGAATCGCCTGTTCGCGCGAAAGTCCCGTAGCTTCGACAAGTTTCAGCCATTTCTCGATTCCGCCGGGCCGGATGCCGTCGCCATCGTGGTCGATGATGCGCTTGCGCCACGCCAACCGAAACGCCGGATCCGCGGTACGAGCGAGAATGGCGGCGTCCTTGATAGGAATGCTGCTTTGATAGGTATAGCGATTCAGCGCCCAGGCCTGCAGCTGCCCGCGGGTCAGCTTCCCGTCGTGCATGAGGAGGTGAAATGGGTGCTGGTGGTGATAGCGCTCCCTTCCAATGGCGTGAAACCGCGCGACAAACTCAGCTTCCGGTAGCATCGCCGTGGATTTTTCGTCGCTCATAATTCAAACTCCATTCCATCATAAGCGACTTCCCAGCCGGCGTCGCGGACGGCCTGGTTTGCGGCACTTCCCTCATCAAGCACCGGATTCGTATTGTTGAGATGGATCAACACGCGCCGGCCCGTGGCCCCGGGCGGCAATTGCGCGAGCAATCCGCCCGGACCGGACAGAGGCAGGTGGCCGATCTCCCGTGCGGTCTTTCCGCTGCCCCGTACGTCGATCAGTTCCTTGTCGGTCCAGAAGGTTCCGTCCAGCAGGGCGAGATCGCTTTGCAGTGCGCGGCACTTCCATTCTTCGTTGCTGCCCGACAGACTGGGGGCATAAAAGAATCGCTTCCCGTCCTGCACAAATTCCAGTCCGATTACGGCTTCTTCCTTTGCCAGCTGTTTTCGGAGACCATCGCTCACGTAATCCGGATAATCGCCACCAAGGGGCACAGCTTTGCAGGTGAGGGCGGATTTCGATTCAACCGCGCCCCCATATATTGCGGTCAACCGGCCCAGCTCTAGAGTCTCCCACCGCACCGGGGGCGACGACCGCTCAAGGCTGCGGAAAACAGTATTTTCCTCCGTTAGGACGCGGAGTACAGATTGCGTCGCATAGATTCGCAGAGGCTGGAATTCGCGCAAATGAAGCAGGCCCATCACGCCATCCACGTCCGCGCTCATCAGGATGAGGGCGGAGATGGGCGTACCACGGGTATTTTCAGCCGGGGCGAATTCAGGATCGGCCAAGAGCTGTTGCCGCAGGTCGGGTGACGCATTCAGGAGAAACCAGGCAGAAGGAACAGAGGAGACGGCAACTTGGGCCTGAGTTCGAGGGCGGAAACTGAAAAGTCCCCGGCGCGCGCGGCTGCAGTTAGAGCATCCGCAATTCCATTGCGGAAACCCACCGCCCGCGGCTGAGCCGAGGACCTTTATTCGCATTCAAGAACTAGAGTTCAGCGTTTGCGTACGAGCTGACTTCGCAGTTCAGGTCGATTACTTCGTGCTGAGGTGTGGTCCATTCCATGGCGATTCCTCCCCGGATTAGAACCTAAAACCCTGCTACCAAAAGGGTTCCGTGTAACACCGGAATTATAGCGTAATGGAGTGGCGGCCGGCAACCCCCATTTGGCAGTCCCCGGGGCTCTGTAAAGCCTCTAGAATTAATTAGCGGTAAGGCTACAATGTCCGGCCATGTACTCAGTACTAAATCGACCATTTCTGTCCATTTTTGGAACGAGCCGTTTGCTGGTGCTCTTGATCGTGGTGGGCCTTGCATTGGTAGAGCCTGCATTTGCGCAGCGGACACGGATCACCGGAGTCGTGCGCGATTCAAGCGGTGCTTCGGTCATGGGCGCGCAGGTGAAGCTCAGTGCAGGTGCGTATTCCGCGGAGACTTCGACGGACGTCTCAGGGGCATTCACGTTTGATAGCGTGCCTTCAAATTCCGGAGAAGTGACGGTGACGGCAAAGGGTTTCCAGCCGGTGCAGCAGGCCTGGACCGCGGCATCGGGCACGCCAGCGCAAGTCAGCATCGTCCTTCAGCCTATGGCTGTGAACCAACAGGTCACGGTCACGGCGGCCCGCACGGCTACGCCGCTGGGAGCTTCGCCGATCAGTGACATCCAGCTTTCGCAAGACGATCTGGAAGCGACCCCTGCTCTTACGCTGGACGATACGCTGCGCCAAGTCCCGGGTTTCAGTCTTTTCCGGCGGACCAGCAGCCGCACCGCGAACCCGACCACGCTCGGAGTCTCGCTGCGAGGGCTTGGAGCGAACGGCGCGAGCCGCGCACTCGTGCTCGAGGACGGCATCCCGCTGAATGATCCGTTCGGATCATGGGTTTACTGGGATCGCGTTCCAGCCCTATCGGTAACGAGCGTCGAGGTGGCGCAGGAAGGCGCATCGAGCCTGTACGGGAGCGAAGCTCTGGGAGGCGTGGTCCAATTTCTCACGCGGCCTGCGGAGTACGGCGGTCTGTCACTGGAGACCTCCTACGGAAACCAGAACACGCAGCAGGTGTCGCTTGCGGCCAGCGGGGGGATCGGGCGCTGGGAGGGGACTTTTGCAGGCGAAGCGTTTCACACAGACGGCTACGTGTTGGTTCCGCCAGCCGACCAGGGAAGCGTGGACACCAAGGCGTATTCACAGCACGGAACTGGCGACCTGACGATCGCTCGCAAAATCGGCAAAGACAGCGAAGTTTTCGCGCGCGGGTGGTATTTCGATGACTCGCGCAACAACGGAACGATCGGACAGACGAACAGCATTCGGCTCGGACAGGGAGCGCTCGGCGCGGATCTGGACCTGGGCACCGTCGGTTCACTCCAGTTGCGTTCCTATGGAGACTTTGAAACGTACCACCAGGGTTTTTTCTCTGTTGCGCTGAATCAAAACAGCCAGCGTCTGACAGATTTGCAGACCGTTCCCGCCCAGGGGATCGGAGGATCGGCCGTGTGGTCGCGCCAATTGGGAAAGCGCCAAACCCTCGTGGCGGGGTACGACGATCACGTGGAGCTCGGCCATAGCAACGAGCAGATTTTTTCTTCGACTACGGGAAACAATTTGCGCGACACCGCGACAGGGGGCCACCAGAGGACCGCGGGATTATTTGGAGAGGACATCGTTCAAATCGCGCCGGGATGGACGCTGGCGATCAGCGCTCGATTCGACGACTGGCGCAACTTCGACGCTTTTCTGGTGACCGATCCGATCACTCCTCCGGGCCCGACCTCAAATCTTTCATACACCAGTCGGTCGTACACCGCGTTCAGCCCGAGGGCGAGTCTGGTCCACGAGATGAACTCGCATGTCTCCTGGTCGGCGTCCGTATATCGGGCGTTTCGCGCGCCGACGCTGAATGAACTCTATCGGTCGTTCCGGCAGGCGAATAACCTGACAGATGCGAATCCGAACCTGACAGCCGAGAGACTGACGGGCGGCGAGGCGGGAGTTGCCGTGCAGGCCTTGAATCAGCGGCTGCAATTTCGCGGAACATTTTTTTTCAATGAGATCATCAACCCGATTTCCAGTGTGAATTGTCAGGTCACACCCGTTCCAGCCATTTGCCCGGCGCCTACTGCAAATACTCTTACCTTCGTGCGAGACAATTTGGGTCGCACAAGCGCACCGGGTTTTGAACTCGACTGGACCGCACGGGTCACGGATCGCTTTCAGGTGTCGGGCGGTTATCAATACGTGGATGCGAAAGTGATCAGCGCGCCGGGACAGCCTTCCCTGGTGAACACGTGGGTCGCGCAGGTGCCCCACAATGAGCTGACGTTTCAGGCGCGCTACACGAACCCCTCGCGCATCTCGCTATCGGCGGAGGGACGGCTGGTGGGAATGCAGTTCGACACAAACCAGCTGCCGATGGGCAACTTTTTCGTGTTGGATGTCATGGCATCGCGTGATATGAGCCATGGCCTCGAGGTTTTCGGCGCGGTCGAAAATCTTTTCAACGAGGAATATATTTCGACGGCGGCTACGACTCTCTCCCCAGCGCAGAGAGGATTGCCGATTGCGGGGCGCGTGGGGATGCGCTTTGATTTTCCATCGAAGCGATAGCTTGGAAAATCTTGGACGCGCGCGGGGAGAGCGGCAGTTCAGCGCGAGGAAGTAAGATCGGGCGACGGATATTCCGGCAGCTTAGCGTTCTTGGAGTCCGTGCGCTTGACTTCCAAATCGTCGAACAGCACGGACGGGGCGATGATTGTCGTCGGAACAGCCCCTTCCCGATTTCCGACGAGCGAATCGTTGCCGGCCGCGACGAGTTCGTTGCGAAGCGCGCGAGAGTCGAGTTCATCGAAGACTGCGCCGCGGACCAGTTCACGGTGTCCGTCGCTTTCATACAGGCGATAGAGCAGCCGCGGTTCATAATCAGACCCGCCGAGTGTTTCCACGTAGTAGCCGTATGCCTTGTTTTCCTGCCGGCAAATGTCGATCAGTTTCTGCTTCAGTTGTTCGGGCGATAGAGCCTGCTTGGACTCCACGATCAGATTCCCGATATTCGGCGATGCGGACTGGCCCGGAGCAGCGCGCCCGTGGCCGTTGGATTCCGGAAAATCACGAATCGGCTCCCGGCCCAGCAGGTAATTTACGAGCAGGCCGTCGGTGATCACCGGTACTTTTGCGGCGCGGACGCCCTCGTCATCGGCGTCGTAGCTGCCGATCAGCGTCTTACCCGCGAAAGTTTTCAGTGTGGGGTCATCCTCCACGGACAGAAAAACCGGGAGGACGCGGCTCTTGTAATTCGAGGCGTAGTCGCCAGTCGTGCGTGCAGACTCTCCCGGGCGCGGACGCTTCCCCAAGACACTTCCGCCGACCATGCCGGTGAAAATGTCGCTTGCGGCATCGGGGGAGAACAGAACCGGCCCGCGATAGTCCTCATCCACCACCGGCGCATCGCGCAGGGCCTTTAGAGTATCGAGCATCTTTGCCGTACTTGCCTGAAACTCCTCCGGTGTCGGCAATTCCTTCAGACTCGCGGCAGTGAAATAGGGCGAGCGTTCGAGGCGCATTCCATCGGCTGCCTGCGTCGCGCCGTCTTCGGTCAGCGAATACACCGCGTAGCCATCCCGCGTCACCGTTCCTTCGGTATTGATGAAATATTGGTTCACGGCGCGAAAGCGGGCCGATGCGGTGAGCGACTCAAGCTTCAAGTCATTTCGGAAAAGAGCCGTCGCTTTCTCCAGCGATTCCCGCCACGGCTTGGGATCGTATTCAAGCTTCACGAGCGGAGAGATGGATTCCAGAAGAGGTGCATGTGCGAAATCATCGAAGGGCTGGTCAGCAGTGTATTGGCGAAGGGCCGCTCGCTTCATCGCCAGCGCTTCGCTTGCGGCTTTATAGGCCGAATCGGTTGCGGTCCACAACAGCCAGCGCAAGGTAGTGGCGTCATTATCGATCGGACCAAGCGTAGCGACGCCTACGCCAGGCCCATAGTAGCTGTCCTGCTTGTAGTCGCCCACGCGCACGACCACGCGCACGATACGCTGGTGGACCCGTTCCTCCTCGCGCAACGCGCCGAACGCGGCCTCCGCGTCGTATTGCTCAACGTCCGAGACTCGGTATTCGATGTAGTACGGAGCGGGCACATTGTCCATTTTCAGCTGCGATTTCGAGCGATCGAGCTCGTCGCGCATGGCCTGCAACAGGGGATCGGTCGAGGTCGCCTTTGACGAAGAAGAACCAGCGGCCGGCGCGCTCTGCTGCCCGTGGGCGGAAACGGCGGAGTAAAGAGCCAGCAGCAACAGAATCCATGCCAGCGGCAGCCTGAGCACCCCGGGCACCCCGGTAGTGATCGCGCTCATGGCTTGGGCGCCATTGTGGGCGCATCCTTGCTCGCGGCAGGTGGCGCTGCGGTTTCAAATCCCGGAGGAGCCAGGATCGGCGGCCGTTGCGTCCCCTTGGCGCGCTTCTGGACCTCGATTTCGGAAAAGAGCATAGCCGGGGCAGCGGCTGCGACCGGGATTTGGCCGGATTCCGCGCCGCAGATTCCATTGAACACCTGGAGGGTGTCTCCGGTCAGCATGATCGTATTGAGCGAAAGAAGTGGCGTGCCGACGATATCCACGCCTCGCACGAGTTCGTCGGGCCGTCCATCCGGGTATACGCGCCAAACCATCACCGGAACCACTTGAAACGCCTGCGGTAGCGCTCGGGTGGTTAGCGTGAAGCCGCCCTGAATGTCCTCGAAGTACAGGCCATAAGGCTTGCCCTGCCTTTTGATCTCGTCGATGAATCTCTGCCGCAATTCGGAATCCCTTACGGTCTTGGTCGAGGTAACGATCAGGTTGCCCTGCCGGCCTGTCGGCATCAGTCCGGGCTGGCGACGGCCGTGCCCGTTGGAATGATCGAAGTTTGTGATGGGCATGCGCGACATCAGGAAATTCTTCAGAATGCCGTTGTCCACCGCGTTCACGCGTTGTGCCGGAACGCCTTCGTCGTCGTAATCATAGGTGCCGGCCAGCTTCAGGCCGTTCAACTCCTTCAGCGTCGGGTCGTCCACGACACTCAGAAACGTGGGTAGCACCTGCTGATTCACTTTTTTCGTGAATGTTTGGCCCTCTTTTTCGTCGCGCTGGCGGTGCCCTTCGAGTCTATGCCCGAGCACTTCGTGGAAGAACACGGCTGCCGCCCTGCCCGAAAGCATGGCCGGGCCGGCGTAGGGCTCCGCGGCGGGTGCGGCGCGCAGTGCTTTCAGATCGGCCGCAATTTTGTCCACCTTTGCCAATAGCTCCGACTCCGATGGGAGCTGATTGGGTGATGCGGCCTGAAATGTTTCGACGCGCAGCAAGTCCATTCCATCATCGGATCGAGTTTCGCCTTGGATCACCAGGCGAGCGGTTGCCGAGGATTGCTCGAGTGCCGCGCCTTCGCTGGTGGCGAGGTAAGAACGGCTCGAGCTATCCTGCAGGAGCGCCATCGAGGAATACACCTCGGGATATTTCAAGAAACCGGCAGAGACCTTACGGATGCGATCTTCCCAAGGCATCACCTCACGCGCGGCATTCACCGAAGCTGCTCCGGCGTAGGTCTGCGGCGTCTCCTGGGAAAAATCCGGTGACTTGTCTTCCTCTGCCGATTGCACGGCCTGATTCGTTTTCACGCGCAGGAACGCCGCCGAAGCCTGCTCATATTCGCGGTCCGTGAGCAGCCAGAGAACCCGCGCAATCGCATCGGGATCATCGCGCAGCGGAAGCGTACCCGAAATGATGCCCGAAGGCCGGCTTTGCGAGTGCGTGTTGTCCAGTGCAGAGGAGCCAACGCGCATCATGACGTCCGCCACCCGGCGGTGGAGGTTCGTCGAGACGATTAGACCTCCCCCGGTGCCGGCGATTGTCGTACCGTCTACATCCGTTACCGAGTAACTCAGGAAATACGGAGCGGGATCCGATTTTGCGAGCGACGTCGAGGCCCGATGCAATTCGTGCTGCATTGCCTGGAGCAGTACGTCGGGTCGCGGGGGCGAGGACAGCGCCGCTAAAGGAATGCCGCAGAGGAACAAAACAGCGCAAACGACGGAGCGGAAATGAAATCGATTCATCTTATTTTATTAATCTCTAGGAAATTTCAATCTAACATACATGTTCAGCAGTCGGGCAGCAAAACAGGCCGGGTGTGCGTCAGCGTAACTCAGTGGGTGGAGGACGAACCTTCGGGCTTCGCCTGGCGCTCGTAGGGCGCGCTTTCGAGCAGCAAGATGGCGATCAGTCCCGCAACTACCAGAATTCCGGCGAGCGTGGATTCCAACGTAAGCGAGAGAAACGGAGCAAGGACCCCGAGGCCGCCGAATATCACCGCCAGACCGTAGAGCGACAGCACGGCTCCGCGCTGGCCCAGACCGATGTTGGAAAGACGATGCGCCGTATGGTCCTTCCCAGGCGAGGTAAAGGGTAGAAGTCCCCGACGGGCTCGGGAAATCGAGACAAGAGTGGTATCGAATATCGGCACGCCCAGGATCAGCACCGGAACCAGCCACGTTGCTGGGAAGTGGGATCCCTCGGGGCGAATCTTCAGACCGAGCGTGGCCATCAGGAATCCAAGGAACATCGCCCCGCCATCGCCCATGAAAATTTTCGCAGGATTGAAATTCCAGCGCAGAAAGCCGAGAGCAGCCCCGAACGCGGCGGCGCCGAGCGTGCGAACCATGGTCTGCCCGTTTAGTGTGGCGGACAGCGTGAAAAAACCGGCGGCCACCGCGGCAATTCCCGCGCACAGGCCGTCCATGTGGTCGAGAATGCTAAACGAAGCGGTGATACCCACGACCCAGACAAACGTGAGGCAAGCGTCGAGCACGATGCCCGCAGTTCCGGGGACGAGTTCCGTGAAGAACTGGGCGCGAATTCCGGACGTGTACAAGAACAACGCAGCAAGGGGCATGCCGACAAAGAGTTTTACCTGGTGATGCAGCAGGCCGCCGTCATCGAGGAAGCCAACCAAGGCGAGAAGCGTGGCGCCGGCGAGAATGGCCACCATCTGCTGATGCGGAACGCCGTGCAGAGTAAATAAAATTGCGAGTACGAATCCGAGATAGATCGCGATGCCGCCGAGCAGCGGAATGGGGCTGAGGTGAACTTTGCGCGGACCGGGGAGGTCCACCATCCCGTAGTGCAGTGCGAGGCGACGAACCGGTACTGTCAGCAGTAGCGATCCCACGAGGGCAACTGCGAAGGCGATCAGATCGGAGGGGAGAGTCATTTGGCGACTGCTCGTCTCGTCATCGGGGCGTTTGCGGCGATAGCGCGGCCATCACCGCGCCGTGAGCATTTTCTCGAGTACGCCACGCACCTTTTCCTGCTGGTGAGTGGCCGCATACCAGTCCATCGTCTTCCTTAAACCATCTCGGAAGGCCGTCTTGGGTTCCCAGCCCAGCAGCTTCTTCGCGAGTTTATTGTCGGCCACGCGATTCACGGGGCCGGTTGGCATGTCGGGCCGGAGGCGAATCTCGGCTTTGTGCCCAGAGAATTCGAGCACCATCCGGGCGGCGTCGATCACGCGGACACGTTCCGTGGTCCCCAGATTGACGGCCGTACCGTCATTTATTTTTTCGGCAGCAAGGATCGTTCCGCTGACAATGTCGTCCACGTAGGTCCAGTTGCGAATCTGCATGCCATTGCCCCAGACGTCGAACGGATTCTGGCCGATAAACGCGCGGGCTATCATGGCAATGACCGCGTGATTTTCCACTCCGCGAGGGCCGTACACGGTGAAGTAGCGGAGCGAGGCCGCACCGAGTTTGTGTTCGCGGTGATAGGCTTGCAGCGTCAATTCCGCCATCAATTTTGCCCAGCCGTACATATTGTCGGCGTCGTGCGGAGGCTTAACGTCGTCTTCGACGAGGTAGATTTCCTTCTGCGGATCAGTCTGCATATAGTTGGGGTAAACACAACCCGAGGAGGCGTAAACGACTTTTTCGACGCCCACCTTCACGGCTTCCCAGAAAACGAGCCCATCGAGAAAAAGATTCGAGGCCGGCCCAGCCTGATGTAAATCCACGTAACCGCGGCCGCCATGATCGGCGGCAAGATGGAATACGACCTCGATCCCCTTCACTGCGGCGCGCGTTACTCCTGGCTCGCGCAAATCCGCTTCCATGAAGGTAATGCGGCCCTTCTTGAGGTGTGATTCGATGTTCTCGAGCCTGCCGCTGGTGAGATCGTCAACCACATGCACGCGCGCTCCACGCTCAAGCAGTGCGTCCACAAGATGCGACCCGATAAAAGACGCACCGCCGGTCACAAGTACTTTCTTACGATCCCAGATGACGTCCCCCATTCCTCTCGCCTGCCGCCTCTTCAACAATTTCGGCGAAGCGTTCGAGCTCATTCACTGTAGCATATTTTTTTGCGGTTTCCTGCGCCTGGCGGCCCATTTCGGCAAGCCTGGAAGGATTGTTGCGGAGCTCGCGAATTGCGGAGGCCACGGCGATCGGATCATCCGGATCGGCTGCCAGACCACATCCGGATTCAACGACAATGCGCGCCGCATCACTCGAAGCCGCAGCGACCGCGAGCACAGGACGACCCGCCGCGAGAATCGAATAAAGCTTGCTCGGAACCACCACACCCTCGAGGCCGCGGCGCACCGTAACGATGTGCAGATCGCCGGCCATCATCACGTGAGGCACTTGCTCCACCGGCCGGAACGGGAAGAAGCGAACATTTGCTGAATTCGCAGCAGATGCTCCCACGGCCGCACGGTTTGCTCCACCTCCGATGAACACCAGCCCCGTGTTTTCGTCGCGTAGAATCTCGGCTGCCTTGAGCAGCGTGCTCCAGGCTCCGTAAAAGCCCAGATTTCCAGCGTGCAGGACAACAAACTGGAAGCCGCACCGCAGTTCCTGGACCACTGGATCCGTCCGTTCAGGCATCGAAGCGGGAAACGAAGTACCGTCCCGCACGACGATCACGCGTTCCGGCGCGACGCCCTTTGCGAGAATGCGGTCGCGCATGTCGTCGCCCAACACGATCACCCGGGCTGCCTGCTTAAGCGCGCGTCGATGCATCTTCTCCCAGCGGTTGACCCAAACACCCGGACGGACGATATCCCCGCCGACCGCCATGTCCGGATACATGTCGCGAATGTTGTACACGATCGGCTTGCCGAGCCTGCGCGCGACGAAAGCGCCGGCGATGCCGGCAACAGGAGGGTCCGTCATCGCGAGGACGATATCAGGGCGAAGCGCGATGGCCCGGGGAACCGCGAGAGCGAGGTAGGTCAAATAATTCGACACCCGCCGGATCATCTGGTGGCGTGGGTAAGCCGTGGAACCTACTCGCTCGACGATAACGCCATTTCGCGTGTCGCGGCGGAGAAGGGTAAACGGGTAAAACTCGTCCGGGTCGTATGAGGGGCGTCCCGCGACGACCGTCACTTTGTGACGCCGAGCAAGGCTCTCGGCTACACGCGCCGCCATCTTCGCCGTGGCAGACGTGTCTGGCGGGTAGTATTCATTGAAAAGCAGGATGTGCATGCGCTCTTATTTTGCGGGTCTGGCGAACCTCTCGCCGGGTTCCTCGCGGGCTATGGCCGAGGATCGCTTCTGCAAGATGAAGTTGCCCATCACGAGGACGTCCATCTGCGTGCGATGGAAGCAATCGAGCGCCTCTTCGGGGCGGCAGACAATCGGCTCGTTGTCATTGAACGAGGTATTCAACACCACCGGCACCCCCGTACGAAGGCCGACTTCGTTCAGGAGTCTCCAATAGAGCGGATTGGCCGAACGGCTGACCGTTTGTAGGCGCGCGGTACCGTCCACATGAGTCGGCGCTGGGATTACCGCGCGTTTGTCCGAGCGCACCGGGTAGGCAAACGTCATGAAAGGCGAAGGGTTCGTCCTTTCGAAAAATTCGCCGACAGCTTCTTCAGTGATGGACGGTGCGAACGGACGGAATATCTCGCGGTGTTTAATGCGGCGATTCAGAATTTCCTTCATCTCGGGTCGGCGCGGGTCCGCCAAGATGCTGCGATTGCCCAGCGCGCGGGGTCCCCACTCCGCCGCACCCTGAAACCAGCCGACGATTTTTCCGGCGGCGATATGCCCCGCGCATTCATTGACCAGCGCAGTCTCATCGAGCGCTGCTACTTCGACGCCTTCGGAAGCGGCAACACCATCAACGGCTTTCCGAATTTCCGTCGGTGAGTATTGCGGTCCCCAATACGCATGGTCCATGATGAATTCGCGCGGACGGCCCAAAACCTGGTGGTTTACGGCGAAGGCGGCGCCGACGGAGAGACCTGCGTCCCCGGCGGCGGGTTGGACATACACGCGCTCGAAGGGTGAGGCGTCAAAAATCTTTCCGTTGGCGAGGCAATTGAAGGCCACGCCTCCGGCGAGGCACAGTGCTTTTTGTCCGCTGGCCCGGGCAAGGCCGTTCCAACAAGAACCGAGAACCTCTTCGAGAGCCGCTTGCATGCTCGCTGCGATATTGTGATGCCTCTGGGTAAGCGGTTCCTCCGGGCTGCGAGCCGGCCCAAGACGTTTCTCGAGGTAGGGCGAGAAAATCCGGCCAAGGACCGGTGTGCTGTTCGCATCGCGCCAGGTCATTTCGGAGCCCTGGGTCTGATGCGTGAAATAATCGAGTCCCAATCGGAACGAAAGGTCGCCCGAGGCGTGCACGATACGCCGAAACTCATTGAGAAATTCCGGCTGTCCATACGCCGCGAGACCCATGACCTTGTATTCGTCGCCGAACTTCCAGAATCCAAGGTATTGCGTGAGGGCGGTGTAGTACATGCCAAGTGAATGGGGAAACGCAACCTCTCCGAGTACGCGCATTGAGGGTCCTTCGCCCACCGCGCACATGAAGCTCGCGAAATCACCTAGTCCATCGGCTGACAGCACCGCCGCACTCTCGAACGGCGAAACAAAAAACGTGCTCGCAAGGTGCGCTCTATGGTGCTCGATACGATGGAATTGGGCACGAATGGCATCGGGCGCGAGGTCGAACGCTGCGGCGAGGTCTTCGCGAACGCCGGCGAAGCGTCTCATGACGCGCACGCGGTCGAGCGCGAACCGGGGCATGCGCACTGCGAAGCGGAGCTTGGTCCCCAGGCGCGCCCAGGGGTCGCGCGGAACGGCGATGTGGTCCACCTCCGCCAGTTTCGCACCAGCTTGATCAAGGCAAAATTGAATCGCTCGAGCGGGCAACCCGGCCGCGTACTTGACTCGATTAAGGCGCTCCTCTTCCACAGCCGCGATTAGGCGGCCGTCCACGACTATGGCCGCGGCGGCGTTTGCGTGGTAGGCATTGATCCCCAGGATAATCATCGTCGATTGGATTCCGCGCTCATACGTTGCGGGTCGTTCCCCGCTCTTAAGATATAGCCACGGCCGCGGACTTATGGCAACTAACGCTGCTCGGACTTCCGGCAGCGACATTCCGCTTTACCCATTCATTGAGAACGTAAAGACTCCAGGGTCGCGACCAGGTCGTGCGGCCTGCGAGAAAGTCGTTCCATACGGTTTGCGCGAAGTCTCCTCCGAGTTGCGGCTCAATGGCGGGCGACCACTCGGCCAGTCCCGCTGCGACCTGTTTGCCGAGAGGTCCGCGAAGCCAGTTTTCCCACGGAAAAGTGAATGTGCGCTTTCGCTGGGTCAGAATCTCTTGGGACAAAA
>Ga0209624_10001316_pt1 | contig 19791 bp, 22 predicted proteins | sample JacPinW_OM2H0_O1_FD_188565 | JGI IMG/M metagenome (GOLD analysis project Ga0209624, IMG submission 188565) | Forest soil microbial communities from Algoma, Ontario, Canada - Jack Pine, Ontario site 1_JW_OM2H0_O1 (SPAdes) (version 2) | ecosystem: Environmental > Terrestrial > Soil > Boreal...
AACGAACAAGCCGGAAGAGAAGAAGTGTCAGGAAGAAAAAAATCGAAGCAGCGGATGGCGCTTAAGCTTAAGACTTCAGAGGACCAGCGATGACTGAAAACCCAAGCACCACTTTGGTTGGGACCGTAGAAAAAATCATTAAACCCATTGTTCCGAGTGAACCTGAAAGAGCGTAGATTGCCGTCGACGGAGCCGACCATCTATATAAGGAACTCCGCATTGAAAACAGGCTCACCGATGCAAGTGGCAATGAGGTCCATCTGAAACCGGGGGCGAGAGTGGAAGTCACCGTCGAAGCCGTTGCAGGGAGTGACTACGAAGACCGATCACAAGCATTGAGGACGGGACTCTAATCCTCGGGGCATCCTGTCTTTCGGGGTGCCCTTTTTCGTTGTCGACTCTAGTCGTGCAGAACCACATTGAGCAGCGAGCTGTGAACCTGCAGCGCGCCTTCCGAGCCGCCAGCGTAGTCAATGAAGCCCAGCTTTCTAAACCGATTCATAAAGAAGCTGACACGCGAACGGGTGGTCCCAACCATCTCGGCTAATGTCTCCTGGCTGATCTTGGGGACCACGGTTTCGGGGATGCCTTCCTTGCCAAATCGCGCGAGCAATAGCAGGATGCGAGCCAGGCGTTTTTCGCTGGAATTGAACAGTTGATCGACGAGATCCTCTTCGTATCGGATATTTCGGGCCAGCAAATAGGCCACGAACATTTCGGAAAGCGCGGGTTCGCGATGAAGCGCTTCCATCATCGTCTTTTTCTCAACCCGCAAGATCTCGCAATCCGTCATTGTCGCGGCGGATCCCATTCTTAACAGTTGGCCCGCCAGCGCACCTTCTCCGAAAAAATTTCCCTGGTTCACGATCGCGATCGTTGCTTCCTTGCCGATCTTGGATACCACGGAGAGCCGGACTCTGCCCTTTTGCACATAGAAGATCGCGTCCGCGTCGTCCCCTTGCGCAAATATCGCTTGCTTCTTCGGCACTGCAAGGATCTTCCTGCCCTCGCCGATCGTCGCGAGAAAGGTGTTGGGATTGAACCCGCCGTTCTTCTTGGCTGCCACGGATGGAGGCATCTGCTATGAGTATAGTCCCCGGAGGACAGAATCCTATGGAATTGCAGTTTGGCCCAGGTTGCGGAGGAGTGCACAAGCAGTACTACGCCGCAACGGTGGTCACTTTTGAACAGTTTTTGTTCGCCGCAAAGTCCACCCTTGGTGCAGCGCCAGGACAGACAACTTATGCCAAGCACAGTCAATGTCGGCACTATTCTGATGAAAGAGTGGCCAGGAATGCCAGCGCACCTTGGTCTTGAAATCGAACCCTGCTCCGGAGATTGGAACTCGATCAAAGCCCTGGATGGCTTCGCGCTCGATCGCAAGATCCATGCCGCAGGATGGAATTTCTTTTTCATGGCGACCGAGGTCAAGGTCATGTTCTTTGGAGCTCTTGGGGCCGTGAAGATCCAGAACGCCTTGAGACGGATTCTAGCCAAGGTGAAATCGCAAAACTTCAACAGCCTTGAGGTGACGGCCATCGTTGCACGGAGTTTCCTTGGCGTGCCCTACGTGACGGTCTCCGCGCACTCCCGGCATATGCAACAGAGCTGCAACCTCGACAGCCACGACGCCCGCCGAGCCTCTCAGGGCAACGCTGCTTGGGCCAGAGGCTGACAGATCTCAGAGGAGGAATTTGTGAATTCTGACCTGAACCCGAATCTCGAGCGAACGCTCGAATCCGCAGTTGTGACGTGCTGGAAAGACCTGATGCACGGGGCACAAGCCGGTGTGATCCATATTGAATACAGCTTTCTTCCAATCGGCTCACTGGATTACCTGAAGATTTGGGCCTCTGTTACGCGAGGTCACTGGCTCCTGGCGTGTGAGTATTGGGGATCGGCGAACACGTTCCACGAAACCGGCGTTCGATTCGACAACGGCTACGAGTCCGAAGAATTGGCGCACATTCTGGAATCCGTGATGCAGCATCAAAACTCGTTTGTGCTCCCGGAGAATCTCGGCCGGCAGGGATTACTCCAGATTTCAGCTCCTACCGTAGAGGAAAGCGCAGCTGCCGCGAAGATGATCGATGACGCCCTCCGCCATCTTTCCCTGCCGCTCTTAAAGCCTGCTGCCGCGTAAGAAACTCGGCGACAAATTAGGTTTCCTTCGACGCTAACCGGCGGTCTCGATGCGGTTCGGTGCGGGGCAGTCCCGTACTGAGTTCGCACTTTTCGCCCCGCTTCGCTCCGCATGTGGGACAACTTACGCGCAGAGCTTGCTCCCCTTTGGCTTTTTTGGCTTTCATGGCTACACCTTGCACGTCTGCGGGCCAATAAGATGGTCAATATTGACCATCGCGCAATCCCAGGCAGGGCGCATCATCGAAAGAGATGGAGTGCAGGTGTAGGTTGTGGTCCGGAACCTCCGTGAGGGCTGGGTTCCCGGCTTCGAGACGAGTTTGTACAGGAGCAATGAATGTTCAATCAAGTGCTTACCGCTGCAGACAAACCTCTGGAACCACTGTTGCCCGAAACGCCGTATCAGCCTTACTCCGAGAAGCCTGCGTTATCTGAGCCTCCTTACCAGCCATACGCCGAAAAGCCTGAGCGCGGATCTCCCTACGAACCTTATAAAGGTTTATAGTCGCGGATCTCGCCTGTCATTGTCCTTATCCTTTGAGTGAATAGGAAAAATCATGAACAACATCAAATTTCTTGTAAAAGTAAATCATCGCGGAACCCGTGCCCCTGCTTACGTACAGAGCATTGCTCGGGTGCCTTTCCAAATGACAACCAATCTCAAGCTGGCTCTCATGATGGGTAAATTCGCGGCCGAAGACGCTGCGAAGGTCGTCCAGAATTCTCAGCGCACTCCGGAGTTGGTACCAGTGCGGGTGCACGGCTAGTCACATCAGGAGCTGCGCCTCCTGCGGAATTGATCAACCAGCATTTCCGATTTCAGGAGCGACTGGTCAATTTTGACCAGTACTCAGGTCCACTGCCGTTGAATACTGGCAACAGAAGAAATCCACCGGTGGGTGCAATACAGATCTGGAACAAACGCATCGAGGCCAGTCATCTAGTCTCAAAGGCAAGCGCTCGCTTGCCATGATCGGGAGAGCGGCCTTTTCGTCGCGGCTTCCCAAACAGCTCTCAGAGGGAAGATGTCTCTACCAAACACAGTGCACCCAACGGCTCTTCTACAAGTTGTCGGCCCGCGTCCGGTTATTCGCGAAGAACCCGCACCGCCTGGGCCTCGATCGTTATCGAAGGTATCTCTGCCCAGTCGAATCGCTGTGGTGGGCAACTATCTTCCGCGGCATTGTGGAATCGCCACATTCACCACAGACTTATGCACCGCCATCTCAGCAGAATATGGCACGGCACGACTGTTAGCGCTTCCGGTCAACGACACCGAGGAAGGCTACGACTATCCCGCGAGGGTACGGTGGTCTCTCGCCCAAGACGACCTCACCTCGTACCAGCAAGCTTCTGAATTTCTTAATTTCAACAACATCGACATGGTGTGTCTGCAGCATGAGTATGGAATCTTCGGTGGTCTGGCCGGCAGCCACATTTTGCACCTGCTGCGCGCCCTGAAGATGCCGGTGGTGACAACGCTGCACACGGTTCTGCGCGAGCCCGATCCTAACCAACTGATGGTGATGGAGGAAATCGCAGCGCTCTCCGACCGGCTTATCGTGATGAGCCAGCTGTCGTCGCAATTCCTGCAGGAAATCTTCAAGGTGCCTGGCAACAAGATCGATATAGTGCCGCATGGAGTTCCAGACCTGCCATTTCTGGATCCGAATTTCTACAAGGATCGCTTTGCGGTCGAAGGGAAAGCGGTTCTGCTGACGTTCGGTCTGCTTTCACCGAATAAGGGAATCGAAAATGTGATTCAAGCATTGCCGCAGATTCTCTCGAAACACAAGAATGTTGCGTATGTCGTCGCAGGCGCGACTCATCCTCACATCCTTCGCCGGGAAGGGGAGAAGTATCGGGCTAGTTTGCAGGCATTAGCAAAGGAAGTCGGGGTGGAGTCGCAAGTGATCTTCCACGACCGGTTCGTGAGCCCGGAAGAGATGGTTGAGTTCATCGGCGCTGCCGACATCTACGTAACGCCCTACCGCCACGAAGCTCAAGTGGTTTCCGGAACGCTCGCCTATGCTGTGGGTGCGGGCAAGGCGATCATCTCGACTCCATATTGGCACGCGATCGAGCTGCTGGACGATCGCAGAGGAGCGCTCGTCCCCTTCCAGAATCCCGAGGCGATCGCCCTAAAAACAATCGAACTCCTTGATACTCCGGCGGTTCGTCATGCCATGCGCAAACGCGCCTATCTGTTTGGACGCGAGATGGTGTGGAAACAAGTAGCGCAGGGCTACATGGAAAGTTTTGCGCGGGCCCGCAGCGACCGCATGGAAGTTCCAAGAGTCCAGTTCTCAGCTCGAATGATTTCCAAGTCGTTGGATCAGTTGCCGGAGTTGAACCTAAATCACCTGAATCGCATGACCGATGACACCGGGATGTTGCAGCACTCGATCTTCACGATCCCGAACCGGCGCGAAGGATATGCCACCGACGACAACGCGCGCGCTCTCATTCTTGCGGTCCTACTTGGGCAAATGGAAAAGCATCAAGGCGGAAGCGTGAATCCATCCACGGAAACATCTGCTTTGCGTTATGCAGCATTTCTGGAGCACGCCTTCAACTCCTCGAAGGGCAGATTCAAGAATTTCCTTCGCTACGATCGGCGTTGGAACGAACCTGTTGGTTCCGAAGACTCCCATGGGAGAGCATTGTGGGCCCTTGGAACCGTTCTAGGCAGATCCCAAGATCTGGGACTGAGGGGAGCTGCTGGCCGCCTGTTCGAGTTTTCGCTTCCTGCGGTGTTGGAGTTTCACAGTCCAAGGGCATGGGCATACAGCCTGCTTGGTATTCAGGAATACCTCAGCTCGTATCCCGGAGATCGCGACGCACAGAAGATACGATTCGCTCTCAGTCGACGGCTCGTCGATATGTATGACTCTGTCCGGCGGTCGGATTGGAAATGGTTTGAGAACATTCTGGCTTACGGAAACGCGAGATTGCCCCAAGCCTTGCTGCTCGTCGGCGCAGCGTCCTCGGATGACCACATGGTTTCACGCGGCCTGGAATCCCTGGATTGGTTGCTCGAAATGCAGCGCTGCGAGACCAATGGCCATTTTGTCCCGATCGGTTCACAGGGTTTTTGTCATCACGGTAGTGAAAAAGCTCGCTTCGATCAGCAACCGCTTGAGGCCGCAGGTGCGGTTTCCGCTTGTTTGCAGGCGTACCGAGTGACGAATGACAATCGCTGGCGCAGCGAAGCATGGTCGGCGTTCAATTGGTTCCTCGGCGACAACGATCTGCAACTTCCTCTTTATGACTCCGTCACTGGCGGTTGCCGGGACGGGCTGCATCCCGACCGCGCCAACGAAAACCAGGGAGCAGAATCAACGCTTTCCTTCCTGACAGCACTCCTAGAAATGCGCTCACTGCAAGAGCCCGAACAAAAGGACATCCTTTCATGACTGTACCAGTCGAAAAGCAGGTCGACCTGCTCAATACTCGCTTCGAGCCATTGCTTCATCGCCATCCCGCGAACCCGATCCTCACGAGTAAAGATTGGCCATATCCCATCAACAGCGTCTTCAATGCGGGCGTGACGCTACTCGCGGACGGCACAACACTGCTACTCTGCCGAGTAGAGGATCGACGGGGCTTGTCGCACTTTTGCGCTGCGCGCTCTCGCAACGGCGTCGATGGATGGCAAATCGATACTGAGCCCACGCTAATGCCCGATCCGAAGCACCATCCGGAAGAGATCTGGGGCATTGAAGATCCTCGCATCACGTTCGTTCCCGAGCTGCAGCAATACGTCATCACCTACACGTCTTATTCGCGTGGCGGACCTGGGGTGTCGTTAGCTCTGACGAAAGATTTCCGCACGTTCGAGCGATACGGCGTCATTATGCCGCCCGATGACAAAGATTCCGCTCTGCTGCCGCGGAGAATCGACGGATGCTGGGCCCTCATTCATCGCCCCATGACAACGCTGGGTTCGCACATGTGGATTTCATACTCTCCTGATCTGCGCTATTGGGGCAGGCACCGGCTGATGCTGGAGGCGAGGCGGGGCGCCTGGTGGGATGCCAACAAGATCGGCCTCTCGCCGCCACCCATCGAGACTTCCCGAGGATGGCTTGTTTTCTATCACGGAGTACGCCATACACCATCGGGCTGTCTGTATCGCCTGGGCTTGGCCCTTTTCGAGCTCGAGAATCCGGCAAAATGCCTGCTCCGCGGAGACTCATGGATCTTTGGGCCTGAAGCCGAGTATGAACGCCACGGCGACGTGAACGATGTCGTCTTCCCGTGCGGATACACCATGGACTCAGACGGCGACACGCTCAACATTTATTACGGAGCTGCGGATTGTGCGATTGCCCTGGCGCGGGCCAGCGTGCGCTCTCTGCTTGAGTGGCTGGATGCTAACGGAAGTTGCGAACGACGACAACGCGCGCAGGATTTATGAAGCTCTTCTGGGGCATCTTCCAATTCCTTTTTGGCTGCAGGCATCATCATCTGAGCCGTGTGTTCACGATCAAGCATCGTACATACAAGGTCTGTTTCGACTGCGGACGAGAATTCGATTTACCCTCAGCTCGCGCGCCAATACGGTCCGGCCGTTCCCCTGTCGTCCGCCCGGGGACGAAGCCAAACCATGCGCGCTGAGCGTTGTGCCTTAATCCAGCTACGGTACGCTAGCCTTGATTCCTTCCATGTGAGCTGTCTTGCTCAGACACGAAAACACTGACCTGTCATTCTTCTTGTACTGATTGTGAGTACGAGCCGCGACATCTGATTCGCTGCTCTCATTCTTAAGCTGGAGTCGAGGCCAATCAGCATTCTTCATCCGTGCATTCCGCCAAACGTTGCGGCAGAACACGATTCGACCCTAAAAGTTCAAATCGAAATCAAGGCTACCACCCCTGCAGATGAGGGGCATTAGTCCGCGCAGCTTAGCTCGCGAAAAAAGGAAGGTCAAGGATCATGCCTTTAATTCAACTCCTGGAAGTTCTCATCGTGGTTGGCGTCCTGCTGTGGCTGGTAAATCGCTTCATCCCCATGCAGTCATCGATCAAGTCAATCCTGAACGGCGTAGTGGTCATCGCCGTGGTGTTGTGGCTCCTGAATGCATTCGGGCTCTTTCATTCTCTATCCCGGATCCATGTCGGAATGTTGCTCCTCCAATAGGGGGGATCCGCCACAACGCTGAACGCGCTACACAAGATCTGTTGCCGAAATACGGGAAGTCTCTGCCCCAAGGAGTTATTGTGAAATCGAAGCTGATATTAGTAGCAGGCATCACCCTCAGTTTGAGCGCGTTTGCTCAAACCAATTCCCAAAACTTGAGCGTCGAACCGATGAGTACGACGCCCACCTTCCGGGTCACCGTGATCAGCCGCAGCGTGCAGGCAATCAACTATCAGCACCGCAGCGGAAGTTCGAAACTGGATTTTGCGGGCACCGACTTGATGCCTGTAGCGAATGGTGTCGCCGAGATCAACAGCAAGCGTGGTTCTATCGCGATCGAAGCTGAATTCGCCGGGCTGCAGAAGCCGACGTCATTCGGGAACGAGTATCTCACCTACGTCCTGTGGGCGATTTCGCCGGAAGGCCGCGCCGTGAATCTGGGTGAAGTCCTGATCGGCGGCAACCATCGCAGCAAGTTGAACGTGACCACGGATCTGCAGGCCTTCGCGCTGATCGTTACCGCCGAGCCTTACTATGCGGTTCGCCAGCCGAGCAACGTGGTCGTGCTCGAGAATGTGATCCGTGAAGATACGAAAGGAACCAGCGAGGCAGTCAATGCAAAGTACGAACTGATGGAGCGCGGGGGGTACATCCCCACCGGCTATAAGTTCGACCCCGTTGTTCTGAATGCAAAGCTGCCACTGGAATTCTTTGAGGCGCGGAACGCGTTGCGTATCGCTCAATCCGAGGGAGCCGAGCAGTACGCTCCCGACAGTTACCAGCATGCCGTCAAACTGATGGACAATGCAGACATCTACGCCACCGACAAACACATCGACAAAAAGCCGCTGATCGCTACCTCGCGTGAAGCAGTGCAGACTGCGGAAGATGCGCGCGAGATTGCCGTCAAGAAAATGGACGACGTACGCCTCAACAATGAACGTCTGGATTCAGCCGACAAGCAGGCAAGACTGCAAGGGCGAGCCGACGAAGCAGTACTTCGGAAACAGCAAGCGGAGTCTGATACGGCAAGAGCTCAAGCTGCCAGAGATCAAGCCGAATCTGACACCATGAATGCTCAAGCTGCCAACGCTCAAGCCCAGTCGGACGCAGCGAGAGCGCGGAACGACAGTGCAGATGCTCAAGCAGCGACAGCGAGGGCGCAGTCCGACATGGCGGCCAATCAGGCTTCCTCAGCCACCGCCCTCTCGGCAGCGCAGGCGGACGCAGATCAATCTCGTGCGGCTGCACAGCAGGCGAACTTGAACGCACAACAAGCCGAAACGGATAAAGCGGCTATGCGCGCGAAATTGTCCGAGCAGCTGAACTCGATTCTTCAGACTCGCGATACTGCACGCGGACTAATCGTCAGCATGTCCGACGTATTGTTTGACACTGGAAAATACACGTTGAAGCCGGGTGCACGCGAGAAACTGGCGAAGGTCGCCGGCATTTTGCTCGCATATCCAGGACTCAACATTGCAGTCGGCGGCTACACCGACAACGTTGGCGGCGACTCGATGAACCAAACCCTTTCGGAAAATCGTGCCGGTTCGGTTCGTGATTACCTCGTCCAGCAAGGTGTCGCAACGAATTCGGTTTCGGCCAGAGGTTTCGGTAATACTTTGCCGGTAACCTCCAACGATACCTCTTCTGGACGCCAGCAGAACCGTAGAGTCGAGCTTCTCGTGTCCGGAGAGGCCATCGGCAGTCCAGTCAACCCGACAACAGGAAGCTTGCGGTAGGGTTCACGTATAAAGCGATTCGATAGATGGAGGCAAACTTTATGAAACTCGTTGGAGCTATCAGTACAGCAGTTCTCACTTTGACCCTCGGAGTTGGGATTCCGGCATACGCACAGCAGGAACAACACGACCAACAGGAAGAGAACAAAGACAAGCCCGCCCAGGAAAAAGAGAAGAAGGCGCAACCGGAGAAATCCGCAAAACCTGAAGAAAAGAACGCACGGCAGGAAGAACCGAAGAACACCAAACCCGAAGAGAACAAAGCCCAGCAAGAAGAAAACAAGAACGCTAAACCCGCAGAGAACAATGCGCGGCAAGAGAAAAACAATAAGGAAGAAAAAAACGTGCAGGAGCAACACAGCCAGGAAGCAAAGCCTGCAAAACAGGAGCAACATGCCAGCGGTAACGGCAATGGCCGCATTCCCGATGATCGTTACAGGGCGCACTTTGGAGAGCAACACCGGTTTCGCGTCACCCAGTCCGACTACAGCAATCGCCGATTCCAATACGGTGGCTACTGGTTCGGATTCCAGGGAGTATGGCCAAGCAATTGGCTTTATACGCAGGACGTTTATGTCGTCGAAATTGACGGAGTGTATTACCTATGCAACGCGAACTATCGGGGCGTGAACATTATGCTCAGTGTCACGATATAGCTTCGTCATCCAGCGTTTAACGTCGGCGCGGGCCATTCCAGGCCCGCGCTTTTTTTGTCGCAGAGTATTGGCGAATGGGGAAACATGGCAAACAAGATTTGGACCGTGAAGGACCTGACAGACGCTTTGAAACGCTTCCCGCTTGACGCTAAGGTTTATTACGAGATGGGACCAAACGGCCCCGGGACGATAAGCAAAGCGCAGTATGTGAAGCCTTGGGGCGAGTCCGAAGAAATGGCAGTGTTGTTGGATCGATAGTCCAGGTTATCGAACTGCGCTCACCTGAAAAGTCGGGGTGTCACTGCGTGTCCGGACCAAGCCATTTCCGCGAAGGGTAGATATCGTTTCCGGCCGACAATGTGCACTGTTGGGAACCTGATGGTCCCCTGGCCAAGAAAAGCTCCAAAGCGATCAGGACGCGTCAAAACAAATTTCTGGATAGCGATTGTAGAATCGGATAGATTAAAGAACTTGCCTAACGGTTCGGAACCCACTGCGGAGCTCGAAATCCGCCGACCTTCGGGTCTTGGGGGGATTTCTCCCTCACCGCACCATGAGTCATGCCTCAGATGCTTCAGGCTTACAGAAAATCAGGGTTTCAGGGAAAGGACCGCTCGAAATCTGGAAAACGCATCGAACTCAGTCATTTCAAACATCATGAACTGTCGCGCAAACCTCTGGAGAATCGCTGGTGTCACCAGTCTTGTCCTTTTCATAGCGTTGACCGCTTCGTCTGACGAATGGAAATCTTCGCACGGACTCGTCTCCGTGACCGGGGTGATGAACCTTACCGAACCGCCGCCGCCGAGCGAGGTGTTTTTCTCCGGCCCCGAGAGTCCTGCTCAAACTGCCTCATGGCTCGAAGGTCTCAAGGCATGGCGTGCCGATCGGCGCGTCCGCTTGCGATACCAAGACGCTCAATATGACCGCGCCGATCTCGAGTGGACGCAGCACGTTTTCCTGCAGGTGCAGGTTCTCATCTGGGACCGCAGTCTCTACGATCCCGACAAAGGGGAATACACCGTAGACCATTTCCTGCACGAGACCGAGCAGCGTCTCGGTAAGGTTGACTCTATTCTGATCTGGCATGTCTATCCCAACCTCGGGATCGACGATCGCAATCAATTCGCGCTCCTGCAGGATCTCCCCGGAGGAATCTCCGGCCTGCGTCATCTCGTCGACGAATTTCACAGTCGCGGGATAAAAGTCTTCTTTCCATTTCTTGCATGGGACACAGGTACGCAAGAGCAGCGCGACGTCGCGACTGCTCTTGCGCAGGAATTGAAAGACATCGGCGCCGACGGTATTAACTTTGACACGCTCGAAACAGTTCCGGCGTATTTCCGTCAGGCTTCCGACGGCGTTAGCGCGCCACTGGCCCTCGAGCCGCAATTCCAGCCGCGCGATGAATCGATCGCATGGACGAACATTTCCTGGAACGATTGGGTGACTTGGGAAGGCAAACAGTACCCCTTCGTTCCCATGGTGACCAAAACGAAATGGCTGGAGCCGCGCCACATGGTCAGCGTGACCGACCGCTTCACGCGCGATAAGACTGACAGCCTGCAACACGCCTTTTTCAATGGCGAGGGCTATGCCGTTCTCGAGAATCTTTGGGGCTTCTGGTATGGCATGAACCTCAACGATGCCGAAGCCGTGCTTCGATTTACTGCAATCGAGCGTGCGATGGCCGCGAATCTTCGCAGTTCCGAATGGCAACCTCACATTCCAACGCTGCAAGACGGTGTCTTCGCCAGCCGCTTCCCGAACGGTTCAAGCGCCCTCTGGACGATCGTCAACCGCAATGAATACAACGTTGCGGGCCCGCAGTTGCGCATTCCAGCGCAGGCCGGCACTCATTTCTTCGATTTGTGGCACGGAGTCGAACTCAAGCCCGAGCTGAAAGGAAACGAGGCCACGTTGAGTTTCGACATCGAAGGCCGAGGTTTCGGCGCTGTCCTGGCGACGAATGAGTACCCTTTGTCAGGCGAAGTCAAGAACCTGCTCGACTTCATGGCGCAGCGCTCCCGCCGTCCGCTCGCATCGTTTTCTCGCGAATGGAAAGCGGTGCCGCAGACGATGGTCGAGATCAAACCCACGAATCTCGCGGCCGCAGCGCCCCCCGGGATGATTCTGGTTCCAGGCGGCGAATTCAACTTCCAGGTTCGCGGAATTGAGATCGAAGGCGGCAACGATCCCGGAGTCGACGTTCAGTATCCCTGGGAGGACTCGCCTCGCCGCAATCATTCTCACCCCTTGCACGTGCCGGCCTTCTACATCGATCGCAGGCTCGTCACCAACGCCGACTTCGCCAAATTTCTCGCTGCTACTGACTATCATCCGAAGGACGATCACAACTTCCTTCGCGACTGGAAAGACGGTCATTATCCGGAAGGATGGGCACAGAAAGCAGTGACCTGGGTCTCAATCGAAGATGCTCGCGCCTATGCAGCATGGGCCGGCAAGCGTCTTCCTCATGAATGGGAGTGGCAATACGCAGCTCAGTCTGCGGACGGCCGCATCTATCCGTGGGGCAACGACTGGAACGCGCAAGCTCTGCCGCCACCCGATCACGGACGAACCATCTCGCCGCTGCCGAATGTGGCTACATTTGCAGCCGGTGCGAGCACTTTCGGAGTCCTTGACCTTACAGGGAACGTCCTGCAATGGACTGACGAATTTCGCGACGACCACACTCGGGCCGCAATCGTGCGCGGAGGCACCGCCCATCAGCCCCGCGGATCTATCTGGTACTTCCCGCAAACCTACCGCCTGGATGAGCACCAGAAGTATCTGCTCATGTCGCCCGGCCGCGACCGCGCTGCAACCATCGGTTTTCGCTGTGTCGTCGACGCTGAGCAGAGCAGCAATCAAATAGCTGTCTTGCCCTCCGCCTCACAAAGATTCGTAGCCGAACTAGCAGGACGGTAGTAGAATCCTCGCCACTTGCACGTTAGGAGGCGGTGGTGAAACTCACCCTTACGATCTCTGTCGTGCTGTTGCTCGGGTTAGTCTGCTTGTCCCAAAGTCCTCGACCACTTCCGCCGCAGATGCGGCACTCCCAAGAGCTGCAGGCTCAGAATGAATCTACGACTTCTTCGCGGCTAGTTGTCGATACTGTCGCCATGCGCGGCGAAGCCGAGCAACTCGCGAGCCTGGCTGCGTCTGTACCACCAGACGTGCAGAACGCCAACAAAGGCCTGATGTCCAAGGATCTGATTCAAAAACTGAAACAGATCGAGAAGCTGTCGAAGCACCTTCGGAGCGAGTTGGGGCATTAGCGCTGTGCGTAGCGAAGAGAGTGTTTCAGCCCTTGACTGCCGATCTTATCTTTGGCGTGCCTGAGACGGCGCTCTTCGCCGCCGCGTCGGTTTCGATCAACTCCAGCACTTTTCTGGTCATCTCCTCGTCAATGTCCGGTGCATTCCGAATCTCGACCGGATAGCGCACCAGCAGTTCCAGTCCAGCGTCGGCGAACTGCAGGCGCGCTTCGGGACGCGGGATCTCAAGCTGGAAATCGACACGCCGCTCGATGCCGGCATGTTGACGCTCGATCTCGCCGCTGTATTGCGCGTACACCGAATTCACGGCGGCCACTAACTTTTCTTGCGCAACTTTGTGATTTCCGCCAGGAGCGATCATTACGACAACTTCGTGCCACGAATACTCGGTCCCCGGAATCTGCTTGAAGAGCGGCGTGCCGGCCTGGAATAACACGGAATTCGAGAACACCACGATTCTCCCGGTCGGATAAAAATCCAATCCAGTACCTGCTAATTCGATGAGATACAGCCGGACCAATCCGATATCGACCACATCGCCCGTGATGCCGGCGACGCTGATCCGGTCGCCCACGCGTATCCCGTACCGCCCGATGATAAAGAAATACGCCGCTACCGACAGAAGGACAGCTTGCAATCCGACCGCGATACCCGCCGTGATGAATCCGGCAAACGTCGCAAGTGAACTGAACTCGCTGACGAAGCCCATGATCAGCACAACCACAATCAGGAAGCCGATGACGACTCTCCGCATGACAAGGAATTGCCGCCGCCGGCGCGGATCACCGATATAACGGAAAGTGACCCGCCGCCAGATTTCCGACAGAAACAGAATCACTCCCAGTGCCACGACAATAGCAAGAACGCGCAGCAGCACGGATCGAAGAATGTATTTCGATTCGCGCTCGATCGAACTGCGCCATTCCTCGAAATTCGTCTTGCTGTCGTTCAGCACGATAATTTCTTGACTGAGCGGCATGAGCGCGCCGGAAAGCTGCTTGAAGCGTTCGGTGATTGCTTGAAAACTCTGTCGCTCCACTTGCAGTTGTTGCGGATCGGTGGCGGGAGGTTGATTGGCGAGTTGTTGGCTCTGCTGGATCGTCGCTCGCAGTGAATCGCGGAGTGGTGTGCGTAACCGATCGGCCACGTCGCGAACGTAGTCGGTTTGCTTGACGATTCCCTCAATCTGGTGAGCCGCGCTCATGTAGTCATAAAGAGTGATCGCTTCGCTGATCAGGCCTCCACTGTTTGCGAATGAAGGTTTGGCTGCCGCCGGGGCTGGAACCGTTTTTTGATCTTTCTCCGGAGTACCGAATACCTCCGGGACCGACTTCGATAGCCGGCTGATATCGCCTTCGAGACCTCCCGCCATCTCGCCGTTCGATTCCACGAATGCCGCCATCTTCTGAAGCGCGTCGAGAAGCGACTTTTGCAGCTCGAGTTCACTTTGTAACGCATCTCGCTGCGATGTGAGGCCGACGCGTTTTGAGGCCGAGGTCTTCTCGAGCTGGGCATTCAAGGTCTGAATTTGCGACTGCAGTTGCTCAATCTGAGCCGAAGTCTTTGCCTCCATCTGCGCCAGATTTTGCGCTTGCGTCGTCTCGCTGGACGCGCGACTTGCAACACTCTTCTGCTGCGCTTTGATCAGCGCGCTTTCCGCCTTTGCAGACTGGAAAGCCAGTTGCACAGCTTGCGCTCCAAGGCTCTTCAGATTGTCTTGATAGATGGCGTCGCTGGGCAGCCCGACCGATTGAATCCCCGTCGTGGCGTGACGATACCAACTGATAACTTCATTCAGGTGATGCAGCGCCGCTTCGCCATCGACATCAACGGGAGGCAGCAGATTCGCCGGTGATTCCGAGTTCTGCTGGGTCGGAGCTTTTGCCGGCTCCGGTTGTTTCGCGTCTTGTGCCAACGAAACCGTCGCGCCGACCGGAAGCGACAAGACGATTCCAACAATCCAGACTCCCGAAAATAGACGCTTCAATCGATAGGGATTCATCATCGTTTCATTCTTGTTCAAATTGAGTCGGTTGTTTGACGCAATATTTCAGTCACTAGGCCAGAAATTTCTTGCCAGGGGACGAAGAAACTTTCGCATCCAAGTTCCATACCACGCGCAACCACTCTAAAATAGCCCACAAGAATGAAGAAAGAAAAACGCTCATCGGAATCTTCGCGACTTTCCAGGTCTTCCCATTGAGAACTCCACGCATCGTTGTCGTGGGCAGCTACGCAACCGGGTTGACGATGAAAGTTGCGCGAATTCCCCGGGCCGGCGAAACCCTGCTCGGCAGCGGCTATCGCGTCGACTTCGGCGGCAAAGGCTCCAATCAGGCCGTAGGCTGCGCCCGGCTCGGTGCGCATGTGGACTTCGTGGCCCGCATTGGTAAAGATCCCTTCGGAGACATGGCGCTCGATTTGTATCGCCAGGAAGGCATCGATACCCGCTTCGTCAGCCGTTCTGAAGAGGTTCCGACCGGCGTAGGCTTCATCGTCGTCGAGGCTGGGACTGGACAGAATTCCATCGCGATTGATCCCGGTGCGAACGAATTGCTGACGCCCGCCGATGTGTCGCAGGCCGATGTTGCTCTGAATTTTGCCTCAGTCGTTCTCACCCAATTAGAGATTCCGGTCGCAGCTGCTGAAAGCGCGCTAGCGCGAGGGCGATCCGTCGGTGCCATCACTATTCTGAATCCGGCTCCGGTTCGTCCTCTTGCTCTTTCCGTTCTCAGTCTTGTGGATGTACTCACTCCGAACGAGACCGAGGCGAGAGTGTTGGCCGGCCTCTCTCCCGACGCGGCGGCAGAGCCTGAAGTCGTTGCGGAAGTACTTCTTCGCCTCGGAGTGAAGCACGTGGTCATGACACTCGGGGAGAAAGGAGCTCTGTTAATCAGCGGCAAACACCACCAGCATTTTTCCACGATTTCAGTGCAAGCCGCTGACACGACCGGAGCTGGCGACGCCTTCAGCGCCGGCCTCGCCGTCGCCCTCGCTCATGGAGATAGGATTGAAGATGCCGTGCGCTTTGCGATCATTACGGGAGCCATGGCCGTCACGAAAGAAGGAGTCGTCCCGTCCCTGCCTCGATGCGACGAAGTTCGCGCCTTCTGCGAGCAACACAAAGTAGAAGTTCCGTCGTGGCTCGGTCGGATTTCGAGTGAGCCAAAGCATCAGCGATAGCGTGTCAGCGCAGTTATAAGGAGCAGCGTGCCTCACAGTGAATTCCAAACCAACGTGCCCCAGTCGAAGGCAGCGTCAGCCGACGTTGAAGCGCGCAGCTTGGCCCGGCGCATCCAGCACACCTTGATCTCCAACGTTCTAACGGAAGCTCTCTGGGACACGCACATCTCCGAATGCGAGCGTTATCAATTTCACGCGGCCATGATTCCTCCCGCTTGGGTGAAGCGAACCGCGGAACGCTTCCGCGGCACCGAGATTCGAGTCGCGTCATTCATCGACTTTCCGTATGGCACGATGACCAGCGCTGCGAAGGCGCATGAAGCCAAACTGCTGGTCGACGACGGAGCTCAGGAAATCGATCTTATGCCGAATGTTGGTTTTCTGCTTTCCGGTATGGAGAAAGAGTATTTCAACGACATCGAAGGCGTCGTGCGCGCTGCAGGCAAGATTCCGGTGAAAATTATGCTGGAGTTGCCACTGTTGAATGAGCAGCAGCGTGATCGCGCGATTGCCCTGAGCATCGACGCCGGCGCCAGTTACTTGAAAAATGCGAGCGGAGGCGCAGTCGGTGTGGCCACTCCCGACCAGATCCGCTTCCTGCGGGCGGCAGCCCCGCCTCACATCCGAGTTAAAGCCTCGGGCGGAATCAAGACCGCGCAGCAGGTCCGAGATTTGCTGGCGGCCGGCGCCGATCTTGTAGGAACAAGTTCAGGCGTGCGAATTATGCAAGAACTACTTCCACAAGCGACAGCACCAACAGGCAAACCATCTGATTATTAGCCGCGCTGCCGTTACCGGAACTGATATCCCGGCTTCAGTTCACACCGGAAAACCCGCGTCCGATCCGGGTTCTCGCTCGCACTGCAATTAGCCCAGCTGAGAATAAGAGCCGGTCCGAGAGGGAAGAATACTCGCTGCTGATCGACATCCGCCTCGATCGTCACTCCCTCCACCGCAGCGGGCAATGTAAAGCTCAACTCTCTCCCGAAAATGACCGGGAAAAACTCATGCGCGGCTGATGTCGGCATATTGTGCAGCACTTCCGCTTCCAGCAGGAATGTCGCGGTCGTAGACCAATCGCGGGCCGAAACCTCGATGATCTGTCCGCCTTTGTTAGAGTGCTCCGATTCAATCCTGGTGAAAGGGCATGGTCCGGCAATGCACGAAACTCGTGCGTCCCGAAACTCGTTCCCGGTTCCCGCATCCAGTGTGGTCGAGCCGATCGTCGCCTTCCACTTTCCATCCGGCGAGCACGGGTGCTGATTCTTGCAGGGCACGTTCCCCTGATTCTCGACCTGAAAGGTCTTCACAGCGCTTCCGATATTTACGTCGGTAACGGTTTTAACCGTGTATCGTACAGTGACATTTCCCACGTTGGTTGGTGGACGGCCTTCGCTTGTGGCACTCGTCGTCCGCGGTACCATGTGGACGACATAGAGCTTGTCGCCCACGAACTCCGGCAGATCAAGCAGGAAATAATCCGGATGCCGGAATTCGAGCGTTATTGGCTGTCCACGCTTCGTTCCTTCGTGCAATGGAATCAGGAAAAGCCCGGAAGAATCAGATTTGACCGTTTCTATCTGTAAACTGTCGATGGCGGTGACTTGGACGCCGGCGATAGGTCTCTGCTTGCGGACGTCGGAGTCTTTCACCATGATCGATCCTTGCAGGACGATAATCCTGTGGCTGCGCCAGCGGAAATACGCAACGGCGCCGATCGCCAGCGCGATCACGACGATCACGATCAGGCCGAATCCGAGTATCCGTTTGAGGGTCACACCTGTCACGCGGTTACGTCCGCTGATTTAAATTAATGAATGATGGTAATTTAAGCAACGATTGCTGCACCGCAGGACGTCAGGACGACGGCATCCATCAAGCCGGAATCCGCATCTTTCTTGGTTGCCGTCTTGCCCTCGTTGTTTGTCTAGAATACGACGCGGATGACAGACGTTCACGCTAATCGATTGTCGCGCCGGCAACTGATGCGGCAGGTTCTGGGTGCAGGCTTGTGCTTGCCTCTGGCCCGTCCTTTGCTCGCGCAAGCCGCTGCGCAGTCAGCTCCTCAGAATCTTAAAGACGAAAAGGATCTCCCTCCCGGACAATTCAGTCTCTCTCCCGAAGACGATCAGTTTCTCAACGAACTCGAATCTGCCAGCTTCCTTTTCTTCTGGGAGCAGCAGAATCCCAAGACCGGCATGATTCAGGATCGGGCTAGTCTGCAGGGCGGAACCCCGGGGCTTGTCGCCAGCATCGCCGCCACCGGTTTTGGTCTCACCGCTCTATGCATCGCCGAGAAACGTGGATTAGTTACGCGGGCCGCCGCTCTGGAACGTCTATTTGCGACACTGAATTTCTTGTGGAAGAAATTGCCGCAGCATCGCGGATTCTTCTATCACTGGGCCAACATCAACACTGGCGAGCGAGTTTGGGAATCTGAAATTTCCTCGGTCGATACCGCGATTCTCCTTTGTGGCGTTCTGACCTGCCGCGAACACTTTAAACATTCTGCCATCACCCAACTTGCCGACCTGATTTTTCAGCGTGTGGAATGGACTTGGCTCTCGGAAGACACCTCGCTGCTTTCTCACGGCTGGACCCCCGAGGTCGGTTTTCTTGCTTCTCGCTGGGATTACTACAGCGAACTCATGATGATGTACTTGCTGGGCATGGGATCTTCCTCGCACCCTCTCAAGCCGGAAGCTTGGAATGCCTGGAAGCGCCTGACGTTTGAATATGACGGCCTGCGCTACATCGGATCATTTGCGCCGTTGTTCGTCCATCAATATTCGCAGGCATGGTTTGATTTCCGCGGCAAGCGCGATAAATACGCTGATTACTTCCAGAATTCCGTGATCGCCACCGAAGTGCATCGCCGGTTCTGCCTCGAACTGGGCAAGAAGTTTCCGGATTACACCGACGATCTTTGGGGCATCACCGCTTCCGACGGCCCAAACGGCTACGTCGTCTGGGGAGGCCCACCCGCCGTCGGTCCGATCGATGGAACGATCACTCCCAGTGCAACCGGTGGCTCGCTGCCGTTCGCCCCGCAAGCGACCCTCCGCGTGTTGAAGAACATCCGCAACCGCTACGGCGCCGCGTGGAGCAAATACGGCTTCGTCAATGCCTTCAATCCACTCAGCGGTTGGTACGACCATGACGTAATCGGAATTGACACCGGCATCACCATGCTTATGGCTGAAAATTTGAGGACCGGTTTCGTCTGGAATACGTTCATGAAGACTCCAGAAGCGCAGCGTGGCATGGAGCGCGCCGGTTTCGTTAAAGATTAGGCGGCCTCGTGCGCCCGTCCACGAGGGATTCTGCCCAACCGTAAGTATCGATTTTTCATCAAAGAACGCGTTTCAAGAAGGGGATTTCCGGTGTATATTCGGTGAACTCCAGTCGCTGGAGCTCGACGGCGGCCGTGTCCCCCATGGAGTACGTTCTCGGAACGACCCAATAGATTGAAACTAAAGGCTTTAACCGATGTCTGATCGGCAAACCTTCTTGAGCAGCTGGCGCGAGCGTCTTTCCGCTTTGCGCAACGTTCCACCTGTCCTGAAGATTGTCTGGGAATCGGGACCTGGCGTGGTGTTGTTCGGCATCGTGGGGCGCGTTCTCGCCGCCCTGCTGCCGCTC
>Ga0209624_10001317_pt1 | contig 19784 bp, 19 predicted proteins | sample JacPinW_OM2H0_O1_FD_188565 | JGI IMG/M metagenome (GOLD analysis project Ga0209624, IMG submission 188565) | Forest soil microbial communities from Algoma, Ontario, Canada - Jack Pine, Ontario site 1_JW_OM2H0_O1 (SPAdes) (version 2) | ecosystem: Environmental > Terrestrial > Soil > Boreal...
CTCCCATGCTGCCTCCGCTCCCGATCGGCGCCTGCGCCCGCCGCCCACTCCTGACGCCCGTTGCCGGCGCCGCACGCTCGACCGGAGCCTTTTATTTTTCGCATCAATTGCTTTGTGAAATCAAAACCGATGGTAGCTTATCTGAATCACCGGAAGACCGCTCGGGCTCTTAAAGCGTTAGGTGTGGGTCCCGGGTTGAATGTCGGTAAAGAGGTCATGGCCGGCCTTGTGCCGGCCATCCACGCGGTGCCGTCACAAATCTCTCGCCTGCTCAGACTTCCGTCAGTTCAGAGGCTTATGACGAGATTGCGATGTTCTCGTGGATGGGCGGGTCGAGCCCGGCCATGACGGAAAACGGAATACTAGCTCCACCCACACCTAACGCTTTAAGAGCCACCGCTCGTCGCGAGGCGGTCGCGGGCGACCTAAGCATCGAGCGAAGGAACGTGAACGGACGATCTTTGGGCTCCCTTGCGCACAACCTCAGACGCGAGTGGCGCAAGGAAAAATTTTTTCATTTGAATCGCGCGTAACCCATTGAAAAGGCTTGATTCAGAAAAGGAAATGAAAGGACTTTTCCTTTCATTTCCTTGCTTTTCTTTGCATTTCCTTCCCTGTAACTCGCCTCGAGGTTGCGCTAGCCCCGGCCGACGAACGGCATCTTGGTCGCCATGATGGTCATGGTGAGCACGTTGGTCGAGAGCGGCAGGTTGGCCATATGCGCGACCGCCTCGCCGACCTCGCTCACGTCCATCGTCGGCTCGGGCGCGATGCGGCCGTCGGCCTGGCGCACGCCCAGGGTCTGCTTGCGGGCCATCTCGGTCAGCGCGTTGCCGATGTCGATCTGGCCGCAGGCGATGTCGTGGGCGCGCCCGTCCAGCGCAATCGACTTGGTCATCCCGCTGACGGCGTGCTTGGTCGCGTTATAGGCGATCGACAGGGGCCTCGGCGTGTGGGCGGATATCGAGCCGTTGTTGATGATCCGCCCGCCCTGGGGCTGCTGGCGTTTCATCAGGCCAAACGCGCCCTGGGCGCAAAGGAACATGCCATTAAGATTGACGCCGACGACCGCGCTCCATTGGGCGAAGGTCAGTTCGTCGATCGGAACCGGGGGCGCGTTCTGGCCGGCGTTGTTGAACAGGAGATCGAGGCGGCCGAACTCGCTTTCGATCAGCGCGAACAAGGCCTTGACCGCCTCGGGGTCGCCGACGTCGGTGGGCGCGGCGAGAGCGCGCCGCCCCAGCGCCTTGATCTCGCCCCCCGTCTGCTCAAGCGCCTCGGGCCGCCGCCCGGCCAGCGCCACGTGCCAGCCGGTGCGGGCCAAAGCCAGCGCCGATGCTTTTCCGACCCCAGAACCCGCGCCCGTCACCAGGGCAAAACGCTCGCCGTCCATGATTCCTCCCGTTAACTCTCAAGAAACCCGTTCCTGCCTCAGTTCCGGCGCCATCCGCCAGACGGCGGCGCCAAGCACGATCGCGCCGCCGAGCATGGTCGCTAGCCCCGGGTTCTCGCCGAAGGCGATAAACACCCAGAACGGCCCGAGCACAACGTCCAGGAGGCTGATGAGGCCGGCTTCCGCAGACGGAATGAACTTGGCCCCCTCCATGAACAGGACGAAGGCGAGGCCGATCGTCGTCAGGCCGAAGACGAACAGGATCGCGAAATCGTGCAGGCTGATGGGCTGAAGCGGCGAATTGGCGAGGCCGAAGATGCCCGAGCCGATGGCGCCGAGGCAATTGACGACGATCACCGAGGCGCCCGGCTGGCGGCGCTGCAGAACGATCATGCCGGCAAAGGCGAGCGTCATCAGCATCGACAGGGTCTGCCCCAGGAGACGCCCGGAACCGAGCCCGCTCGCGACCATGACGATGATCCCGACGAGCGCCAGGCTCGAGGCGAAGAGGGTGCGGGCCGAGACGCGCTCGCCATTGACGAGGAAGCCCATCGCCGCCGCGACGAAGGGCATCGTGGCGTAGATCACCATGACGTCAGCGATGGTCGTCGTCATCACCGAGGCGGTATAGGCGGAGATCGCGATCATCGCGAGCAGCGCCACGACCGGCGACAGCGCGCCGAAGCCCAGAGGGTTGTCGACGCGCCCGTTTCGCCATTCGAACAGGCCGACCGCGGCGATCGAGGCCGCGCCGAGGAGCGCCCGCCAGCCCATCACCGTCCACACGTCGAGATGGACGAGAAGGCGGGCGAACAGGCCGGCCAGGCTCCACAACAATGTGGCGACGAGGACCAGCAGCACGCCGCGCCGGCGCGCGGACGTTTCGCCCGGCACGGCCATATCTCCTCATCGATGGGGTCGCGTGGGAGAATAGGGAGATTCGTGACCGAGGGGAACCCGCAGTCAGGGTGGCGGCGTTTGGGGGACGCTCTCGGCATCACGCGCCCCCGCGACCCTTTGAACGAGCCTCAGCATATGGCCGGCGGAGCGCGCGCAGGGCGCGGCGAGGGCGGAAAGCGTCGAGCGGAACGGCGCCCCCTCATCGCCAACGCCAAACACGATGGGTTCGCGCGTCTTGGCGGGGATCGCGAGCGTGCCGAAGGCCCAGTCCCAGAGGGCGAGCGCAAAGCCGAAGTTCTTGTCGAAATGAGCGGGATTGGTGGAGTGATGCAGCTGGTGATGGGCGGGACTATGCAGGATGCGACCGGCGATTCCGGTGAAGGCGATCCACATGTTGGTGTGCCGCAGGTGACCGTAGGTCAGGAGAAACGCCATCGTGAGGATATTGCCGTTCAACAGGGTGAAGGGGCGCACGCCCGGGCCAAACGCGTAGGTCATGACGCCGAATGTCACGCCCGTGGCCAGACCGATCAAATTGACCACGACGATGATCTCGACCGGGTGCTGCCGCAATTCGGTGAGGGGGGTCAGCACCTCCGCGGAATGGTGGACCTTGTGAAATTCCCACAAAGCCGGAATCTTGTGAAAGCCATAATGGGTCAACCAGTAGCCGAATTCATAAGCCAGCAACTGGAGCGCGGTCGCCATGGTCATGACTGCCCACACCGGCCAATGGGTCGGAGCATGCGCGCCAAAGACGCCGATCAACGCGCTGTCGATCCGGTCGCGCCAGAAGAAAAGCCCCAAGCCGAGCAGACCATAGGCGGAAGCGAAAACGATTCCGTTCAGCGCCCACAAGCGCAAGTCGATGAGCGAGGACGGATGCAGGATGACGCGCCGGGCGAATATCGTGCGGACAAAACCACGCGCGCTGATGCGCCGCGCGCGGGACTTTCGACAGCCGATGTAATAGAGGGCCGAGAACAAAAGCGCGCCGCCGAGCGCAGGCGCGCCGTAGGGCGAGTAAGGACCGAAGGTATCGAGGACGGCGCTCTTAAGCGGCGTCCAGATCGCGTCAAGGCCGAGCACGCCCGTCTTTCCTCTTGGAGCGGCGCGAGCATAAAGGTCGCCGCGTTTCGGTGGAGTTAAGGAGAGGGCCGCCTCAGGATTGCGCCGAGGACATTGGAATAGTCGTCGGTCCAGGTGCGAAAGGATGGATCGGCGATCGCTGGGCGCCATCCATTTTCGGGAACGAGCGCGCCGAAGTCCTTTTCGTCCCGCGCCAGCACTGCAATATGAGCAGCAGCATGAAACGTCGCGCCGAAGTCCGGCGCGGAGTCATCGCGCTTATGTCTGACCGTGAGGCCAACCGCATTGGCCGACGATGAGACAATGTCCGTCAGGTCCATATTCCGATTGGTGATATTCATGACGATCTTGCCGTGAGGCGCGAGGAGCGACTCGTAAAGACGCATCGCCTCTCGGGTCAGCAAATGAACGGGGATGTTGTCGGAACTGTAAGCGTCGAGGATCATGAGATCGAATGGCTCGCTGGCGTCGGTTAGCGTCAGCCGCGCGTCGCCAACGATGACTTTTATGTCCGGGGCGCAAGTCGGCATGGTTCGGAACAGGCCGGACTGCGTGCTGATGCGCACGAGTTCAGGATCGATCTCGAATATGCTCCAGCTTTCGCCGGGCGCGCGGCTGCAAGCCAGCGCTCCAACGCCGAGGCCGACGAGAGCGACACGGGGAAGCCGTCCGCCTTGAACCGCGCGCGCGGCGTCGATCGCCTCCTCAAATGGTCCGCCCTGATAGTAGTAGGTGAGTTGTTCGGGCCGACCGGCGACCGGCGCGCCGTCATTGGTGGTCAGCCGTTCGGCGCCGTGAACGATCGCCCCGTGAAACAACAGCCGCGCCTTGCCGTCGGCGAAATCGACGATCTTATGCACCCCGAAAAACGACCGCGCGTATACGACGTGACTTAAGCCGAGTTCATAAAATTGCGTGAGTGCGAACATGACCGTGGCGAGCGCCAGCATCCGGACGGGGCGTTCGCTTTGCCAAACGAAAGCCGCGGCAAGACCGAGCAGACCCGCGAGGAAGAGAAGCGGAGCTTGTCCCTCAAGCCCTCCGCCCAGAACCGCTGCAGGCGCGAGCAAAGCCGCGCCAAGGAGCAAAACGGGCGTGGCCTCGCGTTTCCAAGTCGAGAGCGGCGTGTCCAGCATTTGAGGACGCGCGATCAGCGCTGCAACGATCAGAATCGGATATTCGGCGACGGTCGCGAAGAGATGCGGCGCGACCAGCGCCGCGAAGATTCCGCCGAGGGCGCCGCCAAAGGACATCCACAAATAGAAGCCCGTGAGATGCGCGGCGTCGGGCCGGCGTGCGTAAAGCGCGCCGTGGCAGAGCAGCGCGGCGACGAAATAGGCCGCGAGATGGAGAGGGACCGCAATCAGCGTCGGGGTCCAACGCGCCACGACGAAGGAGAACACCAACGCGACCGTCAGGCCGGTCTGCATTCTCAAGAGAAACCGGCGCGACACGATCTGGCGGTCGCGGAACACGATCACGAAGGATGCGAGGAAGAGGACGAGTGGGATGACCCACAGATACGGCGCCGAAACGATCTCTGTCCCGATATGGGCGGTCACCGCCACTAGCAACGCCGAAGGCACGAACGATAGCAGAGTCCATCGGGCCCGCGCGTACATGTCTGGCGCGGGCGTCATGGATACAAACGCGCTGTTGGCGTCGACCTCGGCTCCTCCCGCCACGAGCGCGGCGCACCCCAAAATCATGATCGCCACGCATGTGAAGCCATAGGTCCACAGATGCGATTGCTGATGCAACGTCAGCACCGGCTCGAGTAAGAACGGGTATGCGAGCAGCGAGGCCAGCGAGCCGATGTTCGACGCGCGATAGAGGAAGTAGGGGTTTCGCGCATTCGGATGCCCTGACCGCACGAACCATGCCTGCAAGAGGGGCGCGTTGCCGGCCAAAGCGAAGAACGGCAAGCCGACCGACATCGCCAAAAGCCCGATCAGCCATGTCGCTTGGCCATCCTCGGGCGGCCGCCCGAAACCGCCGGCGACGCCGATCGGCAAGCTTACGAAAGCGGCGGCGAGTAGGCACAGATGAACAGAGACGGCCCAGCCGAAGCGGAGATATCGCGTCGAAAGATGGGCATACAGGTAACCGGCCAGCAACGCCGTTTGGAAAAAGACCATGGCGACCGACCATACCGACGGGGATCCGCCTAGCCGCGGCAGCACCATTTTCGTGAACATGGGCTGGATGCCGAAGAGGAGGGCGGCAGAGAGGAATAGTGTCGCCGTGAAAACCGCCACCTGGGTTCGCCCAGCGGCAATTTTCTGCGAGGCGCCGGAACTCGCGAGGCCGAGAGCGGTCATCGTCTTTCTGAGGCTGGAGGAGCTGCGCTTAATTTTGTCCCGCAGTCGCTTAAGTTTCGGCTAATAGGCCTCTTCAAACCGTGCAGCGGATGTGGCTGGATGGCCGGGTCCGAATGTCATTCCAGACGGGTGTTGATGAGCGACGTTACGGAAGCGATGGCGCGAAAAAGGCTAGCGCAGGAGGCTTCTCAAAAGGTTAGAGGTGATCAGCGAAAACACGGCGCGCTGTTCACGCAATTCTCGTCAAGTGGGGGGCGCGCATGGAGCAAATCTTGGGCGTGGCGGACTGGGGCAGTTTCGCCACGACGGCGAATTCCGCATTTCTGCTCGCTTTTCCCTCCCTATTCTCGATCATCAACCCGATCGGCGGGGCGCTGATCTTCTACGGTTTCACCAAAGACTTCAGCTCCGTAGACCGGGTGAAGGTCGCGACGCGCGTCGGCTTCTATTCGCTCCTGATCATGTTCGGGGCGCTGTGGCTCGGGACCTACATCCTGTCCTTCTTCGGCGTTTCGATCGACGCCTTGCGGATCGGGGGCGGGATGGTGATCGCACTCAGCGGTTTCCAGCTCTTGACCACGAGCGATTCGCATCCGGACCAAAAGCGCCACGAGCGGGAAGCCGTGCCAAACAGCGACGACGATCCGATGCAACTCGCGTTTTTTCCGCTAACGTTGCCGTTCACAACCGGGCCCGGCACCATCGCCGTCGCAATCACGATCGGCGCCGAACGGCCGTTGACTGGCGTTGGCCTCGTGGCGTTCTTCCTCGGCGCGAGCGTCGCGGCGGTCGCCAACGCCGCAATCATCTGGATCGGCTACCGCTTCTCCGATCGCCTGACCGGGCTGATGGGACCTACGGCCCGGCAGGTGATCGTGCGGCTGATGGCGTTCCTCCTCATGTGCATCGGGGTGCAAATCCTGGTGACCGCGATCGGCGACCTCGTCGCCAAGTGGCGCGTCGCCTAGAGCCGCGTCTTTTTTTCGGCTTGGTAGAGCGCGCGATAGCGCTTAAGGCGCGGGGCGTAAGCAGCGGCGCGGTTCGGATCGGGCTTGAACTCGCGCTGGATGGGCGGCCGCGGGCAAACCGTCTCGACGCTTCCCGCACCGGCGGCAAGCATGCCGAGCCGCGCCGCGCCAAGCGCCGCGCCCGCTTCCGCGCCGGAAGCGAGATCGATCGTCAAGCCGGTGACGTCCGCGATCATCTGCGCCCAGAATTCCGACCGCGCGCCGCCGCCGACAAGCAACGGCCGGATCGGCCGCGCGCCGGCCGCGTCGAGAACGTCGACCCCATCGGCGAAGGAGAAGGCGACGCCCTCCATGACCGCGAACACCAGGGCGTCCGCGCCGTGCTCGGCGCGCAGTCCCGCGAAGGTTGCGGTCGCCGAAGCGTCGTTGTGGGGCGTGCGCTCGCCGCTGAGATAGGGGAGGAAAATCGGCGCGGAAGCGACAGCCCCGGGCGCGCGTGCGAACGCGTCCGCCCAAGCGATCAGCTTGCCGATCTCGTCCTCGCGCCCAAGCACACCGGCGACCCAGGCGAGCGACGAAGCGGCCGAAAGCATAACCGCCATTCCGTGCCAGCGATTCGGCAGCGCATGGCAAAACGCATGCAGCGTCCGCTCGGGGAGGCTGACGAAACGGTCGGTGACGGAAAAGATCACGCCCGACGTGCCAAGCGAAACGAAGCCCGCCCCTGGCGCCGTAGCGCCGACCCCGATCGCTGAGGCGGCGTTGTCGCCGCCCCCGCCTGCAATGGGAACCTTGCGTCCTTCGAGTCCCCAGGCGGCGGCGATTTCCGGCGCGAGATAGGCGGAAACTTCCGACCCCTCGACCAGGCGCGGCATGGCCTTCTCGGTCAGGCCCGTCGCCGCGAGCAGCGTTTCGTCCCAGCGCCGCCGTCCAACATCGAGCCAGAGCGTGCCCGAGGCGTCGGACATTTCGGACACCGCCTCGCCCGAGAGCCGCAGGCGCACATAGTCCTTGGGCAGCAGCACGCGCTTCGTCGCCTTGGCGATCTCGGGCTCATGCGCGGCGACCCACAGCATTTTCGGCGCGGTGAAGCCGGGCATGGCGAGATTGCCGGTCCGCTCTTCAAGATCAGGGACGCGCCGCTTGAGCTCGGCGCATTCGGCAAACGACCGCCCGTCGTTCCACAAAATCGCCGGTCTGAGCGGTTTGTCCTGCGCGTCGAGCAGGGTCGCGCCATGCATCTGGCCCGAAAGACCAATGCCCGATAACGCGGCGAAGTCGGAGGGGGCACGGCGGCGGATTGCGACGACTGCGGCCTCGACCCCCTCGACCCAGTCGGAAGGGTTCTGCTCGCTCCACAACGGTTGAGGGCGCGAAACGCTGAGTGGGATCGAAGCTTCAGCGAACACGCGCTGCTCGAAATCGACAAGCAGCGCCTTCACTGAGGAGGTGCCGATGTCGAGCCCCAGAAACGTCTCTCTTGTTCGCTCAGTCATCGGCGCCTCCCGTGAGGAGGCCACCATAAACAAAAAGCCCCGGACTTGTCGCCGGGGCTGAGTTTCGAGCGCGCCAGATTGGAAAGAAAATCAGGCGACTTTCAGGTTGCCTGCCGACGAGCGTCCGGTGCGCTTGTCAGCGACAATCTCGAAGGCGACCTTCTGGCCTTCGTTGAGTTCGCGGAGCCCCGCGCGCTCAACCGCGCTGATATGGACGAACACGTCCTTGCCGCCGTCGTCAGGCTGGATGAAACCAAAGCCTTTCGTTGCGTTGAACCATTTGACGGTTCCCGTAGCCATAGATGCAGTCCCATAGATCAAGTTGAAGTGAGCGGCCGGATGTCGCCAGTCCGCTATCAATGCGGAAGGCTTCCTCGTCGCGCCGCAAGACGCGATGTCGAGTGGTCAGTCGGACATCGATGGCGGCCCGGATAGCCAGACAAGGTGTTAAAATAAAGACAGCCGCTTGTCATCCGCGGGAGTTCGCGGGTCTCGGGATACAGCGGCCTTGCCGGCTAACATCTCCAGTGTGTACGGGCGAAAAACACACCTACAGCCGTGCGCCGGCGGCATGGGCGATTTGGGCGCCAGCCTCATAATACGCCTCCCTGAGTGCCGGTAGTACGGGCGCGTCCGGTTCGGTGACTGGGAGCGGCAGGTCCTTTTCGCTCAACTTTCCGAGAACGTGATCCGCGAGCAGACGCCCGAAGACCGTGCCGGTGCCGATGCCCCTGCCATTGTAGCCGCAGAAGGTCACCACATTCGGAGCGAGGCGATGGAAGCGCGGCAGCGCGTTTCCGGTCATGCCCATCATTCCATACCATTGCGCCTCGAACTCGACCTCGCCGATCTGCGGGAACGTCTTCTTGAGCGCGCGCTTCGCCCAGGCGCGGTGGACCTCGAGACCGGCGAGACGCAGCGCGCCGATGCTGCCGAAGAGGAGCCGTCCGGCCCGATCGAAACGGAACGAGTTCATGATCATCCGCGTGTCCCAGCAACCCTCGCGGCCCGGCAGGATCGAAGCCCTGATCTCGGCGCTCAGCGGGCGGGTGGCGAAGTTGAAATAGGGCACCCGGATCTGCTCCCGCTTGCCCTGGGGCCACGGGCCCCGCTCGGCATAGGCGTCTGTGGCGACCACGATCCAGCCCGCCGTAACGCTTCCGCCGTCGGTCTTGAGGCGCCAGACCTTGCCCGTCCGCTCCGCCGAACGCACCGGGCTCTGCGTGTGGACGCCTGCGCCTGCAGCGAACGCCACGCGAGCAAGGCCCCGCGCATAGGCGAGTGGTTGGATGGTGCCGGCGCGCAGGTCGAGGAGCGAGCCCGCGTAAATGTCGACGCCGATCCGCCGCGCCGTCTCCTCGCGGCTGAGAAGCTTCACCGGCGCCCCGCGCGCGCTCCATTGCGCGCGGCGCTCCTCGATCTTGGCGAGGCCTGACCGCCCGATCGCGCAATGCAGCGTGCCATTGTGCACGAATTCGCAGTCCAGCCCATGCTTGGTGACGAGCGCCTCGACCTCGGACGGCCCATTGCCAAGCAAGCTGAGGAGCCGCTCGCCATAGTCGGACCCAAGCCTCGTCGCGACATCGTCGGGCGCAAGCCACATGCCTGCGTTGACCAAGCCGACGTTCCGTCCCGCGCCGCCGAAGCCGATCTCGACCGCCTCGAGCGCGACAACCTTGGCTCCCGCCTCCGCGCAATGCAGCGCCGTCGACAGCCCCGTATAGCCGCAGCCGATGATCGCCACATCGGCTCGAACCTCGCCCTTGAGCGGCAAGGTCGGCGGGGCCGGCGGAGCGGTCATTTCCCAGAGGCCGTGCGAGAGCGCGTCGTTTTGCATGGCCTCAGATGATAGTCGGCGATTTCCGATCAGGCACGGGATAAGTTTCGCGCGGCCCCAAGCCGTTCAGGCGTCGGGTTCACTGTCATTGGCTGGACCGAGGCGGCGTCGCCGAGAACAGGAAGTTCAACCCCTCGGAAAAGGTCGGATGCGTGAAATCGGCTTCCCGGAGCCGCGTATATGGCAGGTCCGCCATCATCGCCGTCTGCACGACGGCCAACACTTCTCCGGCCTCGGCGCCGATCATGGTGAAGCCGAGAATGCGGTCGTCATTCTCTCCGATAAGAGCCTTCATGAAGCCTTCGGTTTGGCCGGTTGCCTGCGCCCGCAGCACTGCGCTCGTCGGCAGCGTGGCGACGCGCGTCTTGACGCCCTGACGCTCGGCTTCGCGTTCGCTCAACCCGACATGCGCCAGCGGCGGATCGGTGAACATGCAATAGGGAATGAGCCGGTCGCGCGTGCTGCGCTTCCCGCCGGCCAGATTGTCGCGAACGATGCGAAAGTCGTCTTCGGATATGTGGGTGAACATCGGGCTACCAGCGCATTCGCCTAGAGCCCAGACATCCGGCGCGCTCGTCTCCAGCCGCTCGTTGACCTTGACGAAACCGCGATCGGTGAGCTCGACGCCGGCCTTGTCGAGCCCGATTCCCGCGGTGTTCGGGATGCGCCCCGCCGCGACGAAGATGTGGCTGCCCTCGATGGTTTGTTCGCCGTCGCTCGTGCGAAGCGCAATGCTGACCTCGTCTCCCGAGAGGCCGCTCACCTTGAGGAGCTCGGCGGGAACGTGGATATGAAGGCCTTCGTCGGCGAGGATCCTCCGAATTTCATGCGAGGCGTCGGCATCCTCCCTGGCCATCAGCTGAGGCGCGGCCTCAACGACCGTCACCTCGCTGCCAAAGCGACGATAGGCTTGCGCCAGCTCGAGGCCGGAATAGCCGCCGCCGATCACGATCAGGTGCGCAGGCAAAATGTCGAGCTCCAGCATATCGATGTGAGTCATCGGTCTGGCGGCGTCGAGGCCTGGAACATTCGGAATGGCTGCGTGCGTTCCCACGTTCAAGAAGACCTGGGCGCCTGTCAGCGTGCGCGTCCCGCCGTCGTTCAGGCTCACTTCGAGCGTTTTCGGCGCGACGAAGCGCCCGCTCCCCATGATCAATTCGGCGCCGCTTTCCTTGTAGTTCTTCAAATGCGCGGCGACGAGCCTTTCGACCATGGCCCGCTTGCGCTGAACAACCTTGGCCATATCGACCTTGACCGGGCCGGTCATCACACCGAACTCAGCGCCGTTGCGCGCGAAATGCGCGGCTTCCGCGCTATGAATCTCATTCTTGCTGGGCAGGCATGCAATGTTGGGGCAGGAGCCGCCGATCCATTTGCGCTCGACAACCGCGACCCGGCGGCCCGATCGCCCGTTATGCCAGGCCGTGAGCTTACCCCCGCCTCCGCTGCCGAGGATCAGAACGTCATAGTGTTCGGGTTGAGACATGCGGTACCTCCTCTTGCGTCTGAGAAGACGGCTCGTCGGCGCCTATGATCGCCTGTCTCGAAAGTGGCAATTCGTAAACGCCGATCGCGCCAACCAGACGACGCGGCGGCTCGAGGCGTTGTCAAGCCCAGCCGTGATCGATGGATCGACATACGGCGACCGCGTGAGCTTTGTTACGGGCGACTGCTCCGATTCGAGCTGTGTCGCGTGCCTCATGGCTTGGGAATGGGCGTGGATTCCCACGAGACAAACTGCACATCCGGACCCCGCTTCGCCCAGACAGCGGTGAACAACAAGTGCGGGCTGCTGTCTTTCCCATCCTGCGTGACTTCGTAGTCGCCCCTGCCGGTGATGATCGCGAGGCAACCGAAGACGCGGACTTTAACGTCGCTCGGCTTCATCACGCGATAGTGCAAACCGGAACGCTGGCGCTCGATGTAACTCGCCTTGCTGTCGGTGATGGCCGACGAGTGAACATAAACGAGATCGTCGCCGTACAGGTGCTCGAGAGCGTCGAAATCGCTCTTTGTCTGCGCTGCATATCGCGAATCCTCGCCTTTTAAAGCCTCATCCGCGGTGATCTTCCCGTCGCATTCCGCAGCCTTCGCCCCAGCGATCATCGGGCCGGAGATCAAGCAAACAAAGAACAAGTTTCTCAGGGCTTTGATGGTCATTATTCCTCCCTTTGCGGCGTGTGGTCTGACGCCGCGCTTCGACGCATTGATTATCGTGGCGCGTTCAGCGCGTCGAGGCTCGCGCGAAGGACGTCATCGCGCGCCGGGTTGCCCTCTGGTTTTGCTGCTCGCCAGGCGTGCCGCGACTTCGCTCAAGTCCACGCGCTGGAAACGAAGCCGGCTTAAATTGATTTCCACCGCCACGAGCTCATGAAATTCATCATTAAATAAATTGTATTGACAAAAGCAGAAAAAATGTATGATCCTCGGCGATGACGAACTGGAAAAGCATGGATTGCCCTCGTGGCAGCTGAATCCACAGGGGCCGAAAGGGTGTCGGCGGCTGCGTGCGAAGACGTTCCAGCGGCGGGCATACAACTTCAGATGGAAGGAGAGAATTTCCTTATTCCTATCGCCCGTAACCCATTGAAAAGTCTCGATTCAGAAAAACAAGCGCTAGTAAACGCTAGCTATTTTACTAGCACTTATGAGTGTTTAGGCGCTTTTTATGTGCGTTTATTGGCATTTATCCGGGGCCTGTGCGCCCTAAGGTTGTGAGACCCACCAGAATGGTCGCCGCCGGGGTTTCGCCTTCGGTTGGCTCCCTCGACGCCTCGCGTATCGGCCCATATAGATCGAGAGGCGGGCACAAGGGCCCCGAGGGTGTTGCGATGAGCTCCTTTCACGGACCGGATCTCGGTCCCTTCCAATGGGACGATCCCCTCCTGCTCGAGGGCCAGCTCAGCGAAGACGAGCGGATGATCCGCGACACGGCGCGAGACTTCGCCGCAAAGGAGCTCGCGCCCCGCATCCAGAAGGCCTATCTCGAGGAAAAGACAGACCCGAAGCTGTTCAGGCTGATGGGCGAATCAGGCCTGCTTGGGGTGACGCTTCCTCAGGAATTCGGCTGCGCCGGCGCAGGCTATGTCGCCTACGGCCTCGTTGCGCGCGAGGTCGAGCGCGTCGACTCTGGCTTCCGCTCGATGATGAGCGTGCAGAGCTCGCTCGTCATGTACCCGATCCACGCCTATGGCGACGCCGACCAGCACCGCAAATACCTGCCGGGCCTGGCGCGCGGCGAGCTCATCGGCTGCTTCGGGCTCACCGAGCCGAACGCCGGCTCCGATCCCGGCGGCATGATCACGCGAGCCGAGAAGATCGACGGCGGCTACCGGCTCACTGGCTCGAAGATGTGGATCAGCAACGCGCCGATTGCCGACGTCTTCCTGGTCTGGGCGAAGTCGCGCGCACATAACGATCAGATCCGCGGCTTCATCCTCGAAAAAGGCATGAAAGGCCTCTCGGCGCCGAAGATCGAGGGCAAGCTGTCGTTGCGCGCCTCGGTCACCGGCGAGATCGTGCTCGACAATGTCGAAGCGCCGGAAAGCGCGCTCTTGCCGAACGTCGCTGGCTTGAAGGGGCCGTTCGGCTGCCTGAACCGCGCGCGCTACGGCATCTCCTGGGGTGCGATGGGCGCGGCGGAGGATTGCTGGCTCGGCGCCCGCCAATACGGCCTTGACCGCAAGCAGTTCGGCCGGCCGCTCGCTCAGACCCAGCTGTTCCAGAAGAAGCTCGCCGACATGCAGACGAGAATCGCGCTTGGCCTTCAGGCGTCGCTCAGGGTCGGACGGTTGATGGACGAGGGCAGGGCCGCGCCGGAGATGATCTCCCTCGTCAAGCGCTCGAATTGCGGCGATGCGCTGGATATCGCGCGGGCCGCGCGCGACATGCACGGGGGCAACGGCATCCAGATCGAGTTCAAGGTGATGCGCCACCTCGCCAACCTTGAGACGGTCAACACCTATGAGGGCACGCATGACGTTCACGCGCTGATTCTGGGGCGGGCGCAAACCGGCTTGCAGGCGTTCTTTTGATTAGGCCCATGAGCTCGATCGAGGAGCCGAGCGCCTCCTCCCCCCTCGTGGGGGAGGACAAAGGAGGGGGGTCAGCGCAGCCGCAGAGCGCGCTCGCCGGCGTGCGCGTGCTCGAGCTTGCGCGCGTGTTGGCTGGCCCGACGACCGGGCAGACGCTTGCAGACCTCGGCGCCGACGTCATCAAGGTTGAGAGCCCGGAGGGCGACGAGACGCGGGCCTGGGGGCCGCCGTTCATCGAGACGGAAGGCGAGCTTTCAGCCGCTTATTTCCATTCTTGCAATCGCGGCAAACGATCGATCGTCGCCGATTTCACGACCGAGCGCGGACGCGAAATCGTGCGGCGGCTTGCGGCGCGCGCGGACGTATTGATCGAGAATTTCAAGGTTGGAGGCTTGCGGAAATTCGGCCTCGACTACGAGAGCCTGAAAGCGCTCAATCCCCGCCTCATCTATTGCTCAGTGACGGGTTTCGGGCAGACAGGGCCTTACGCGAGGCGCGCTGGCTACGATTTCCTTATCCAGGGCATGTCGGGAATCATGAGCATCACCGGCGAGCCCGACGGGTCGCCGCAGAAAGCGGGGGTCGCGATCAGCGATCTGTTCACCGGGCTTTATGGCGTCATCGCCATCGAGGCAGCTTTGATCACGCGCGAGCGAACCGGCAAGGGCCAACACATCGACCTTGCGCTGTTCGACTCGATGACCACGATGCTCGCCAACCAGGCGATGAACTATTTGGCGTCCGGCCGATCGCCGAAGCGGATGGGCAACGCCCATGTCAATCTCGCTCCGTATCAGACGCTGCCGGTCGCGGATGGCTGGTTGATCGTCGCGGTCGGCAATGACAGCCAGTTCGCGCGGCTCTGCGGCGTGCTCGGGGTGGAAGGACTGGCGCGCGACCCGCGCTTCGCGACCAACCCTGGGCGCGTGACGAACCGCGTTGAGATGGACTGCGCGCTCGTCGAGAAAACCCGTCTCTGGAAACGCGACGACCTTTTGGCCGCACTAGAAAAAGCGGTCGTGCCCGCCGGGCCGATCAACACGATCGCCGACTTGTTCGAAGATCCCCAATTCAAGGCGCGCGGCATGCGGATCGAGCCGCAGGGAACGCCCGGCCTTCGGAGTCCGATCTTGATGAGCGATAATCCGCTTGCGTTGAACCGCCGTTCGCCAACGCTCGGCGAGCATCAAAGCGAGATCCTGCGCGAGATCGGACTTGAGGACGGCGCGGCTTGACGGCGCTCGGCCACGGGCGGCAAATCGAAGCATGAGTGCGATTCGAAGTGTCTGCGTCTATTGCGGGTCCAGCGACGGCGCCGACGCGCGGTTCGGCGAGGCGGCGGAAGAGCTCGGGCGGACGCTCGCGGCCGACGGGGTCGGCCTCGTCTACGGGGGCGGCGGCGAAGGGCTGATGGGGCGTCTCGCCCGGTCGACGTTGGCGGGTGGCGGCTATGTGACGGGGATCATCCCGAGCTTCCTCATCCGCAAGGAACATCCGCTGACCGCCGTCCAGGAGATGCTCGTCGTCGAGGACATGCACGAACGCAAGCAGGCGATGTTCGATCGCGCTGACGCTTTCGTCGCCTTGCCGGGCGGGGTCGGCACGCTGGAAGAATTGGTCGAGCAGCTGACCTGGGCGCAGCTCAATCGCCACACAAAGCCGATCCTCATCGCCGATATGGGGGGGTTCTGGCGCCCGCTGCTCGCCCTGCTCGCACACATGCGTATCGAAGGCTTCATTCGCGAAGGCTTCGAGGCGCGCTATCTTGTCGCCGAAAAAATCGAGGACGTGCTGCCGATGCTGCGCGCCGCCGCAGAGCGCCGCTCAGTCGAGCCCGAGCCACAGGACTCGGTCTCCCCGCGCAACATGTAACGTTAGGGCGCGGGTGGCTGAAGTTTTGGCTTTTTTCTTCGCCATTCTCGCGCCATCGTCGCAAGCGCAAGTTCGCGCACCACCGGCGGAGGAAAATCATGACGAGATGGACCCTGGCCTTGGCGCTCGCCGCATCGCTATGCGGCTCTATCGCCGCGCCGGCGCTGGCGCAGAACACGCCCACGAAACTCAAGCCAAAGACATCCGAGAGCGCGTCCACAGTCACCGTGGTGGTGACGAACTCGCGCAAGGCCGATCTCGTCCAGCTTCAGGCGACCGAGAGCGGGCTGGTAGGCTGGAAGCGAGTGCTCGGCGCATTGAAGTCCGGCAATCACGCGCCGGCGCAACTCCCGCATCCCTTTAATTGCCGGGTCGACCTGCACGGAACATTTAGCGACGGCCAGTCGATGGATGCGACCGACGTCAACATCTGCGACCAAAAGACGCTCAATCTGACGGACTGAAGAGCGGACGCCTCCAGCGCGCAGGCCGGAGGCGTCGACTAAGCTGACTTACTTCTGCCCAAACAGCTCCGCGACATATTCCCAATTGATGAGGTGATCGACCCACGCCTTGAGATAGTCGGGGCGGCGATTGCGATAATCGATGTAGTAGGAGTGCTCCCATACGTCGACGCCAAGGATTGGCTTCGCGCCGTGGACAAGCGGGTTCTCACCGTTCGGGGTCTTCATCACTTGAACCTTGCCATCCTTGACTGCAAGCCACGACCAGCCGGAGCCGAACTGGGTGACCCCGCCCTGGATGAAGTCCTCCTTGGCCTTGTCGATCGAGCCGAACGAATCCTTCAGGGCCTTTTCGACTTCGCCCGGAATCTTGTTGCCCGCATTCGGCTTCATCCATTTCCAGAAATGGATGTGGTTATAGTGCTGGCCGGCGTTGTTGAACACGGCGGGGTTCTTGCCGAACGAGCCCTTGACGATCTCCTCGAGCGGCTTGCCCTCCCATTCGGTCCCTTTGAGCGCATTATTGCCGTTGTTGACGTAGGCCAGATGATGCTTGTCGTGATGGAATTCGAGGGTCTCTGCCGACATGTACGGTTTCAGCGCGTCATGCGGATAGGGAAGCTCAGGCAGCGTGAAGGCCATGGGGTGGCTCCTTGGGAGGTTCAGGGGCAAATACGGAAACCCGCAGTGTGATGGCGCCCGTGGGAGCAAATTTACCCCCCAGAAGCCATCGCCGCAACTGCATGACAAGTTATCGCTCTGCGGCTTGAGCCATCCATGAACTCACGTGTATTGAGCTAGGTTCCGGAGGGGACCTTAGTGCATCTTTCGAATGAGCGCATGATTGTCATCCTGCTTGTGGGCGCGCTCGCCGGATGGCTGATCGGTAAGGTGCTTCGCGGCAATGGTTTCGGACTTGTCGGCGACGCGGCGATCGGCGTTGTTGGCGCACTGATCGGCGAGTGGCTCCTGCCGCGCTTCAACTTCCACTTATGGAGCGGTCTTACGGGCATGATCATCGAAGCGGCGATCGGCGCAATTGTTGTTCTGGTTGTTCTGCGCTCGGTCGGGGCGAGCGGATGGGGAGGCGGCCGATAGCCGAGGAGAATCCATGTTCAAGCACATTCTGATTCCGACCGACGGGTCCGACCTGTCGCGTAAGGCGATTCTTTATGGTGTGCAGCTCGCCAAGGAATCCAGCGCGAAGGTCACGGGACTGACGGTCGCCGAGCCGTACCGCGCCCCTGCCATGGACGCCGTTCTCGTTCCCGTTGACGAGGGAGATTACGAGGAGCAGTCGCGCGCCTTGTCGGAGAAGGCGATGGAGCAGGTGAAAATGGCCGCGCAGGCGGCAGGCGTGCCGTGCGAGACGATCCGCGAGATTCACGATCAGCCCTATCGCGCTATCATCGACGCTGCGCAGGCGCTTGGCTGCGACCTCATCGTCATGGCCTCGCATGGCCGGCGCGGAATCTCGGCCTTGCTGCTCGGCAGCGAAACGGCAAAGGTGCTGACGCACTCGACCATTCCGGTGCTGGTCTACCGGTGACCGCGAGTCTCTGACCCAGCGGGAAGTCAGTCCACCCGTTCGACGCGTATGAGCGACCCCTCCTCCACCGCGACCACCCTCACCTTGGCGCCGGCCGGGCAGTCCGGTCCGGCGACGCGCCAGGAACTGTCGCCGACGCGAATGCGCCCGTAACCTCGCGCGATCGCTTCGTCCAGGAAGAAGTCGGCCCCGACCATCGCATGCGCGCGGCTTTGTGGCAGCGGCCCGGGCCCTTTGTCGAACGATCCGTAGACCCGTCGCCCGATAAGAACCAACGTCGCCACCAGAACGGCGAACAGGATGAGCTGCGCGACGAAGCCCATCGGCAGGAAGTAGTCCACGGCTCCGACGATCGCCGCCGCAGCGCCAAACCAAATGAAGAATGTGCCAGGGGCAAGCGTCTCGATCGCGCTGAGAACGAGCCCCGCGACGAGCCACGTGAGCGCGACGAGATGGGCCGGTTGCAGGAGGGCGTCCATCGTAGGCTCCGAGCGATCCCCCTTCAGGAAGAAGCGCCGCCCGGCGGCGTGTTCTCAGACCCCTGCCAAGGCGAAACTGGCGGCGAGTTTGTCGCGCCTGTGTTTGGCACGGGCCCAGGGGGACGCGGCCGAGCAGGCGGCCGCGGCGCTGCGACGGCCTCAGCGCCCATGGCGCTCGCGGCGATCTGGCTCAGTCCGCCAAGCGTGCCGGCAAGCGAGCTCAATTCCATGGGCACGATCACGAGCTTCTGATTGGGCGATTGCGCGAGCGCGTGGAGCGCGGCGATATATTTCTCTGCGATGAGGAAGTTCACAGCGACGACGTCGCCGTTGGCGGTCGCCTCGCTAATGACCCGCGTCGCCGTAGCCTCCGCCTCAGCGGTTCGCTCGACCGCCTCGGCGGCGCGGAACGCCGCGTCGCGCCGGCCTTCGGCTTCGAGCACGAGCGCCGCCTTGCGTCCTTCGGCGCGGGTGATGTCGGACTGCCGCATGCCTTCGGCCTCGAGGATCACTGCGCGCTTCTCACGCTCGGCCTTCATTTGCCGACCCATCGCATCCACGAGGTCCTTCGGGGGCACGATGTCCTTGATCTCGACGCGCGTGACTTTGATGCCCCACGGTTCCGAGGCGGCGTCGATCACCGCCAGAAGGCGCGCGTTGATCTCGTCGCGATGCGAGAGCAACTGGTCCAGGTCCATCGAGCCCATGACCGTGCGCACATTGGTCATGACGATGTTGCGCAGCGCCGACTGAAGATCGGAGATCTCATACGCAGCGCGGCGCGCGTCGAGCACCTGATAGAAGGCCACACCGTCCACCGTCACGGTCGCATTGTCCTTGGTGATGATTTCCTGGCTCGGGACGTCCATGACCTGCTCCATGACATTGAGCTTGCGGCCGACGGAATCGATATAGGGAACGATAAGCCCCAGACCCGGGCCCATGTCTTGTAGTACCGGCCGAAGCGCTCGACCGTGTAATTGTAGCCCTGAGGCACCTGGCGCACGCCCATGAGAGCGGTGATGACCACGAAGGCGGCGACGACAAGCGCGAAGATGGTTGCGCCCTCCAGGATCACGGCTCTCCTCTGATCAAACCAAGCTGCGGACGAACCACCGCGGCGGCGAGTCTACCTGCTTCAGCGCCCGCATACGACATCTGTCCTGTCCGGAGCTTGACGGACGCTTTGATCGCGCCTTTCGGTCTCAATCGCGCCTGCGCATTCCTGCCCGACCCGACCCCTGCTACCTCGCGAGCGGCGCCGCCGCGCGTAGACTTTCCTTCACGCGGTCGGCGCGGCCCTGCCTCAGCCGCACCAATTGCTGGTCGGCCAGCACGCCGATCAGGATGACCGTCCCCATAACGGCGAAATTGAGCGAGCT
>Ga0209624_10001318_pt1 | contig 19776 bp, 18 predicted proteins | sample JacPinW_OM2H0_O1_FD_188565 | JGI IMG/M metagenome (GOLD analysis project Ga0209624, IMG submission 188565) | Forest soil microbial communities from Algoma, Ontario, Canada - Jack Pine, Ontario site 1_JW_OM2H0_O1 (SPAdes) (version 2) | ecosystem: Environmental > Terrestrial > Soil > Boreal...
CCTTGTTGACCTACAACGAGTTCGGACTCAGCGGAAGCGCTTAGCAACGCAACCGCGACCGCAGGTGCACAATGCGAGGCTTCCGCGGGGCCCGCGATGAGCGAAGAAAATCCGAGACAAGGCCGCCGCAGGCGGCGCGCCACTTCCGCCGCGAGGCCTTCCCCGACGCCCGCCGCAACCACCGGCGCCGCGACCGCCACATCGTTGCGGGACAGCCGGAGCGACGCCGCGTCGGTGATCTGACGTATTTGCGCTTCCGCGAACCAGGCGGCGAGCCCAGTCCATTCCAAATCTGAGCCTTCGTCTGCCTCACGTCCGATCATCCGGGCCAGGCGCGTCCGCGAAGCCTCGACGGTCTTCTCGCGTCCGTCAGCGGTCGCCATCTTGTCCGCATCGTCGGGCAAGTCACCGAGAATGCGATGAACGTCGGCGCTGCTGGCGAAATATTCGTTCATCAGCGGAGTCCAGGCGCCGCGAAACGGCGCCCGAGAGGCTAATGACATAACGAAGCTGCGCGTCATCCCGGTATAGATCAACTCACCCGCGGCGAGCCGCTCCGCGTCGCTGTAGCCGGCCGCCGCGACCTGGCTTGCAACAATTGGAATGACATCTGTAGTCGTTGAGCCGATGTCGATGAACAAAGCGTCCGGTAGCTTGAGCGCGAGGAGCGCTGCGCTTGCGTGCCAATTGGCCGAGGCGATGTCGACCGCGTGCGAAGCGGCGTCGCCAAGCTCGACGAACCCGGCGCGGCCGGCGTAGAGGCGTGGGGCTGCGGGGGTGAGATGATTGGCCGCGATCGCAGCCAGCCCTGCTACGCCCTCGCGGCGCGAGGGAAAGGCGTCGCAGAGTTCGCCCGTCATGGTGATCACGTGACGGTCGGCCCGGCCCAGCTGAGCGCCAAGCGCGTCGAACGCGACTGTCAGGCTATCGAGGCCCAGCCACAGCGGCGTCGCTGCCTGAACCACTGCTTCCACGCGCCCGTGCCTCACGCGTGCGGCTTTCAGATGCGCGCCCCCTATATCCCAACCGATGACGACGCTCACCGTTCCTCCAAGCACCCGAGGGGACCCTAGATCCCACCAAATTGGAGGGCAAGACGCTGTCGACTGCGACCCGGCTCAACCGTAACGTAGCTGTCCGAGGGCTGTCGGTGATGAAACAGGTTTTGATCGCACTTGACGAACGGGCCGGTTCGGCCGCTCGCAACGCCGGAGGCGGGTGCATCCGGCCCTGCAGGCTAGCTTGAGAGGCAAAGTCGGCGCGCTAAACTCACGTCTCGTCCTAGTGAAATTGGGCGGCAGCCACGCAACGGGGCCCTATCTCAAGGACTGGCTTACGGGGATCGCGGCCGAGGCCGGCTCGATCGCGATTGTGCCAGGCGGCGGCCCCTTTGCCGACGCGGTGCGCACGGCTCAGGCCTCGATCGGCTACGACGATCGCGCCGCGCACGCCATGGCGATGATGGCGATGGCGCAGTTCGGTTGCGCGCTGCGGAGCCTCAATCCCGCCTTGACACTGGCCGCGTCGCGTTCCGCGATTTTGCGTGCGCTCAAAGACGGCAAGGTTCCGATCTGGTCGCCGGAGCCGATGGCGCGCGCGGCCGCGCTGCCGGAAACGTGGGACCTGACCTCTGACAGCCTCGCGGCGTGGCTGGCGGGCGCGCTCGGCGCTGGCCGTCTGCTGCTAGTCAAGCACGGCCGTTTCGAAGGCACGACCCTCGATGCTCATGATCTCGTCGCACGTGGCGTCGTTGACCCATTGTTCCCACGCTATCTCAAGGAGAGCGGCGCTCAGGCTTGGCTCGCGGGGCCAGCCGACAGCGCCAGACTCGCCGAAGGGTTGCGAGGAGGAATATTTCCTGAAATCGTAGCAGCGACCTCAAATCGACCGCCGGCAGCACAATGACGAAACGCCAAACGCCGCGCTGGGGATGGGCGCTCACGGGATCCGGTCATTTCCTGAAGGAAAGCCTGGCCCTGATCCATGAGCTCGAACATGTCGACCTTTTCCTCAGCAAGGCGGGAGCCGAAGTCCTGCGCATGTACAAACAGGAACTCGAATTGCCGCCCTCCGTGCGCATCTATCGCGACACGTCGGCGAGTTCGGTGACCGTGGGACAATTCTATTACGGAATCTATCATACGCTGATCGTCGCTCCCGCGACTTCGAACGCTGTCGCCAAGTTCGTCTACGGGATCTCCGACGAGTTCATCAGCAATGTCTTCGCACAAGCCGGAAAATGCCGCGTCCCCACCATTGTTTTCGCCTGCGACACGGCGCCCGAGCTCGAGACAGAAGCGCCGAAGGGAATGGTGAAGGTCTACCCGCGCTCAATCGATTTGGAGAACCGTGAGCGCCTGGGACGTTTCGCTGGCGTGACGACGGTCGACTCGATCGCCGAGCTTCAAGAAGCCATCGCGCAGCGCCGAAGCAAAGTCGCGGCATGAGTGAGCGCGTCCTGTTCTTGACCGGCCGTCTCGCCCAGAGCCGTCTCGAAAAAGTGTTGCAAGGCATGGAGCCGACGGCGTTCGACTGGTCTATCTTCAACATGGGCGTAAAGGTTGCGGCGCTGATGACCGAGCCCATCCTCATGCGCAGGTTGCCGCGTCCGATCATTGCCGATCGTGTCGTTGTCCCGGGCCGCTGCCGCGCCGACCTCACCCGCTTGGCTCAAGAATTTGGTGTTCCGTTTGAGCGGGGACCCGATGAACTGAAAGACCTACCAGCGTTTCTCGGCAAGGCTGGAGCGGCCCTCGATTTGTCGCGCCATGCTTTGCGCATCTTCGCTGAGATCGTCGATGCGTCGCAGCTGACCCTTGAGGCGCTTCTCGCTCGCGCCGACGCCTTGCGCGCCGATGGCGCCGACATCCTCGATCTGGGATGTCTGCCGGATACTCCGTTCCCCCATCTCGAAGATGCAGTGCGAGAATTGAAGGCGAAGGGATTGGCGGTCAGCGTCGACTCTGCTGACCCAGATGAACTCCGCCGTGGCGGAATCGCCGGTGCCGATTATCTCCTCAGCCTTACCGAGCGCAATCTCGACATCGCCGAAGAGACTGGCGCACGACCTGTCCTGATTCCGGCGCAGCATGGCGATCTCGCCTCACTTTATCGCGCCGCGGAAGACGCACAAAAGCGTGGGCTTAGCTTTATCCTCGACCCGGTCATCGATCCCATCCACTTCGGCTTTACCGAGTCGCTCTCACGCTATCGCAAAGTACGCGCGCGCTTGCCCGACGCGGAAATGCTCATGGGCACCGGGAACCTGACGGAATTGACCGACGCCGACTCCGTCGGCGTGACGGCGTTGCTGCTTGGAATCTGCTCAGAGCTCGGCATCGCCAACGTGCTCACCGTCCATGTCAGCCCGCATACGCGCCGCACGATTCAAGAGCACGACGCCGCGCGCCGCATCATGTACGCGGCGGCGGCCGACAACAGCTTGCCGAGAGGCTACGGGCGGGCGCTGTTGCAGGTCCACGACCAGAAGCCATTTCCGTACTCGAGCGGAGAGATCGCTGAGACTGCGGCGCAAGTGAAGGACGACAACTACCGGATAGAGGCGGCTGAGGACGGAATTCATGTCTATAACCGCGCCGGCCATTTCGTCGCGCCGGATGCGTTTGCGCTGTTCGATAAGCTTGGGGTCGAAACAGACGGCGCTCACGCATTCTATCTCGGGGCCGAGTTGACGAAGGCCGAAATCGCCTTTCAGCTTGGCAAACGCTACGCCCAGGACGAGCCGCTGGATTGGGGTTGCGCGGTCGATCGCCGCAGCGAGGACAGGACCCGTTTGAGCGAAGCGGGCCACACGCTGCGTTCGCGGGCGGCGAACGAGTAACTCGATGCCGTTGATCCGCGAAGCGATCGTCACCACCGTCAATGCGCAAGGCGAGCCTCACTTGGCGCCTCTGGGACTGATCGCCGAGGGCGAGGGATGGATTCTAGCGCCGTTTCACCCCTCCACCACGCTCGACAATCTGCGCCAGGCGCCGTTCGCCGTCGCCAACTTTACTGATGACGTCCGCGTCTTTGCGGGATGCCTCACCGGGCGTCGCGACTGGCCGCTAACCCCCGCTTCAATCGTCGCCGCGCCGCGTCTGGCGGTGACGTTGTCGCATCTCGAACTCGTCGTCATCTCGGTGCGCGAACACGAACTTAGGCCTCGTTTCGTGTGCCGCGTAGCGCATCGCGCCTCACATGCGCCGTTTGAAGGTTTCAATCGCGCGCAGGCGGCGGTGATCGAGGCCGCCGTGCTGGTGAGCCGCCTGCACCTCTTGCCCCGCGCCGAGGTCGAGGCTGAACTGGCTCGCCTCGAAATCACCGTCGGCAAGACGGCCGGCCGCGCCGAGACAGAAGCCTGGAGCTGGCTCAAGGACAAGGCGGCGCAGGTCTTTGCCGCCGGCGTGACGCAATGAGCGATGGCTGAGCGGGCGAGCCGAAAATCCCGAGTCTCGCGAACATTGCCTTGGTGAAATCAGAATTCCATGCTATAAGTTTTCCTTGACCCGGTCATAGCGACTCGGCGATTTCTCGAGGAGAAGATGACAGGATGCGGTCTCATTTCCTTGCTGACGCAACCTGAAACGCGAGTTGAGAGGGAAGCGATTTTTCTAATTCTCTTCGCTTCGTAACCCGTTGAAAAGTCTCGATTCGGAAAAATAAACGCTAGTAAACGCTAGCACATTTACTAGCGTTTATGCTCATTTATCGCCGTTTTGCTTGCGTTTGCTTCCATGCGACTCGACCGCAAGTTGTGTCCGGCCGATCGTCGCGACGCGGGTCGCTTCCCTTGATAGGCAGGAGGCGAATCTTCCCGTCAATCCCCAGACCTCGGAGGCCGCGTTGCGGGTTATCCCAGTCATCGACCTCATGGGCGGCCAGGTCGTCCGCGCGCGGATGGGCGATCGTGCGTCATACCTGCCGCTAGGGTCGCCACTTTCACCAACCAGCGACGCCGTGGATGTCGTACGCGGCCTGCTCGGAGTCTTTCCGTTTCCGGCGCTTTATGTCGCCGATCTCGACGCGATCCAGGGCAGCGGGGACAATTCCCAGACGTTGCGCCGCATTCGCGCAGAATCTCCATCCTTGCAAGTATGGGTTGACAACGGCGTGGCGGACGCCTCCGCACTCCACGCTTTCAACGAGGCTGACCCCGGAACGCTGGTCATTGGCAGCGAATCGCAACGCGACAGCAAGTTGATTGCGCAGAACCGGGACTCGACGCGCGTCGTGCTTTCACTCGATTTTCGCGGCGATGCTTTCCAGGGCCCACAGGACATCCTGAGCGAACCGGCTCTTTGGCCGCACCGAATCATCGTCATGACGCTTGCGCGGGTCGGCAGCGACGCAGGTCCGGATCTTGCGCGATTCGCCGCGATCCGATCGATCGCGGGCGGGCGTGAACTCTATGCGGCAGGAGGCGTCCGCGACGCGAGTGACCTCTCGGCGCTCAAGGCCGCGGGCGCCTTCGGCGCCCTGATCTCGACTGCGCTGCATGAGCGGCGAATCGTTGCGGCCGATTTGGAGGAGATGTGAAGCCGATGGCCGCGCCGCAATTAGATCTTCTTGCCGTCGGGACCGAACTGCTTGAGGTAAGCGATCACATTCGCGATATCGTCGTCGGACTTAAGGCCGGGAAAAACCATCTTGGTTCCGGGAACCTTCGCTTTCGGATCCCTGAGGTATTCCTTGAGCGTCGCCTCATCCCAAGTGATGCCTGAATTCTTATTAGCGTCGGAATAATGGTAATCTGGATACGAGCCAGCCTTGCGGCCGACGACGCCGCTAAGGACCGGCCCGACCATGTTCTTTGCGCCCTCGCCGATCTGGTGACAAATCTTGCACTTGGCGAAGACCTTCTCGCCAGCAGCGGCGTCCTGCGCCATGGCCGCGCCCATCGAAGTAAGGAGCGCCGCCCCCGCAAGCGAAAAACTCAACAGCTTCACATTGTCCTCCCGGATCTGGGTATCCCGAGCCGGCCCTACCGCGAAGCGAGCCGTATCGCAGATCGCGACTTAGCAATTGTGCTGTCGCAGGGATAGGTGGCCGTTTGCAAACGCCGTTCAGGTATTTCAGTTCCTTAGACGCGTTTTTCTGCAACCTCGCGCGGCTTCGTCGGCCACCTGATCCATTGTTCAAAGCACGTGACGCAGTCGACGCGCGATGCTACGTATGTCGCAGTGGGACCTGAATGGCCTCCAAGGAGAGAAACTCAAGGAGTTGGATCCATGGCTTGGAATGTGCCCGTGGTTGTCGAAGTTTGCGCTGGCATGGAAGTCACGGCTTATTTGTCGGCACAAATGTAAGAGTCGGCCGGCCTGCTCGCCTCTGTAAGGCGGACGAACGTGGAGCGAAGGCCGCCATGCAAGCCGCAGCGCAGGTAGGCGGGCTAATCTCCATGGCATCGCGTCAGCTATCGCCGGCGGTGTTCCCCAGCTATGAACGCCTCGACGAGCCGCCGGTAGCGCCGCCGAATTCTCATTGAACATACCTAGGGATGAGGCCGGGGGCCGCGGGGGCTCCTCGCCCGAAGGAAGTGTTTGACTATCGCCTGCCTCGAAACGGTGACGACGCTAGGGTTAGCCTCTGCAAGCCGCCTCGATGAAAGGATTTGCCCCGCGGAATGTTCACGTCTCAAGCAATGCTTAAGCGGTCGTCCCTTGTGGACTTTGGCTATCATGGATTGAAGGCGCTTTGCGCCCTTTCAGTTGTCGCTTTCGCTCTATGCGCAACGCTCAGCCGGTCCGCGGCCGCCGACCCCCTTGCAGTCAAAGTCGGCGTCATCCGCGAGGCGCACTCGCGCGAAACGATCTCGATCCTTGACATCCCTCCCGCGGACGACTTTATCGCCGGCGCGCGCATGGCGATGGACGACAACAACACCACCGGTCGCTTTCTCGACCAATCCTTCTCGGTCGTCGACGCCAAGCTCACGCCAGGCGAGGATGCGGTTGCGGCGCTGAAGGGCATGCTCGACGATGGAGTGCGCCTTTTCATCGTCGACCTTCCCCCTGCCGAGGTTCTGGCGGTCGCCGACGCCGCGCGGGCCTCTAGCGCACTCGTGTTCAATGCTGGCGCCCCGGACGATCGTCTGCGGGAGGAGAACTGCCGCGCCAATGTGATTCACGTCAGCCCGACTCGATCGATGCTAACCGACGGGCTCGCGCAATATCTGATTTGGAAGCAGTGGAGAGGCTGGCTCCTGGTGGTCGGATCGCATCCGGAGGATCAATTGCTCGCCGAGGCTTATCGGCGATCAGCGAAGAAATTCGGTGCCAAAATCGTCGAGGAGCGCGTGTACGAGGACACGGGCGGCGGCCGGCGCTCGGACTCCGGTAGCGTTCAGGTTCAGCGGCAGATGCCGGTCTTCACGCAAAACGCACCTGACTACGACGTGCTCGTCGCGGCCGATGAAAGCGAGGTCTTCGCCGGCTTTCTGCCCTATCGCACCTGGGATCCCCGGCCGGTCGTCGGCTCCGCGGGGTTGCGGCCCGTGAGCTGGGACCCTTCGCACGAATTCTGGGGCGCCGTTCAGTTGCAGAACCGCTTTCAGCGCGCGTTCAAGCGCGGCATGAATGCGCGCGACAACCAGGCCTGGGAGGCCATGCGCTTGATCGGTGACGCCGTTGCGCACACCAAATCCGCGGACCCCAAGGCGATACGCGACGATCTGCTGTCGCCGGGCTTCGCGCTCGGCGCGTTCAAGGGCCAAGGACTCACCGTGCGCTCGTGGAACCAGCAGCTTCGTCAGCCAATCCTGCTCACCGACGGGCGAGCCACCGTCTCCGTTTCGCCTCAGGAAGGCTTCCTGCACCAGACGTCCGAACTCGACACCCTCGGCTTCGACAGGCCGGAGACCAAATGCAAACTTCAGTGAAACATATGGCGCGCCGCGGCGTCTCTTTGGCTCTTCTGGCCGGCCTTTGGCCGCTTTCGGGTTCGGCCCATGCGATGACCGCCTATATCACCAACGAGAAGGGCAACTCGATCTCGGTCATCGACCTCGACAAACTCGAGGTCACGCGCACCGTCAAGACCGGCCAGAGGCCGCGCGGCATTGCGCTGAGCAAAGACGACGCCTTGATGTTTGTTTGCCTTGGCGACGACGATACGATTGCGGTCATCGACACAAAGACCCTGAAGGAGGTCGGTGAACTGCCGTCGGGGCCAGACCCCGAGCAATTGCGTGTGAGCCCGGATGGGAAGCTCGTCTTCGTCGCCAACGAAAACGACGCCCTATTGACCGCCATCGACATCGCGACGCGCAAGGTGGTCAGCGAATATCCTGTTGGTGTCGAGCCTGAAGGCGTGGCTGTCAGTCCCGATGGCTCGATCGTCGTCAACACCTCCGAAACGACGAGCATGGCTCACCTCATCGATTGGCGAAACAAGAAGGCGGTCGCCAACATTCTCGTCGACCCACGACCGCGCTACGCCGAGTACAACAAAGACGGCTCGGAGCTGTGGGTGACGTCGGAGGTTGGGGGAACCGTCAGCGTCATCGATCCGGTCAAGCACATCGTTAAGCAGAAGATCAGTTTCGACGTGCCGGGGCTTGCGAAGGAGCAGATCCAGCCGGTCGGCATCCGCTTTAGCGCTGACGGCAAGCTGGCGTTTGTCGCGACAGGCCCGGCGAATCGCGTCGCGGTCATCGACGCGGCAACCAAGCAGGTGCTCAAGTATTTGCTCGTCGGTCAGCGCGTCTGGCAATTAGAGCTGACGCCGGACGGCAAGTACCTGTTGTCGACCAACGGGGTCTCGAACGACGTTTCTGTCATCGATGTGGCCGCGCTGAAAGTAATCAAATCGATTCCCGTCGGTTCGTTTCCTTGGGGCGTCGCGATCTCGAAGCAATGACGGTCGTGGCCGGCGTCATGCCGAAGGCGGGCGTGAGCGCGCTCTCGGTCGAGAAGGTGTCGCACGCCTATGGCGCTCGGATCGCTCTGGATGAAGTAAGCTTCGACGTCGCGCCAGCGAGTTTCACCGTACTTTTGGGCCTGAACGGCGCCGGTAAGAGCACGCTATTCTCGGTGATTACGCACCTCTATGTGAGCCGGTCAGGAGCTGTGCGCATTTTCGGTCGCGACGTCGCGCGCAACAGCGGCGCCGCTCTCGCGCTGCTTGGGGTCGTCTTTCAGCAACGCACGCTTGATCCCGACCTTAGCGTCGCCCAGAACCTCGCTTACCATGGCGCCTTGCATGGCATCCGCGGGCATGAAACGCGCGAACGAGGGGCGATCCAACTCGCCCGCGTGGGTCTTGCTGACCGGGCCAGCGACAAGGTGCGATTCCTTTCCGGCGGTCAGATGCGGAGGGTCGAGATCGCGCGGGCGCTCCTGCACCGGCCGCGCATGTTGCTGCTTGATGAGCCCACGGCCGGGCTCGACATCAAGGCGCGGGCCAAGATCCTCGCGGTCGTACGCGCCCTCGTCGCTGACGAAGGAATAGGCGTCCTTTGGGCGACCCATCTTGTCGACGAGATTCGCGATGAAGACCATGTTGTTGTGCTGCACAACGGGCGCGTGCTCGCGAACGGCCCGTCCCGTTCCATTATTGGTGCGGCCGGCGCGCGCTCAATCGGCGAGGCGTTCACCTCTTTGACGGGCGATGGCAGGGAAGGAGGCGAATGGTGAGCGACGCCGTCCTTGAGGGTGACCGACCGTTCGGCTGGACGCAGCGCTTGATCTGCCTCTACGGCATTGTATGGCGCGAGAGCCTGCGCTTTCTTCACCAGCGCGAGCGCTTCATTTCCGCGCTGGTGCGCCCATTGGTCTGGCTGTTCATTTTCGCAGCCGGATTTCGACAGACGCTGGGCGTATCGATCATGCCGCCCTATGACACCTATGTTCTCTACGAGGTCTATATCGCCCCGGGGCTGATCGCGATGATCCAGCTCTTCAACGGGATGCAATCTTCGCTGTCGATGGTCTACGACCGAGAAGTGGGCAGCATGCGCATGCTGCTGGTGAGCCCCGCGCCGCGCTGGTTTCTCCTGACGTCGAAGCTCATCGCGGGCGTCGCTGTTTCGATTTTGCAAGTCTATGCGTTTCTTGTCATCGCTTATTTCTGGGAGATCGAGCCGCCGACCTGGTGGGGCTATCTGACGGTGCTGCCCGCCTTGGCGCTGTCTGGCCTGATGGTTGGCGCGCTCGGCATGCTGTTGTCGTCGCTCATCAAACAACTGGAGAATTTCGCGGGGGTTATGAACTTCGTCATCTTTCCCATGTTCTTCGCATCCTCGGCCCTTTATCCGCTCTGGCGCGTGCAAGAGGGAAGCCCGTGGCTGGCGACCGTCTGCCGGCTGAATCCCTTCACCTATTCGGTGGAGCTGATCCGTTTCGCTTTCTACCAGCAGGTCAACTGGCTGGCGCTCGCGGTCGTGGCGGGATGCACGGCTGCGTTCCTGGGCGCCGCGGTGATCGCCTACGATCCGGCGCGTGGCATGCTGATGCGACGGGGCGGCTGAAGCGTTGTAACTAGAGAACACATGATCGAGCGCCTGATCATGGAGGGCGCGCCGTTTCCGAGTCGGTTTTAGGCGATTCCAATGGGTTGCGGCGCCATTCCCGAGTCAGTCCCACATTTATACAATATCATAACGTAACTTACGCGCTTGCTCAGCAATCCGTTCCCAGGGCCGTATAGCGCCGCCATTCCACGGGACCGCCTCCCCCCAGACTTTGATCCCGGCGTCGCAATGACGACAGGCTCACTTGTCGTCGTACCTGATATAGGCGAATCGCTGATCTCCCGTCGGCGTCCCTTCGAGCGCGCCGCCCTCCTTGCCGGGACGCCACGAGACGAAGTCCTCGATCTTGCGCGCGAGTTCGAAGTCCTTGTCGGTGATCCCCTTGGCGCTATGGTTTTGCAACTTCACCTCGACCCAGGCGTAGGACGCGGCGATATCGGGATGATGCCAGGCGGCCTCCGCGAGGTGGCCGACCGCGTTGATCACCATCAGCGTGCCCTTCCAGCCGGAGGTGCGAAAAGTCCGTCTGATCCAGCCGTTCTCGTAGCGCCAATGCGGAAGCTCGCGTTTGAGCCGCGCCTCGATCTCGTCTGGTTCATAGACGCGCTCTTTGGACTCTTCGCTCATGGCGTACCTCCGATCAGCTTCAAGCGACGCGCTCCAATCGCTCGGTCACTTCACCAACGGGCATCCGCCTTGATCGAGTGGCCGGAAGGCGGCCTCGGGCGGAATCGTTTCGATGACATCATAGACGTCGTACCGGCTCTTCGATTGTTGCGGCGACTTGACCTTGAACACATACATCGCGTGCGTCGCACGGCCGTCGGCGCGTATGACGACATGGCCAAAGAGCGAATCGTCGATCGGCGATTTCTTCATTTCGGCGATCACCTTGTCGCCCTCGATGGTTCCCGCAGTCTTGACGGCGCGCAGATAGGCCAGCGTGGCCGAATAGGCTGCGGCCTGGTCCTCGGTCGGCATCTTGCCGCCCATACGCTCGGCGAAGCGCGAGGCGAAGGCGCGCGTCGAATCATTGAGATCCCAATAGAAGGTTTCGGACAGGATAAGACCCTGCGCCGCATTCAGTCCGAGCGCATCGATATCGGTGATCTGCAGGAAAAGTGCGGCGAGCCTGCGATCCGGTCCGACGATCTGAAACTCCGCCGCCTCGCGGATGGCGTTGATCGCGTCGGCGCCGGTGTCAGCGAGGGCGATCACTTTCGCGCCCGAGGCTTGCGCCTGCAAAAGATACGAGCCGAAATCGGTCGCGCCGAGCGGATGCGACACCGAGCCGAGGACCGAGCCGCCCGCCTTGATTATCGCCTCGGTCGCGTCGCGCTGCAGGGCCTTGCCGAGAGCGTAGTCGAAGCTGATGAAGAACCAGGTCGAACCACCCATTTTGGTGATCGTGCGGCCGACCGCGTTTCCGAGCGCCCAGGTGTCGAGAGCCCATTGGACGGTGGTCGGTTGGCAGAATCTTCCAGTCAGGTCGGAAGTCGCGGTCGCCGACGCGAGCATCGCGCGATTCTTCTCGTGCACAAGCGTGTTGACGGCGAGACCGACGCCGGAATTGGCGAGATCGACGATCGCGTCGACGCCCTCCTCGTCAACCCATCGCCGTGCGATGGCGACTCCGATGTCGGGCTTGTTCTGATGATCGGCGAAAATGATCTCGACCTTGAGGCCGCCCGCCTCCTTGGCGAAATCCTCGGCCGCGAGCTGAGCGCCAACCAGGGAGCCCTTGCCGACCTGATCGGCGAATGGGCCGGAGAAGTCGCTCAAAACGCCGATCTTGATCGTGTCGCCCGGAACTTGCGCCGACGCCTCGGTCGCCAGACCAGTAAGCGCTGCAACGGCGAACGCAGCGCCCAGAAGCAGCCGCTTCAACCTCGCGCGCACTGGCGATCCTCCGATTCTGTCCATCCGCCCAATGCCCGATAGCGCCAGACCGGCGTTTATACTGCGATGGCCGGGCCGACCGGACAAGCCTTGCGGCCAGACGCCTCGCCGATGGGCGACCAAAGGCTGCCAGAAAGGGATGAAACGATGAAGGGTTCGGAAGCTAGAGCGGCGTCTCGGGTCGTCGCCGACGCCGGCCGCGGGCCGCGCCTTTGTCGGCGCAATGGCCAGCCCGCGCAGAGACGCGTCCCGCTCGCTGCATGGGCGCTTGCCGCGGTTTTCATCTTCGGACCCCTTACCGTTGGCGTCCCTTCGGCGGCTACGGCTGCGCCATCCGAAGCGGCCAAGAGCGTCGCCTTTCTCAATGTCCAGTTCCTGAACGACCATGAGGATCTGGAGCCAACGACCGGCGCGGAGCGGGCTCGCCTCGCCTTGATCACGTCCCTCTTCAAGGCGAAGCTCGAAGCCTCCGGCCGGTACACGTTCGTCTCCATACCGGCCGACACCGCGGCGAAAATCAGCGCCGGTCCAGAGGTCGGCGCCTGCGGCGGCTGCGAGTTTGGCTACGGCAAAGAGCTCGGCGCCGACTACGCCGCATGGATCGTGGTGCAGAAAGTGTCGGATCTCATCCTCAACATCAACGTGTATATGGCCAACGTCGCGGCCAAGAAGATGGCGTTCGTCCACAGCGTCGACATTCGCGGCGACACTGACGAATCGTGGACCCGCGGCATCACCTATCTGGTGAAGAACTACCTCCTACCGGCGCAATGACGGCGCCGGCGTCGAGCGCGGACGCGCTTATCGGTCGCACTCAGAGGCCCCACGCAAACCGTCGCCAGACCGGCATAAACGCGCATAAACGCCAACTAGACGCTAGTAAACGTTAGTAAATTAGCTGGCGTTTACTAGCGTTTATTTTTCCGAATCGAGCCTTTTCAATGGGTTACAAGCGATTCAAAATAAAAAAATCCGCTCAAGCTCCAGTCCTAAAAATCTCGATGTCTCCTCTCCTCTTCCTGGCTCGCCCCGGACGGGCCAGGAGCATCGCCCAACGAAAAGACCGTAGCACACATTCTGAATTTCGTAAATGAATTGCCCTCGATTTTCTGGGCCGCAGCCTTCTTACCATGCCCTCCCCTTGCAGCGCAATTTCACATTCAGGTTCGTCGAGCGGGCCGCCGCCAGGATTGGAGCGAAAACAACAGCAGCGACGCGCCGATCAGCAGCGAGCCGACAAAAAACGTCTGGTTGATGGCGAAGTGCTCGTCCGCGATCCACCGCGATAGGATGAGCGACACAAGCGCGGTCAACGCCGGAACCAAGTTCCAGAACATCGCGACGAAACCGTTGTCGCCGCCTGTGACCGTCAGTGAAATTTGATAGAAAACGCGCCCAACCGACGAGGCCAGGATGGTGCCGACGAGCATCAGAATAATCGTCTGCAGCTGATCGAAATTGAGCTCGTTTCGCCGGTAGAGAATGAAAAGGCAGGACGGAATCAGGATGATATTCGCGAACAAGAAATTGGCCGCGATGGCGGCCGATTCATTGTATTTGGCGAACCATTTTCCGACCAGCGTTCCGCCCAGGGCGGAGCACAGCGGGACGGGAAGGGCGTAGACCCAGCTGCCGTGGACGAAATTGTCGGCCAACTGGTCGAACGTCGGCTTGTCGGCGTCGCTAAGCTGGCTCCAGCCGACGGCCATGGCGCCAATGAAGGCGCCGGCGAAGCAGCCGAAAAAGGTCGCCGGCGAAATCGGGAACGGCACCCTCGAGATCAGCAACGCCACCAGGGCGGCCCAGAACGGCGACAGGTTCAAAATTGAGGAGATGATGATCGGATGAGAGTTGCTGAGGCCCAAATTATATAAAAGGAGGCCGCTCATACCGATGGCGAAGAGCACAGCGAGATAGCCGTAATTGGCAGGTTTTCGAACGAGCGCGATGAAATCGCGGCGACTGGACGCCCGGCTCATCAGAAAGGGAATGGACACGAGAAGCGCGATCTGGGTCAGGCACACAAACTGGAGCGTGCTGAGATGCCTGGCGGCGGGAAAGGAAAAAGGCTCTTGCGTTGCGTAGAGAAAGGCCGTGATCAGCGAATAGAGGCTTCCAAGCCGATAATTGATCGAGGACGCAGACTGCGGCATGCCGGATCCCCTTCGCTTGCGAGGGAATAAAACGAATGTCCGTTGAAGCCGCCGATCGGCGCGTGCGCCATTGCCAGGCCCTAACAGGCCGATCCTAACCAAATAGACGGCAATCGTCAGGACGGACAAGCCGGATGCGAGGTGTCCAGACATTCTGTCAGATGAGGCCTCCCATGGGCGGCGCCCTTGCGACAAGAGTCGGGGTTGAAACGCGGGCGAGGCCGCGGCAACGCCTCACGCCGCCTTGCCATGCCCTCTTTGCTATGGCAGGAAGCCCAGCGCTTCTACCCGCGTTTCGGATGCTGCAGTAGCTCAGTGGTAGAGCACTCCCTTGGTAAGGGAGAGGTCGAGAGTTCAATCCTCTCTTGCAGCACCATTCCAACTCACTGAAAAGTCAGCGAAACCCGTGGCGATCTGCGCGCCGTTCCACCCGCTCGAAATAAGAGAACACGGGCGCAACATGGCGCAGAGCATGGTGCGAAAGCGGTGCCGCAGTTCTGGACGTCGATTCTTTTCGCGGGCCTGCGCGACGTGCATTGGTTGCAACGGCAGTGGGGCCGGGAACGCCGGCTTCGGCTTTCGCGCGGACGCAGTGCGGCGGGGATGCGCGCCCGGCCCCTGATCGCCCTTGCCAATCCTACAAGGCCTAAACTGTGACTAGATCAAAGGATGCTGCGCAAGGCGGACATGCTGCGATTCCGACGACTCGTGCCAAATCCGGGTGAGCGCGTGGAGCGCCTAACAATCCTTTGCGGTTTATCGCCCTTGGTAAGGAAGAGGTCGAGAGTTCAATCCTCCCCTGCGGCGGCATCAATTCATCTGAATTATTGACGGTTTTCTTCCTTAAATCGCTTCGCTCGGCGCTGCGAACGGCCAAAAGATCTTCTCGCGCCTTCCGAAGCTGCCGTTCTGAACCTGCGAGCAATAGCCAAATTGCGTCAAAAAGACCGGCTCATGGGTGTGGAAAACGCAGCGCCTTGCACGTCAAGGACGTTAGGACCCAGCAAAGCGGGACCGGTCAGCCCGCTCGATCAGGCGAATTTAGCGCTCCGATAACCTTTGCGTGCGATGATCCCCCCATGTCGGACGCTACGGCAACGCCCGAGGTTAAGGCCCACCTTTCGCTCTTCACGCGCTTGCGCGTCGTCGAGGCCGAACTCCACACCCTGAAAGCCCTGTTTGCCGACCTCAAGGAGGACCATGAGGCCCTGCGGGAGGATCGCGACGAGTGGCGCTGGCGGGCGGAATATCTTCTGGCGGAGGTCCAGAAAGGATTTTTTGGTCGATGGGGCCAGCGGATTGAGGCGGCCGTGAAACCCTTGGCCCGGCGACTCAACGCGCTCATTTAGAAGGCTTGTCCGGCGCTCCGAAGTCGCTTCCATCGTCTCGCGCGAGCGGCGCTAGGGATCGCGTCGAGGCGGGTCTCGACAGTGAGGGCCGGCAGCTTGCCGAGTGCAAACAAACGACGGGAGCAACGCGATGAAACGCGTGGGCATGGTGATCGGCATCAAGCCGGAGCGGATAGCCGAGTATAAGAAGACGCATGCCGCGGTATGGCCTGAGGTGCTCGCCAAGATTTCCGACTGCAACATGCGCAACTACACGATTTTCCTCAGAGAGCCCGAGAACCTCCTGTTCGGCTACTTCGAGTATCACGGCGAGGACTGGGCGGTGGACGCAGCCAAGATGGCCGCCGACCCGAAGACGCAGGAATGGTGGGCGATTCACAATCCGATGCAGACCCCGCTTGCCTCCCGTAATGAAGGCGACTGGTGGGCTATGGCGGAGGAGGTGTTTCATACCGACTGAGCCCACACGGTATTACGGGTCGGGTTATGGTGACGACCGCTATGACTATGCCGACATGGCGACGAACGACCCGTCACGGCGGCGGCCGGAATCAGCCGCGCCTGAGGATCGCTCATTCGGCCGCCGATTCCGGCAGCATGCGCTGAAATTCGGGTTGCTTGTCGAGCCATTGATGCTTCACCGCGCCGGCCACGTGCACCACGACCATCGCATAAAGCACATAGGCGAAGGAGCTGTGCACCCGGAAGAGCAAATCATGCCAATAGTCCTTGTCGGCGGGGTCGATCGCGGTCAGCCAGCCGATACGGGGCCAGGGCGCGAGCCCGTAAAGATACATCGGATGGGCCGCCGCTTCCTTCCAAGCCGAATCATGCGCCCAGCCGGAGAGCGGCAGGCAGAAGATCAGGGCATAGAGCACCCAATGGGCCGCATGGGCGCTCCAGCGCTCCCAGGCGGAATAGGATGGGGGCAAGGGCGGCGCCGGATGGGTCGCCCGCCATAAAACCCTCAGGATGGCGAGGCCGAGCACCGTTATGCCCACGGATTTATGCGTGTCGATCACCGGCCGCACCATGCCGTCGGGCAAATAGCCGACGATCCAGATCATCGCCACATTGGCGAGGATGAGCAGGGCGATAAGCCAATGGAACGCCATCGCCGTTCGCGTGTATCTTTGAATTTGCATGGCGGTCTTTCCGGTCATGGCTTTTTTGAAAGCATGTTTCATTTGGAGCGGATTGGCCGGGCCGACGCGCGCTAATCCTGCGCGCCCGCGCGCATATCCGAAGGCGCGTCCGAAGGCGTGGCGACGAGGCCGAGGCGGTGCTGGACGCCCCATTGCCGCACGCCCGTCAGGAACACGCCCCATCCCCATGCGGCGCCGAGATGCCGGAGGATTTGGAAACTGAAGGGCTCGAGCAGCGCCGCCAGCAGGCCTGAGGCGAAGCTGATGCGCACCGAGGGCGCGGCCCAGCGACGGTAAAGATGGATCGACCAGAGATGAAAGGCGAAATCGACCAGGATTTTAAGGCCGATCACGCCGATCACCGGATTGACCAGGACGAAGCGGCCGGTCACGAGGTAAACGAGCAGCAAGGCAAAGGCGGTCAGGCCGTAGATCGGCTGCAGCGTATCGGCTGCCTTGACCGGGAGCATGAGCAGGCCGAGCCAGCCGAAGGCACGATTGCCGACCATGTCGCGATACCAATATTGGGTTTGCAGAAAGCCGCCGAACCACCGCCGTCGCTGCCGCAGAAAAGCTCCGACCGAACCCGGAGCATCGGTCAGGGCGCGGGACGCTCCGACGACGCTTGTGGTCCAGCCCCGATGGTTGAGGACGCTGTAACGGCGCAGCCGGTGGATCAACTCGTAATCTTCGACGAGGCAAGCTGGATCGAACCCGCCGACCTCGACGACGGCCTGCCGCCGGAAAGCCGCGAAGGCGCCCGAGATCAACAGCAGACTGTCCATCTGCATCCAGGCATAACGGGACAGAAAATTGCGAATATATTCGTAGGTCTGGAACCACTGAAACCAGCGGCCGCTCAAGCTGGGACCGCAGACCGGCGTCAGGATGCCGGTGGCGGCGACCAGCTTCGGATCTGCCGCAAAGGCGTTGCGCATCGCACTGATGGCGTTCTGCTCCAGCAGCGTGTCGGCATCGACCGTCAGAACCATTTCCGTGTCGACGAGTTGCATGGCCTTGTTGAGCGCGGACGGCTTGCCCTGATGCGAAAGGCGCAGCCAATGTAGCGACGGATGCGTGGAACTCGCCGAACTCAAAGCGCTCAGAGGCGGCTCGACGAGGGCGAATTGCCGCTGAAGCAGCGCGGCAGTCCCGTCCGTCGATCCATCGTCGGCGATGACGATGAGTTCGGGCGGTTCGGATTGATTGAATAAGGCCGCCAGGGTGAGCGGCAGCACTGCCGCCTCGTTATGGGCCGCCACGATCACGCCGAGCGTGACCGGCGCGGCGCCGGCGCTTCGGGGTTTTGCGGTGGTTTTCGCCAGGCCGAAGGTCTGCCAGAAGACGAAGGCGAGAAGCGCCGTGTCGTAGCTCACGTAGACCACGCCGACCGACCAAGCCAACAGGCCGTTGAGGACGAAGGCGCGGGCAAAGAGCAGCACCCAAAGCAGCGCGATGCCGCCGTGGATGAGAATGCTCGTCAAAGGCGTCGGAGGCGGCGTGAGCCGGGGGGACGCCGCGCGCAAAGCCTCCTGGAGCTCGCCTGAAGTCGGAATAGCCTTGGCTCCTACTAGAACATTGTCAGCGAACGGGACAGCGGCTCGCCGCGGCGGCCGTGGCAGCCAATAGGGTACGTTTTGCTGGTAGCGGGCGAATGGCTCGCCGAATTGCCGCGCGAACCGCGCCTCCTTGAACAAGGGACCGACCAGGCAATAGGCGGTCAGCACCAAGGAGACGACGATCTGGTCCGGCGTGATCGTCGGCGCCGTCCAAAGCGTCAACGCATAGGCGACGTAGATCGGCTGCCGGCACAGGCGAAACAGACCCGTGACCGGCATCGGTGGGTAGATCGGGGCCCGATGGCGCGCCACGGCCCGCCATCCCAAGAGACCGGTCTGCAGCGCGAAGCCGGCGTCGATGATCGACTTCAGCAGCAGCAGCCAAGCCACAGCATAGAGGCAGCACAACACGCCGAACAAAAAGCCGCTCGCCCGCCACCAGACCGTCCCGCTCGGCGACCACAAGGCAAAGAGCAGCCAAACCTGGACGGAGGCGATCAAGGCGTAAGTTGTCGTGGCCAGACGCTCCCCCAGCCCATGTGGCGCCAGGCGGCCCAAGACCGCGCGCCCGCGCCGGGAGAGCAGCATCGAGTGCAGAAGCGGAAATTGGGCCAGTAACAGGGCATTCGCCAGATAGGACCAGGGCGCGTGCAGCACGCCGAACGACCGGCTCATGCCGAAGAACATCATGATCATCATGGCGCCGACGCCGGCCACGAAGCAGCCATGGCAGCAGGCGCCGTAAAACACGGCGACCAACGACTCCTGCTGTCTAGACAATCCTTGCCGGGAGTTAGTCGAAACCCGATCCACCACGGCGCGGCCGCCTATCGGGTTTCAGTCAGGGAACCGCGAAGGCCCGGCCCGGAGCTGTCGAGGCGCCGTTTGTCCCGCGTTTCTGCTTGGCCGACGCCCGCAAGGGCTCCAAGACACCGCCCGAGCACAGGCGAGCGGTCACGAAACAGCGATGACGGTGAGGAAAGGAATGGCATGGCGCGCCTCGTTATCGATTTGCCGGAAAACAGTCCGGGCTGCATTTTATTCAGCGGGCCGGGGGTGCGGCTGGCCGCTTCCGTCGGGCTCGGCGCCGTCGCTGGTCTGCGGCCAATTCGCCCTAAGCGCATGCGAACCCGAGTTGGAATGCTGAGGCGCCCGGCAAAAACCTAGGGGCGGCGCGCGGAATGGTGGAGGGGACTGGTC
>Ga0209624_10001319_pt1 | contig 19773 bp, 15 predicted proteins | sample JacPinW_OM2H0_O1_FD_188565 | JGI IMG/M metagenome (GOLD analysis project Ga0209624, IMG submission 188565) | Forest soil microbial communities from Algoma, Ontario, Canada - Jack Pine, Ontario site 1_JW_OM2H0_O1 (SPAdes) (version 2) | ecosystem: Environmental > Terrestrial > Soil > Boreal...
GAGACGACGAGCCTCGACCCGAACAATCGCGTCGATGTTCGGATCGTACTCCGAGGTGCGGTCGAACACCTCCATTGCAATCGAGAACTCCTTGAGGCTATCGATATCTCCATCGATTGTCCGATTCACGATGTGCGTCAGAAACCGGCATAACCGGACTGACGAAACGAAACCAGAGCTATTCACCACGCGCGCCAATTGGTCGCGAACCGCCGTCGCCGGCACGGGGTCGGCGGCAGAGTTGGCGAGAGATTTTCCGGATGACAAGGGCGGCGTTGGCACTTGCTTCTCTCCCGCATTCATTATGCTCCACGAAGCTTTGCGGTATTACGGCGAGCTTACGGCGGCTTACGGCCAATTGAAGGCTAGAGTGCTTAGTGTGGAATCAGCCAGAGTTAGAGGATCGATGCAGACCTACAGACAAGCAGGAACAGTAATTTTTGTGTCCAACAGAAGCCCGGAAGCCATGGTCCTGCAGGACATCGAAGCGCGCGGACTGGTTGTGCACCGGGCGCGCAGCATCAGAGCGGCAGTTGATTTGCTCAACTCGGCGCGCGAGAAGACCGTGATCGTCACGGAACTCGCCCTGGCTGATGGTAATTGGAGAGATCTCGTCGAACGGATGAGGGGTATTGATATCTGTGTGCCGATTGTACTCGCGACTTCTTCGAGGACGGCAGAACTCTGGTGGGACGCGCTCGAATGCGGCATCGATGACATCCTGCCTGGGCATCTCGTGGTTTCTCGCTTGTGCCAACTCTTGGAAACGCAAGGCGCATCATGAAAAGATCGGCGGAATTTGCGAACGCATAAAGACTGTCCTCAAGACTGCTCGGAAGGTCAATTACGCCAAGATCGACGCGAAGGAACCGCCTCATCTTCTCAAACGGATCGAAGTCTATCCGGGAACTCACGTCCACTCGGTTGGCCATCAAATTGATGGCGCTGACCTTTGTGCGTACAGGTACCCGCATGAGCATATTGAATTGCAACTTGCCCATGCCCCGCGGAATGCGGTGAGCGCCGCCTACAACCACGTCCTTCATTTGAAGGGGCGTACAAAAATGATGCAGGAGTGGGCCGACTTTCTGGAGCAGACCCAGCGCGGTGCAAAAGTGCTGCAGTTTAGAGAGGTTTCGGCGTAGGAAGCGCCTGAATCGGATGGGCGTCACGCAAAGCCGCGCAACCTCATACCATCCTGATTCACGCACAGACGGAGTCCGCGTCCGATGGTCGGCGCCGTTGCTGTTCTCCACCCATCACGCGTAAGGCGCAGATTTGGAACATTGGATTGTCCCAGCCCTCACGCAACGAGGAATGGGAGAAGATGAACTTCAGCTTCGTATCGAGACTGAGCAGCCTTCCAAGCGAAGTCTAGACGGCGTCTTCGATAATGCGAATTCTGCTTTCTGAACCATTGAAGTTCTTCAAGACGCGGAGGACCTTCTTGAGATACTTCCTTCCACGGCTATTGTGAGAAGCCAGATTGCAGAGTTCAGTAAAAAGTGAATTGTCCCTTGTGATCCCAGAAAACCCTTCTGGCGGGAGGTCTCTATTCACATACATGTCCGTTACATAACTTCGCAGACGCTGACAGTAATCCCAATCGAAAAACCATGAACGAGGCAAAGAGCGGTCTAACAACTGCCGTGCATCGCTGGCGAGACGTTCATGAAGTGCAGCGAAATATACTTCATCAAAAGCGTACTCAATGAGTTCATTCTGCGAGTGTGATCGATATCCAAATGCACGAGCCAGCAAGAAACTGCAAAGATAGTGTTGCTGAGCGTCATCCAACGAACCAGAGATATTACTTAGGGCATTCGCCCAGGGGTCTAAACGCACATCATTTGGAATGAAGTCGGGATGGCTTCGCCGAGCAAAGATCCACAAAATCGATGCTGGAATTGGTGACTGAGTATTCAGGAATACTGCGACATCTGTCGAATTGCTCAGAATCGGATCGAGCCATGCTGTCACCTTACTCTTTGGCTCATCTCTGGTTTCCGCGCCCAAGGTCATGTCATATGAATAAATGATCAAGATGAACGGCCGGAATGACGAATCTGCAGCGGGGCGATGCGCTGAGGCAGTTCTCTCACCTGCTGCTATTTCGATGTGAACCAAGATTGAGAAGCACGACGCCGGTCTCCAGAAACACAAAAAACACGCCATCACCGCATACGGCGATGTAGTCTTAGAAAATCCTCCGAGCTAAAAGATCTGACAGCACACGGCTACAGCGACTTTCGGCAGTAACTGGCTGGTAGATAAAGCAATGGATATTGCGATGAAGCGTTTGCTCTTTGTGTTTGTGCCCCACTGTTGATGCCGCCGACAAAGAAGGCTGTCGCCCGGACTTTGCGGTCGCGATCTATCCGGGGCATCTGTCACTACGGCCGATCCCACCTGCGGCCGCACTCCATGCCCACGCTGATGGTTCGAGGAAGGAAAACAATCGCGTGATTGGAACCGTTCTCGATACCGCACCAAGGCTGCCGCTGAGAGGGCAGCCGAGGCGCTTCGGATCAACATCAAGAGTACAACTCCACGAACTTTAGTTCTCGGGATGACCTTTGGAGAGCTTGTCATGCACTACATCGCAAGAGAACTCGATGAAGACCAGCAGCAAGCTCGATCTCCGAGGGCTCACTCCGCAGTCGAGGGAAAATCGCCGCTATCTCAAGCGGTGGATTCTTCCGCGCTGGGAAAAGACTCACTTAGAATGTGGTGGCCAGAGACGGGATCGGTCTCCTGCGCTGCTAATAGAATCTGCAACTTACAGATTCTAAAAGATGCAGAAAGTGCCAGAAATGCCAAATTGCCGAAGCCGTCTTGCAAATCTCTTGCAAGATTTAGCTATGCTTTCGCCAATGTGGCGATGGGGAAGGGCGGAGTCGTGCCTGAAGAGGTATCTCACCGGCGATACGGGTGACAACTATGAGGCAAGCTCGACACAGTGAAATTGTCTGAAAAATGGTCGGCCCTAGTGGACGATTTTCGAACTTTCCAGGGCTTCGTGTCGTCCATTCAATTCCCCGGCGTTCTCTTGAATCTTAAACCCAGCCGTTCCTACGGACAGCCGCGCCCTCGTTAAACGGGGCAACCCCCGATAACTGCTACATACTGGTTTTTAGTATTCAGAATGTATTCCCAATGTTAGTATCCTCACTGGTTATACCGTGAGCGCAGCGCGATAGCGTTCAAGGCACTCTGAAATCAGGTCTGGGCCATGAAAGACGGGAATCTTCGAGTCAGAGACCTTTGGTGTAAATGCTACCAACGGAAGCTCATACTTCAATGCGTGGCCATGGCGTGTTTGTTGTTTGCAGGATTACTCACTGCTCACGCTCAGCGAGGTGCAATCACACTGCCTCGCAATCTTTCAGATCTCAGCTCTACAGCCGACCGCATCGTTCAGGGCAAGGTCGTTATCGCACGGGTTGAACCTCACCCCGACTACAAAAATCTGAAGACGCTGCTAATCACCCTTCATGTTGACGATGTTCTGAAAGGTGGAACCGCCAAGACTCTTACCTTCCGGCAGTTCATCTGGGACATTCGAGATGTCTCCGATGCAGCCGGATACCGCGTCGGCGATGAGGTACTTCTCTTCCTGAATCGTCCCACTTCGATCAATTTGACTAGCCCCGTAGGTTTGGAACAAGGTCGCTTCCGGGTCGTTAAAAATCATAGCGGCGAATCCGTCGCGCTCAATGGAAATGGCAATTCGAATCTATTGAATGGCCTGATCGAGTCGGGCGCTTTGAATACCTCGAAGCTCTCCGTACGCTCAAGATCAACTATGCAGAGCTTCAAGCAGGGTCCCATCGACCTCAGCGCATTAAAGGAATCGGTACGTTTGTTAGTTCAAAGCCCGGCGAGGTCGAATTGAGCCGAACGACAATCTGGATGATTGGATGCTTGTTGCTCGGCTTCTCTCCAACCGCTCAGGCTGGCGGCCCCATGCTTATCGGCAGTCCAAGCTTTGGAGTGAATGGTCAGCCGTTTGTCTGGGATAACAGCCAAACAATACAGTATCGGACTGACAGTGGGGCACTTGGCTCAATGGACAATGCGACCGCAAACTCGAATCTTGCCCAGGCCTTCGCGGCCTGGACACAGGTTCCAACAGCGTTGCTCTCCGTGCAAAATGTGGGCACGATTCTCGGAGTCGCCAACGGGCATGTATCCAGCGTGGCGGATTTCGATACGGTGGCTGAATCCTGCAGCAGCGGCACTCAGTCCCCGATCATCTACGATTCGACCGGCACCATCTTCTCGCAACTCATCGGCGATGCCTCCGTCATCGGATTTACGTCAATCTGCGATCTCAATACGAATGGACATATTCAAAGCGCGCTCATTGTTCTTACAGGCGCTGCTGGACTGACAACTCCTCAGCAGGACAATGTCATGACCCATGAGATCGGCCACCTGTTCGGGCTGGATCACTCTCTTCCAGGAGACGACCCCTGTGGAACCTCCACTGACGATATCGCAGCGCTGCCGATAATGTATTTTCAGTTGGAATCACAGACAGGGTTGTCCGAAGACGACAAGGCTTGGATCTCGACGCTCTACCCATCTACGTCCTACAACTCCGTCTATGGAACGATTACAGGACAGGTCTTTTTCTCCGACGGACAGAGCGGAGTCCAGGACGTCTCGGTCGCAGCCCACCCGATTAGTCCCGGCTCTATGGCAGGTGAGAATCGTGCGATCGCGATATCGAGTATCTCAGGTTACCGCTTTACCGGAAATCCAGGCCAGCCGTACACGGCAAACTATCTGGCTTGTACCCCCGCTTCGGAGTGTCCACACGGATACTACGGCAATAACGTGGACGGCTCTCAGTTCGGCTCTCGGACGCCTGCGCTGATCGGGTGGTTTGAAATCCCTGTACCGGCTGGGTCTTACGCTATCGAGATTGGCTCCATCAATGACGGCGGCACAATCGGCCCGAACAACCCAATTATCCCGCTACCTGGTCCGGGCGAGTATTGGAACGTCCACGAATCTGCAACCGACTCTGACTTTTCTACAATCAGCTGTACAACACCCCGCGTATTGGATTCCGTAACGGTGCAAGCAGGTACGCCTGCCAACGGCATCAACTTCATCATGAACGGAACGGCCCCGACGTTCGATATCTTCGAGTCGTCTCAGGGAGCATCGCCCAACTCGATTCCTGCGCACCCACTGTCGCGATCAATCGCATCAGAGGTAATCTCAGGCGCGGCGAGCAAGCAATGAAGATCGTTCGATTTGCCATGATCCTCTTCGCGTCGGCCGCAGTGGCGCTTACAACCAGTTGCAGCGGGACTGCTAACTCTGGCGGCTCGGGTGGAACGTCGCCGCCGCCCCCCCCGCCACCGCCGCCTCCACCACAATTCACAATTACAAACGCATCGATTCCTCTGGCTCTTGTAGGTGCTCCTTACTCAGCGCAACTCACTGCCGTGAACGGGAGCGGCGCCTTGGCCTGGAGTACATCTGGCGTGGCTGCTCCCGGTCTCACGTTGAGTAGCAGCGGTCTCCTTAGTGGGACTCCTAGTACCCCGTTCTGTAGCGGATCTCTGACCGTGAACGTAACAGATTCCAGTACTCCACCACAAAGTGCATCCGGAACATTCCCATATGACGCGGCTGGATTCTCCGTGGAACTGAAAGGCGGTCAAGTCGGCGTCTATGGCTATTACAACAACAGTATTGAATTCCAATGCGCAACAGATCCTGTTTCATGGTCACTGGTGTCGGGATCGTTGCCTCCAGGTTTGCAGTTGCTGCCCTTTCCTGGTGCCACCGACCAGCTTGATATAGTGGGAACCCCAACGCAAGTGGGGACTTTTGCTTTCACGGTTCAGGCGCAGGACGGGAGCAACCGAACGGCGCAGCAAAGTGCATCTATCAACATTATTCCACTAGGGCTTGTCATCACTGACGGTCTTATGCAGTTGGGCGTTGTCAATCAGCCCTTCGATCACGTTGTGCCAACTACCGGTGGAACTCTTCCTTATAGCTTCACAGTGAGCACGGGATCGCTCGCGCCAGGCCTGCAGTTGAATGCGGCAACGGGCGAGATCTCCGGCACGCCCACGACGGCAGGGCTCTATCAGTTCAACATCAAGGTAACGGACACGACTGGCCCATCGCCGTTCACTTTTGAAAAACCGTATACCTTGCTGGTAACTCCGGCCGCCCTTCCGGCGCGTAACGATTCAATCGCCACCGCAACGCCAATCTTCCCAGGCACCTACATAGCCTCGCTCAGTCCTTATACTGACTCTGCGGAAAACGCTGCTCCTGATCAGGACTATTACTCGCTAACTGGCAATAGTGGCGACACCTTCACCATTGGTGCAAGTGCTAGTTATTCTCCGTACACGTCCGCGAACGATCCTGGTTTATTGATTGCTCCAACGGACCCTGCAATTGAGATCCTGGACAGCACGGGAACGAGGATGACGACCTGCAACGATCCCATCGCTGATAGCCCGCCTGCAGGTGCTCCAATTACGAAAGGCACAGGGACGTTTACTGACGCTTGCATCGATCATGGAGGGAATGGAGGCACTGGCTCATCCTTTGTGACACTGCAGTTGCCGCCAGGTTCGAACCAACAGGTCTATATCCACGTCTTCGACTTCAGCGGGAACGCGCGGCCCGACTTCATCTATTCGCTAACCGTCACGAAGAATTAGTCGCGGCATCGACCGTTGACTGGGTAATGCAGCCGGCCACACGTGAAGCAGCGTCGGCTGCTTCCAGTTCGGCCCACGGAACCGTGGACTATCATCTACTAGGGCGACCGGCTTTCCTTCGCAGTTGCCGAAAACCAGACTTTTCAAGTACTACAAAGTCGCTCGCTTGCGTTAGAGGCAGGTGCTATCGCCGATGAGGCTTGCTCCGACTCTCCCGATGAGTGAGTTGTCCTGTTATCAACAACTGAGAATCGTAGTTGCCGAAAAGACGGCTTTTCCCGCGGAACGGACTGCTCGTCCCGATGCGTGACGCTGATAAGGAAAGGACCCTAAACGGTCGATGTTGATATGCTTTAAGGTGCGCAGACGAACTCTGCAGAGCAGGTTGTCCGTAACTGTGAATTGAGTTTTCTATTAGCCCTCACACCTGCAGAAGTGCGAGCTTACCTACAAGGCGGCTACGCTTCTCCACGGAGTCGATCACTTAGTTGCATCTCGTAGAGCCATCAGTCGCGATTTAGTCCATCACCTACGCCCGGAGTCGTTCCTATGCCTATGTACCGTCCTAACGCCATCACCTGCCTCCTCGTAGCAGCTCTCCTTTCGACGAGCGTCTCCGCCTCAGCACAGTTCGTCGGTAACAATCCCCAGGCGGTTGAGAAGCGTGTTGACGATCTTCTCGCAAAGATGACGCTAGATGAAAAAATCGACCTCATCAGTGGTGATACTCCGTTTCGGACCCATCCGATTCCCCGGCTCAACATCCCCTTCTTCCAAATGGCCGACGGCCCCGTCGGTGCACACATCCCTGCGCCCACCATCGCCTACGCCGGAGGCATAGGCCTCGCGGCATCCTGGGATACGGAGCTCGCCCTGCGTATCGGCCAGCAACTCGGACGCGACTCACGTTCTCGAGGCGCAGCCTTTCTTCTTGGTCCCGGTGTAAATATCTACCGGGCACCGATGAACGGCCGCAACTTCGAGTACTTCGGCGAAGATCCCTTCCTGGCCAGCGGCATAGCCGTCGGGTATATCCGCGGCGTGCAGCAGGAGGGCGTCTCCGCCACCGTCAAGCACTTCCTCGGCAACAACTCCGAGTACCTCCGCCACGACTCCGACTCCATCATCGACGAGCGTACCCTTCGCGAGATTTACATGCCCGTCTTTGAAGCCGCCGTCAAAACTGCCAAGGTCGGCGCCATCATGGATTCCTACAACATCACCAACGGCGAGCACATGACGCAGAACAAGCCTCTTAACATCGACGTCGCCAAACAGGAATGGCACTTCCCCGGCGTCATCATGTCCGACTGGGTCGCCACCTACGATACCGCAGCGGCTGCAAACGGCGGCCTCGATCTCGAAATGCCGTTCGGTGTCTACTACGCGCCCGAAAAGATTGTCCCACTGCTGCAGAACGGAACCATCTCCCAAGCCACGCTCGACGACAAGGTGCGGCGGATCCTGCGCGTTGCCGTAGACTTCGGCTGGCTCGATCGCCCACAACTCGACATCGACATCCCGCGTTATAACCTCGAAGGCCGCGCCGCCTCCCTCCAGGCCGCCATCGAAGGCGCAGTCCTGCTCAAAAATGACAACAACGCACTCCCACTCGACAAGACCGCAGTCAAGACCATCGCGGTCATCGGGCCCACCGCGGCCCAGACCGTCACCACCGGCGGCGGCAGCGGCGAGGTGGTCAGCTTCGCCAGCACCAACCTTCTCGTCGGCGTCAGCAACTACCTCGGCGAACAGACCAAGGTGCTCTACGCTCGCGGCCTCTACAGCATCAACCAGATGGCCCGCCTCACTCACTTCACCACCGACCCCCAGGGCGCGACCGCCGGCGTCACCCACGTCACCTACGGCAAGGCCGACCTCGAAGGCGGCGTCACCAGCACTGTCACCGAATCCACCTTGGGCACCCCAGGGTCAACACGCCGCGAACCTGAAGAGCAAGAGCTCAATGCCCTCACTGCACACAAGAACGCCAACCCCTACGTCCGCGCCACCAACAGCAGCAAATGGACCGGCTATTACACCCCCTCCCAGGCTGGCAAGTTCGCCATCTTCATACAGACCGACGGCAGATACCGCCTCCTTGTCGACGACGCCGTCGTCTTCGACAGCTCCATCGTCCCCAAATACATCCTCAACCAGGCCACTCTCGACCTTACGGCCGCCCCGCACAAGGTAGTTGTCGAGCAACTCTCTCAGCAGATCGGCTCCGTCTCTGGAATGCGCGTCGGCATCGCTCCCCTCAACACCATCGTCGAAAAGAACGCTCTCGAGATGGCCTACAAGGCCGACACTGTCATCATCGCCGTCGGCTTCAACGCCTCATCCGAGTCCGAAGGCGGCGACCGCAACTTCGAACTTCCTGTCGGCCAGGAGCAGCTCATCGAGCAGATCGCCGCCCTCGGCAAAAAGACTATCGTCGTCATCACCTCCGGCGGAAGCGTCGACGTGTCCAAGTGGAAAGACAAAGTCCAGGGCATCTTCGAGACCTGGTACTCGGGCGAAGAGGGCGGCACCGCGGCAGCCCGTCTCCTCTTCGGTGAGGAGAACCCCTCCGGCCACCTGCCCATCAGTTGGGAGGCGAAGATAACCGACAACCCCAGCTTCGCCCACTACTACCCCGACCCCGGCACCAACAAAATCGTCTATCGCGAAGGCATCTTCATGGGCTACCGAGGCTACGAGCACAACCATGTCGAGCCCCAGTACCCCTTCGGCTTCGGCCTCTCTTACACCACCTTCTCCTTCAGCAATCTGAAAGCCGCTCCCACTGGCGACGGCCACTTCACTGTAACCTTTGACGTTACAAATACCGGCAAGCGCTCCGGCGCAACTGTCGCCCAGCTCTACGTCGGCGAATCGTCTCCCAAAATCGAACGCCCCGTAAAGGAGCTCAAAGGCTTCGAACGCGTCGTGCTCCAGCCGGGCGAAACCAAACACGTCACCCTCGCACTCGATTCGCGCAGCTTCAGCTACTTCGACGTCAAGGCCTCGAATTGGCAGGCCGACGCCGGTACCTACACCCTCCAGCTAGGCGACTCCTCCCGGAACATCCAGCAGAAGACCACCATCCAACTCCCCAAAGCCCTGGTGACTCCGGTCAGTGACTAAGGAGTTTCTGCATGGCGCTTGATCTCGCGGAAGCCCTTCTGAACGGCAAGGCTGCGATCAGATTTTCGTTGGACCGTTGGCTCCTGCAGCTAGTCCTTCGAGCCCTCATACGAGGGACTCTTGCCGACAGCATCTTCGTCGGGGAGTATTGCTGGCCAGCGTATGGTTGACCACCACGACGCGCGGCTGGTCGTCGACGAAAGCAAGATCGTGCAGGACGTGTTGTGGTGGCTCTCCTTAGTTGGTGCTAAACGGCCGAGTCACTCACCTATACGCTTCTCCAAAGCAAACAGATCGATGAGAGTCGCTCGCGTGGAATTCGAAATAGGAAAATGGGTTCTGCCGTAAACTGCTCAAAACAGAGGAACAAAAGAATGGTCGGGACGACTAGATTCGAACTAGCGACCTCACCCACCCCAATCCTGGGATTGACGCAATCTGAGCAATTTAGCGCTATCTATAAGCTTATTGGACGCATATCGGACCCACGTTTGGACCCAAGCTGGTGTATTCGAGACAAACGCGATACGAACGGCAAACAGTTTGGATACAGTGGCAGCAGACTACGGCTGTGCAGCCGCGGTCTTCGATTCAAGAGTGAAGGTGGTAAGCGATGATGCTCAACCATTTTCTGCGCTAGCAATGGTTCGGTATCCTCCTGCCACTTCTGAACTATTGCGAAGGCATCCTTTGCCGATGATAAAGAAACACATGCGGATTCCATTAGTTCATTTCGATTGTCGATTGGTTGTATTGTCGTCCTTCATAGTGATAATCGCCGCGTACGTAACCCTTGCGGTGGTCGACCGGATGAAGACCGCGCACGGTATGGCGTGGTTCGCATGGCTTGGCGGCGGCGCGTCCGGAATAGGAGTGGGCATTTGGTTGATGCATTACTTCGGCTGGCGAGCTCTCACTATGACCGTGCCCACGTTGGAACGCTCGTCTGTCATTTGTTCGATAGTCGCGACGATTTTCACTTCTGGCCTGACCTTGCTTGTAGTAAGTGGGAAAAGCGACTCTGGGCGAAGGGTGAAGGAAGAGAATCAATGTCCAATGCGTCCTGAGATATTCATCCGCATTTGAGCAGCCTGATCACCTAGGCGTCGGGCGCGCTGATGACACTGGAAACATTCGTTGACTCACCGCGTGATCCTCGATAAATGTGCGCGGCGGTGATTCGAACCGCGCACAAGCTGCGGTTGCCTGAAGCCGACGAGATGGGACGTCTGGCCATCGTAGCCTAGCAGGCCATTACGACGATGGGTCTCGAAGAAGATGCTACCGACGCTTCAGTAGGCTGGCCACACGCTTCGCGAGGGCTCCCCAAGGCGGCCCGAGCTGTTCAAAGACATTCAGCATTCCTACCTTGTAAACCGAACGCATGTGGCTGAACCGTCGGAACCCATCGCGCCCGTGATAGGCACCCATGCCGCTCGTGCCGACGCCACCGAACGGCAGCCCGTCTTGTGCAATATGGAGGAGAGTCCCGTTGATTGTGGCGCCACCGGAACTGACTCGTTCGAGAACCCTATTCTGCGTAATTTTGTCATTGCTGAAACAGTAGAGTGCCAGTGGTTTTGGTCGCTCATTGATGAAATCGAATGCTTCTTCGAGCGTTCCGTAAGAAACAATCGGCAGGACTGGCCCAAATATCTCATCCTGCAACAACGAGCAGCCCGCAGGGGCACCGAGTACGACCGTAGGGGCAATCGCAGCCTGTTGGAGCTCTGGCTTTGTCGTGAGCAACGTTGCTCCCCCCGCCTTCGCTTCGGCTAAAGCGTCGAGGAGCCGCGCCCGATGACGCTCATTGATTATGGTGCTGTAATCAGGATTCTCTTGGACGGTCGGATAAGCTCGTTGTGCTCGCTTGATGACCTCCTCGGCAAATTCGCGACACAGATCCGATGGAACAAGAACGTAGTCAGGCGCAATACAAGTCTGTCCTGCATTCAGGAACTTTCCGAAAGCGATGCTTCGGGCTGCCTTTTCCAGGGAGTAATCGGCGCAAACGATTGCTGGTGACTTTCCGCCAAGCTCGAGCGTCACAGGCGTAAGATTTTCCGCTGCCGCCTTCATCACCTCGCGTCCTATAGAGGTCGACCCAGTGAAAATAAGATGATCGAAAGGAAGGCGTGCGAACTCGCGGGCGATAGATGAGCCACCTGTAATTACCGTTACCTCTGTGGTATCGAAGTGGGATGAGATGAGCTTGTGGAGGAGTTCTGAGAAGCAGGGCGTGAGCTCAGAAGGTTTGATTATGACACGGTTCCCTGCGGCGATCGCGTCGACAAGCGGTGAGAGGCTCAGCAATAGCGGATAATTCCACGGCGCGATGATGCCTATGACTCCGAGTGGCTCATAACGGATCCAGGCACGACCAGGCTGGAACGTTAGATCAACGGGTCGTGCCTCCGGACGCATCCAAGCGCCAAGATTTCGACGGGTATGGCGGATCGCATTCAAGACCGGGATTATTTCAAGCATCTCCGTTTCAGCAGCAGACCGATTTCCGAAATCTTTGCAAATGCTTTCTTGAATCGCCTCGCCATTTCCAAGGATCAGGGCACGAATAGTGTTGAGAGACTTTACACGTTGCTTGATCGTTAGCGTTGGCACAGTTCGAGACGCAAGGCGTTGCGCTAGAAACAGATCACGCATTGCATCTTGAGTTGTTTCGTTGTTGAGCCTCGTACTCAAGTCGTTGATTTGTGGCATGGCCTCTAGCTCCGATCAGAAGTTCGCCGTCCGATGAATGTGATCATGCTGCTATACACGCCTAGAACCCTCCCAACAATAAGGTCGAAGATCGAGGTTGGCAAGTCACCCTCGAGAAAAGAAGGCCCATAGGTTTGCCGTGGAATATGCAATCGTTGATTGACGCTGGGCGGGTGTAGAGATATGGTGGGCAGGGTTGTGATGAGCCGCCGTGCTCAACCTTGTTTGCGGTCAGGTTCTTAATCGCATGTGGAGTTTCTATGCCTGAAAAGTTCAACGACCGCTCGCGCACAACGAAGGCTGGGATCGCAGCAGCCATCGTCCTTGTTCTGATCTTTCTCGCGCAATGTGTCTCTGCGGCCAAAGGAGATTCGGTGAGTTGGGACGAATCGCAACACCTCTATTCGGGGTGGCTGTCGTGGAAACAGGCGGACTTCGGCTTCAATCCGGAGGTTCCACCGCTGATCAAGATGTGGTGCGCGATACCGCTTCTGCATCGCGACGTCGCTCAGCCTGCCTACATCGGAGGCTCGTTCAAGAGAGAAGGCTTTGTGCTTGGTCAACGTTTTTTAGCGGCCAATGGCATTGATCGAACTTTGATCCCGGCTCGTCTGATGGCCGCTCTTCTAAGCGCGATGTTGGCGATCACCATCTTTTTGGCGGCATTGGAGATGTACGGTCAGACGGCAGCGTTGTTGGCGTTGGCTCTGTTCTGCTTCGATCCGAACTTCCTGGCGCATGGAGCCTTCGTTACCACGGACATTGGTGCGTCGCTCACACTGCTTCTATCCATCTACCTGTTTTACCGCGTTCTGAAAGGTCCCTCGGCGGTTCGAGTGATGTGGCTGGGCATCGCCGTCGGGATGACATTGACCGCCAAATTTACAGGGATCTTCGTCGTGCCGATGATGGTTGTTATTTGGCTCCTCGACCGGTGGAACCGGAGGGACGTAGAGAATGCGGAGCATGGGAGCCTTAGCGGACGCCAACTGACTATGGTGGTTGCGGCGATATCGACCATCGGCCTGTTCTTCGTCTGGGCGATCTATCGCTTCCGCTTCGCGGCGCGTCCCGCGAACCTGAGCCTAGATCCTGCGACGAATCAGTATATGTATGAGCTGGCGTCACCCTTGAGCCGTTCGGTGATGCTATGGGTCGCGAAACATCACTTGCTGCCTGAGGCATACCTCTACGGCCTTGCGGACACCAAGATATCAGCGGCTTCTTTGCCGAGTTACCTGTTCGGACACCTGACGCATCAGGCATCGCGCTGGTATTACCCAGCGGCGTTGACGATTAAGTCCACGCTCTCGTTCCTGATTCTGCTGGTTGTCACCATCGTGGCACTTGCGAGCAGGCGCTGGAAGATTCGGCGGGAAGCCATCGTTCTGATGGTTCCACCAGCCGTGCTCTTCGTTATCGCGAGTACCTCTGACATTGGAATTGGCTTCCGCCATCTGCTCCCGATCTTTCCGATGCTGTACATCCTGATCGCCGGATGTGCGGTACACCTTGTGAACGAGAATCGCAAGCTGGCCTATGCGGTGGGCGTACTGCTACTCTGGCAGATCGGAACGTCTGAGCTTTCACGGCCCGGTCTGGTTGCCTACGCGAACGAGGCTTGGGGCGGGGCCGCAAAGACCCACCTTTATCTCACCGATTCGAATACGGACTGGGGGCAGCAGCTGCGGTACGTGAAGAAGTACCTTGACGAGCATCCGAATGAGCCGTGCTACTTCGCCTACTTCGAACAAGGTCCGGTCGATTTCCGGGACTACGGCGTTCGGTGCCAGGTGCTGCCTACTGGTTCCGGCTCCTGGACGGGAATGAGTTCTGTACGCTTCGGTTCAAATCCGAATGTCTCTGGGCTCGTCTTAGTGAGCGACGGTGTCCTGGCAGGTGCGGACATTCCCGGAAAGACGAATCCCTACGCACACTTTCAAACTTTGCGACCGGATGCAGTGATTGACCGTGGAGTTTATGTGTACGAGGGGCAGTTCAATCTGGGGCCCGCTGCTGCTCTCGAGCACGTTGAGGGGTCAGGAACGCTCCTGGTGCAAGGGCGAGCCCAGGATGCGCTTGCCGAAGCGGAAATGGCCAAGCGTCTGGACCCTGGGAGTGCGACCGCCTGGGAGGCCGAAGGCGACGCACTGGAGGCCATGGGTCGGCCTGACGAGGCTCAGGTCGCTTACCGGAATGCGCTTCAAGCTTCTGAGCTGGACCCGGTGTTCCAGAAGGAGTTGGTGATGGCATTGCGAAAGAAATCCGGTCAGTAGACTGAGATGCATCACCTGTTCATGGGCGTCCAGTGAAGTCGGGGGATAAACACTTCAACAGGCTCTGTTGTGAAAGGCGATTGCGGCGACCATTTGTCTTATCGGGAACGCGTAACGCGCTTGACGGAGGACTTAGCCCTGTCCAGACGCTCCGCGATGTGAGCAAAGGAAGACGTCGGTCCTGTCCAGAGCAGATCATCAACGGTCAAGAAGAGGTGAAGATCAGGTCGAAGCGTAGCAAGGTCTCGGAAGAGAAAGGCTAGATCGCGCTCTCTGTTGAAAACTTCGGATAGGCTTCTTTGATTGGAGATGGTCACATGCCAATCGTGGGCGTTAGGTGGGATGGCTTCCAGCCTGCCAAATCTCGATAGGACGGCTGCAGCAGACTTTGCACCCCATCCTGGCAACCCTGGATAGCCGTCCGCTGTGTCGCCAACCAAGGCGAGGTAGTCTGGGATAGATCTTGGTTTGACTCCGAACTTCTGTATGACTCCCTGTTCATCCCGCTCGAGACGCCTGCGCCGGTCAAGTTGGACTACTCGCGTTCCCTGAACGCATTGAGCAAGATCTTTATCCGGAGTACTGATGACGACGCGCTCAACTCTAATGTCTTCTTGTGCGACGAAAGCTGCCGACGCCAATGCGTCATCTGCCTCATACTCCTCCATCGCCCACACCACTACTCCCAGTGCGTTGAGAGTTTCTTCCAGAAGAGGGAACTGGGCTAGTAGTTCGGGGTCCACACCCTGCCCGGTCTTATATCCGGGCCACATACCATTCCGGAAGGATTCAATCACATGGTCTGTTGCCACACCGATGTACGTCGTACCGGCCCGCATCATGCCCAAAAGTGAACCGAGGACACCGCGCACGGCAGCCACCTCGCGACCTTCGCTGTCTTTAGCAGACGGGAGGGCATAGAAATGCCTGAAGAGCTCGTAGGTCCCATCAATCAAGTGCACTTCCATAAGACCACACTAGCGGAATTTTGAAGTCCGCAAAAGACCCCACAATGTTCAATATGCTTATTCCGTTCCATCGTTGGTCTCAATTTCCTTAAGTTCTTCCAAAATCGCAAAAATCATCGGATTTCTCGCGTCTGCATTGAACTTCACGCGATAACTATGGCCCCGGTGTAACTCATCGACGCGTGCTTTCGTTGAGTACGCTCTGCACTTCTCGCGATATTGACCTGATAGCTCATCAAACACGTCAAAATGGACTCTGTGGCCCGTTTTCCGAATCAATGACGACCTGTAAATGCGAATGACCTGCTCTTGTCCCTTCGCGGGAAAGAGCGATGACGAACCACCAGTCAGCTTTGATCTCCCAATCTTGCCCGCCCTGAAGCCTCGATCTTGCTTAGTGGGAGATTTTCCGGCAGCCTTTGCGGCCTTGTCCACACTCTTTAGGATGGGACTCCTCTTTCCTTTCCGCCAGATGATGTGCGTACGCACCTTGCACCTTGGACGAAGAGTAAGAAATCTCTTCCAAAGGTCTGAGTTGTCTACGGGCCTTCCAGCGTTCGTCTTCCACCCATTTTTTCGCCAAGTTGACGGCATGTTCTGGTTATTGAAAACGTACAGTGAGTCTGTAACGATCTGCACACGGTCGATGTCCATTGCCTTCGGCAATCAGGCGGCGCAGGCAGATAGATGAGATTAGCAGCGCCGAGACTCTGTTCATGCAAGTCGCCCTTGTAGGAAGAGTTTGCGCCGTCCCCTACTAAGACACCCAGCTTTTGCAATAGCTTGTCCATCGAGTCGGGAACGCATCCACGTCTTCATTATCTGGATCGGGACAGTCTGCGATATCGAACGATCCTGCCCAAGCTTGATATTCGGAGTCTTCTAGGCAATCTCCCGATGAGCGGCCCGTAAAGAGAGCCTCGTAGTCTTTGATCGAAATTGTCTTCAGATACGCTCTGAATTCATCAATCTGACCAGCGAGTTCAAACATCTTCTTTCGGATTTCCTTCTTAGGCCGAAAGACGTATGTGCATGTACCCGTGTTGGTGCCGTCCATATGACCGGCAGCGTGCCTGAGCAACTGGCATCCTTCAGAAGCATCCAAGTTGGCGAATTCAGCGGAGATTACGATCCACTGACCCCGCCAGTCACCGAGATCACGACAAAAGTCGGTTTCTTTGAGATAAATCGCATTCCGTTCGAGGCTCTCGTCAAGGAGTAAACGGATCGCTTGAAAGACGTTTGTTTTGCCCGATCCATTCTCACCGATGAGAGTATTCAAACCCGGCTTGAACGAGAATTTCGCTTTGGTGAAGTTGCGGTAGTTTCTGATTCGCAGTTCGGTGATGTGCACGATGTTGTCCCTCTCAGCATTCCATTTCGACACATACCGCTCCGTGAACTGTTATCACGACCGGCAGCCATAACAGCTTGCATTCGTAACCCCACGTCCTCGATGGTTCGTACGCCCCTTGACCGCTCCCACGTATCGCCCCGGCAACCGTTGCGCATCTGTACCCTCTCTGTCACTCTTTCATACAAGCGGATATCAACAGTGTGACTCAACTCAACGACCGGCTCGAAGCGCTGTTGAGCAAATTCATCCGGGCTCCACTTTCGCTCACATCGAACAGCGATGGCAGTAGGTTTGATGTAGCGATCTAGTCAGTCTAACCGAGAGCCTACAGACTGACGGAAACGCCCATCTGGACCAGTGCCTCTGCCATTCGTCGCTCGAGTGCCGCCTGTCTTTCAGGGACCCACGGGGAATAGTACTTTTCGGTAATCTTCACCGACTTGTGTGCCAACATTTTGGACAAATCCTGCATGCTGGTGCCACTCAGAAGCTGAGTGATAGCAAAGGTGTCGCGTAATTGGTGCGAGTGAAATTTCATCGGTGTTCCATCGTCCTTCGCGATTGAGAGATAGTCGTTCAGGCGCTCTAGTTTGCGTTGCCATCGACCGGTCAGGGATTTGGGCTTTGAGTTTCCGCTCCAGAAGAAATAGTCCGGATGAACATCTGATCGAGCAGGAAGAGCGTTCAAAGCGGCAATGACGTGGTCGGGAATGAGTACGGTTAAGGCAGATCTGCCCTTCTGGGTTGTGAGACTGAAACGGTTTCCCTGAATCCTCGACTTGGCGCACATGAGGGCATCGCCAATCCGCAGGCCTGTCCACCGCATCAACTCGATGATCGCTCTCATTTCGGCTCCGAATTGGTCGGAGGGACGACGTGCACGCTTGTCGTACTCGAATGTGGCGGCAATCACCTTTTCATAACGGCCACTCAATAGCGGCCACGTCACGCTCGGGTCAGGCTTGATGGCCTTCAACTCAGTGGCGGGATTTGCCGCAAGCCAGTGCATCTTCACGCAGTAGCCAAGAAATCTCTTGACCTTCTCCAGCCTCCTGCCTGCCGTCGTCTTGCCGATACGATCATCAGGATTCTTCGCCTTAGGCGACCAAGAGCTCTTCCAGTGATCGAGCGCGTCCGGTGTGATCTGGCTGAGCCGGATCAGATGGTTCGAGCGGGCCCATGCTCCGATATGCTTCGCGGCGGTTTGGTACTTGCTATGGGTATGCTCGTTGCCCGAGTCGCTATCTGCCTTTACCGAGGCCAGCCAACGCTCCAAAGCGAACGTGATCGTGACTTCGCCGAGCTCCTGGGCCTGCTTGAGCTCATCCAGCTCCCGCAGCTTCTGCTTGACCGGATCCCAACTTTCCCGGATCTCCTGGGCCTGCTGTTCGGCCCTGTCCCAGGAGCGGGTCTTCGCCGAGATGGTCTTGTTCTTGCCGTCTCGGAGCAGGTAGAGGTACTTCGCGCACTTGCAACGTTTCCATTGCGGCTCGCCCTTCTTCTGGCAGTCGGCGGAGTGGCGGGTGTAGACGGAGACCGTCTGGTGGTCTTGGGGCGGAGGGAGACAACCTTCAATTCGTGCATTGCAAGAGAGTAACATCGCTCTCTTGCAATTCTCTTGCACTTTCTGGAGAGTGCCACCTAAGTTATTGATTTTGAAATGGTGGCCAGAGACGGGATCGAACCGCCGACGCCGGCCTTTTCAGGGCCGCGCTCTACCACTGAGCTATCTGGCCTTGGCATGAAACGCCTGCAATCGGGGATCGCCAAGAACCACCGTGCGCCACTATCTACCTCTTGTCATCTGTCGCCCCAGCCCTTTCAGGGGAGCCTGTCGCCGGCGGGGAACCGGCAACGCAAACGCATTCTGAGTATAGCAATCTCGAGCCATCACGCCAAATGGCCGCCTCGCGATATCCTTTCTCATCCTGCATCGCCAAGGACGCCCATGCTCCAACGCCCCCAGACCTTTCATGTCGTGCTTCTTCTCTGCCTGCTTACTGCTGCGTCTGCCCGAATCCCAGCCCAGTCTTCAACGAAGACAACAGAGCCACTCGCGGCCCGGAACATCGCACGTACCCCAGCTCCGACCCCTCGCGAGCAGCGTGCCATCCAGACCTTCAATGCCGCAAAGCAGAGTCCGCTCCAGCTCAACGCCTTTCTCGCCCGCATGCCCAAAGGCGCTGATCTCCACATGCATCTCTCCGGTGCCGTCTATGCCGAAACCTTCATCAAAAACGCCGCCGCCGATCTCCTCTGCGTCAACCCCACAACGCTCAGCCTCACCAAAAACATAGGCACCACCCGCAGCTTGCCCCCACAGCCGGTCTGCGGCGAAGGCAACGTCCGTGCCGACGAGGCTTTCAAAGACCAGCATCTCTACGACGCCCTCGTCGACTCCTTCTCCATGCGCAGCTTCGTCCCCACCGTCGGCACCAGTGGACACGACCAGTTCTTCGCCACCTTCGGACGCTTCGGCGGCATCGATAAGTCCCACACCGGCGAGTGGCTCGACGAAGTAGCCACCCGAGCCGCCGCGCAGAACGAGCAATATCTCGAGATCATGGAGACACCCATCTTCTCCGATGTCGTCAAACTGATCTCCCACATCGACTGGCCCA
>Ga0209624_10001320_pt1 | contig 19760 bp, 17 predicted proteins | sample JacPinW_OM2H0_O1_FD_188565 | JGI IMG/M metagenome (GOLD analysis project Ga0209624, IMG submission 188565) | Forest soil microbial communities from Algoma, Ontario, Canada - Jack Pine, Ontario site 1_JW_OM2H0_O1 (SPAdes) (version 2) | ecosystem: Environmental > Terrestrial > Soil > Boreal...
CGTCGCCGCCGAGCGCGAACGCCTCACCAAAGATCTCGCCAAGTTCGAAAAGGGCCTCACCGCCGCCGACCGCCAGCTCAACAACGAAGCCTTCATGGCCAAAGCCCCAGCCCACATCGTCGAAGGCCTGCGCAAGCAATCCACCGAAACCCGCACCCTCTACGACAAGACCAAAGCCGCCTTAGACGCTCTCGGCGGTTGACCGAGCGGTCGGCCCGCCCGAGTCGATGATCTAGAATCAACTCGTTCCGCGTCTCAGAGCAAAACATGAGCCGAGTCCTCATCATCGGAAGCCACAGCCCGGTCAGCCGCGAGATCGGCGACGCACTCACTGACGCCGACTTGCCTACAGAGTACGCGGCAGGCCCCGCCGATGCCCTGAAGCGGTTGCGTACCGGGCGCTTCGACGTCGTCATCACCAGCGCCGATAGCGATATCGACGAAAACCTCGCGCTCCTCGAAGAGATGCGTTCCATCACACCCGACCTGAAGTGCATCGTGCTGGCGCAACACAGCACTCCCGACAAGGTCATCGCCGCCCTGCGAGCCCGGGTCTTCGGCTGTTTCACCCCTCCCTTCGATACTCAGGAGATCGCGACCCTGGCCTCCAATGCAGCGTCCGACAACCAATCGCAGGACGACATCGAAATTCTTTCGGCGCGGCCCGGTTGGGTCTCCATCCGTGCCAATTGCCGCCTCGTCACAGCCGAGCGCCTTCTTTCGTTTGCAAAGGAGCTCAGCGCCCAACTGCCTGAGGACGCAAGACAGGAGATCATCCAGGCCTTCCGGGAGATCCTGATAAACGCCATGGAACACGGAGCCAAGTTCAATCCCGAACAGGTCGTCGAAGTGAATGCGATTCGCACCGCCCGGTCGATGGTCTTCCGTATCCGCGACCCCGGCACTGGCTTCCAAAAAGAATCCCTCGCTCACGCGGCCATTGGAAATCCCGCTACCGATCCCACGGCCCATATCCTGCTACGCAAGGAACAGGGAATGCGCGCCGGGGGATACGGTCTTCTTCTCGCAAGCGGCACTGTCGACGAGTTGCTCTACAACGAAACCGGCAACGAAGTCATCCTCATCAAGTACCTGGATTCAACGGCGAATAACGACCAGACCTAAAGGGCTTTTAGCCTTTCTGGCAGAGGCTGAAGTGCCGATAACCCTGTTTTGCATGCACTACTAAGGACAATGATGATTTCCGCGTTGCCCACAATCCGACCGGAACCCGCAAGTTGACCCTTAGCTGGTTTGGATGAGTAAATCGGCCGTTATCGCCAGTTGAGGGTTACTTCCAGTTAGCCCGTCACCTTCCTAGCGCATAACGTAGCCGCCGTCGACCGAGATCGACTGACCGGTAACGTAACTTGCGGCCGAGCTGCAGAGCCAGAGGACAGCATCGGCGATCTCCTCGGGTCGCCCCATCCTTCCCATCGGCACGAAGGTTTTTAGCATCGCGTTCAACTCTTCTCCTTGACCCTCAGCAATCATCTTGTCGGACATGGGCGTCTGGATCATACCGGGGCAAACGTCGTTAACACGAATGCCACGAGTTGCGTATTCGAGAGCAGCGCTCTTGGTGAATCCAATCACTCCATGCTTAGCAGCATGGTAGGTCCCGCGTCGGCTGCCGCCGATAAGACCTCCAAGCGAAGAGCAGTTGACGACGGCGCCACTGCCTTGCTCGCGCATCTGCTGAAGTTCGAACTTCATACAACTCCAGACACCGCGCAGGTTGATCGCCATGACCCGGTCGTAGTCATCGCGGGGAGAGTCGGCCGTCTCGGCGAGGACACCTTGAACGCCGGCATTGTTGTAGGCAGCATCGAGCTGTCCGAAACTGGCGACAGTCTGCCTCACCATTGCCTCTACCTGCGCGTCGTCTGATACGTCACAGCGGATGGCCAGAGTCTTGTGACCCTTATCGGCGAGTTCCTTGGCTGCGGCTTGCACTTCCTTCTCATTCCAGTCCGCCAGGACCACCGAAGCGCCTGCCTCGGCAAAAGCCCTGGCTGTCGCAAGACCCAATCCGGATGCGGCGCCTGTCACGAGTGCTACTTTGTCTTCGAACGATATCTTCATGATCATCTCCTCATTTTTAAAGGCTTGCTGTCTCTCACTTAGTGAGCCGGCATTGCTCAGCCGCGCGAAATGTGAATTTTCTGCATCAAACCTACAGATGCCTAAAAAGATCACCGAGACCACGCCTGCGAACCGTCAGGCCGTATTAGAAGAACGCCGCAAACTGAAGATGGCGCGTTCCGCCCACGCGTATGTACGCGGAAACACACTTCAATTCTACGAATGGCTGAAGGCCGAATCAGGCGCCAGGCTGCCGCAAGGGCCGCCAGTGTGGATCTGCGGAGACTGTCACGTCGGTAACCTTGGCCCGGTGGCGAATTCGGAGGGAAAGGTCGAGATCGAGATTCGCGACCTCGACCAGACGGTCATTGGCAATCCTGCTCACGATCTGATTCGGCTTGGACTCTCCCTGGCGACGGCGGCCCGAGGCTCCGACCTGCCGGGCGTGACGACGTCGTTAATGATGGAGCAGATGGTCAAGGGATATAAAAGCGCGCTCATCTCTCGCAAGGTGAAGAAGGCGGCAAAAGACTCGCAAAAGTTGCGCCCCATCGAAATAGTGCTGCAGCAGTCAACGAAGCGGGAGTGGCGGCATCTGGCGCAGGAACGAATTGAAAATGTGAAGCCGACGATTCCGCTGGGAGAGCGCTTCTGGGCGTTGTCTCCCGAAGAGAAGGAGGAGATCGCGCGTCTCTTCGACACCACCGAGGCGCGAAAGCTGATCACGTCGCTGAAGCATCGTGATGATGATGCAAAGGTTCGCGTGCTGGATGCGGCGTACTGGATGAAGGGCTGCAGTTCGCTGGGCCGGCTGCGCTACGCGGTCTTGCTGGGCGTAGGAGCGAAGAAAGAGCAGCAGTATTGTCTGGTCGACATCAAGGAGGCGGTGCGCGCCGCAGCTCCCATGGCGAAGACGGCCGACATGCCGCGAGACTACGCGAAACGTGTTGTGACGGGCGCATGCAACCTGTCCCCGTTTCTTGGCGAGCGAATGCTGGCGACGAAATTTCTCTCGCGTCCGGTGGTGCTGCGGGAGCTAATGCCTCAGGATCTGAAGCTCGAGATAGACCAGTTGACACGCGAGGAGGCTGTAGCCGCTGCGAGCTATCTCGCAGGAGTCGTAGGCAAAGCTCATGCTCGCCAAATGGACGCCGCAACCAGAAAGCGATGGTCGACTGAGCTGAACCGTAATCGATCAAAGAGCCTGGACGCACCGGGTTGGATGTGGCGCAGCGTTGTGGAGCTGATCGCAGACCACGAGACCGCTTATCTGGAGCACTGCCGCCGCTACGCAATGGCCTGAAGCAACCACGGTGCCGTCTTTTGGAAAAAGATCGCGCTGCGATAAGAGGCAGCCCTCGACGACCTCTCGGCCGCTGGGTGAGGTTGGACCACTGGATCTGCTCGCCTAGGGTGAGTTACGTCCGGGAGTGGGCTGGCAGGGTGCCGCGCTGGAGGAGGCTACTGAGTAATATTTTGGCTAAGTATGCAAAAAATTGCCATGTCATCCATCGTTGAACCTGAGTAAAACCCAAATTGTTGGCCAATTTGCGGGTGTTCATTTTGGCCCTCGAAGTGCCAGTAGTGTCTATGTTCCTCCGATGGTGCTTGTGTTCTGGGCCAAAGGCGGGAGCTTTCTCAAGGAAATTCATCCACATACGAGGCAATAATGCTGAAAAAACTTCTTCTCCTTAGTCCTATCGTTTTGCTAGCGTCGGCCACTTTCGCAAATGCCGACCCGATTGGAACGGTCACCGCTTATACGCTCACGCTTGACGGCTGCACCGGTGGTTGCGGCACGACAGTGCCCTTCGCCACCGTTGATATCACCCAGACAACTGCCAATGAAGTCACCGTTACCGAAACATTGACCAGCGGCAACAAATTCGTCAAAACGGGTGCAGGCAACGCGCTGGCGTTCAACGTAGTTGGTCCTGCTACCATTGCCGATATCAGCACTGGCTTTGGCATCGGTCCAACATCTGCTCATGCTTCAACCTTTGGCACCTTTCTTGAGTCGGTTACCTGCACAGGCTGTGGCAAGGGCGGCAGTTCTCCCCTTCTGGGTCCGTTGTCGTTTACCGTCTCCGAGACCGGCATCTCCGCTGCTGACTTCATCGTCAACTCCGACGGCAATTTCTTTGCTTCGGACATCATAGGCAACAACCGCAAGACAGGGAACGTTGGTGGTGATACCCCTGGAGTCCCGAATACACCTGGAGACCCGAACAGTCCGGTTCCTGAGCCGTCATCCCTGTTGCTGTTTGGAACGGGCCTCGTCGGTGCAGCCACAATGGTTCGCCGCCGCCTGTTTTCGTAAGCTATTGTTCTAGACAGAGAAGAAAGACTGCTGCTCCTGTCGTCTGCCACCCTGGCCAGACGACAGGAGTAGTTTGCCTTTGCGGACGAGATGTTCTCCCAAGCATAACGGGATACCCCGCCGCCCCGCCGACAATGACGCATATCCGCCCATCCCAGCCCTTGTTCCCCTGCTCTCTGTGCCTTTGCTCTCGATCCCCAAAAGAACTTTGCCTGGGTGTCCTATTTTTCGGCTCCATCCAAGTGACAGTCTCTCGACCACATTTGCCACGCAATTCACCACAACTTGACCACAAAAAAAACATGTCCTGCACACCACTTTTCCCAAAACACCCCTCAAAAACGCCACAAAACAACAAAAACCTCCTCGCCGGCCCCTCCCGAATTTTTTTCCGGAAAAACAACGGGGTTTAGGATTACACAATGGACTGGAAGAGCACACGGGTAAGGACGATTCTTCAGGCGGCGCTGGCGGAAGACAAAGTCGCAAATGACATTACGACAGCATTGACGATCGACCCCGGCCTGCGGGCCTCGGGGACGATCATCGCCAAGCAGGCGTGCGTAGTCTCGGGGCTGGGCTGCATTCCCGTCTTCCTCGACATCTTCGCGAAGATGTCGACCGGGCCGGTAGGGCGATTTGAAGTCATCAGCCACCCCGAGATCTTCGACGGCGTAAAGGTGAAGAAGGGCCAGACGCTCGCCGTCATCCGGCACAACGCCGCGGCAATCCTCTCCTGCGAGCGCGTGATCCTGAACCTGATGCAGCGCATGAGCGGCATCGCAACGTTGACCAACGAGTTTGTGAAGGCCGTCGCCGGGACGATGACGCAGGTGCTCGATACCCGGAAGACCATCCCCGGTCTGCGCGCGCTCGATAAGTACGCGGTGTGCTGCGGTGGCGGCGTAAATCACCGGCTTGATCTGCAGGATGGAATCCTCATCAAGAACAACCACATCTCGCTCGGCGGCGGCCTGCCAACGGTGCTGGAGCGCGCATTGAAGGGCCGCAAAGCGGGGCAGATGGTGCAGGTCGAAGTCCGCAGCCAGACGGAGCTTGAGCAGGCCATCGCGGGCGGAGCCGAGTCGATTCTGCTCGACAACATGACGCCGTCCGTGGCGAAGAAGGCGGTAAAACAGATCCGCTCCGCTCTGCCGAATGTCTCCATTGAGGCCTCGGGCGGTATGAACCTGAAAACGGTGCGGGCCTATGCGCTCGCCGGGGTGGACTTCGTCTCCGTGGGCGCACTGACGCACTCTGCCGCCGCCGTCGACCTCAGCATGCGGATCACCGCGGACATCTACTAAGAATGGTGGATGATTCGTTTGATTTAGCTGGTGTTGCCGCAGCGCTCGCAGAGACGGTCTTCGCGGGGCAAGTACAACACCTTCGTTCCGTTGGATCGACCAACCTGCTGGCTCTGGATGCAGCGCAGGCGGGTGCTCCGCACGGATCCGTGTGGGTGGCCGATGAGCAGACGGCCGGTCGCGGCCGGGGTGGACACAGCTGGCACTCTACCCCAGGCGACGGGTTGTATGTGAGCGTGCTGCTACGGCCTCAGATGGCGTTGCTGGATGCACTATGGCTGTCACTTGCCACGGGTCTGGCGGTTCGAACGGCTACAGCCCGCTTGACCGGGCTGGTGGTGGATATTCGCTGGCCCAATGATCTTCTGCTCGGCGACCGAAAGTGCGGCGGTGTGCTGGTCGAGACCTCCGTGGTGGCCTCGCAGTCCGACTCTCCTGCGATGTTGCGTTATGCGGTGATTGGCGTTGGCATCAATGTGAACCACGAGAGTTTTCCTGCCGAGTTGGAGGGCATTGCGACCTCCCTGCGGCAAGAAAGCGGACGGCGATGGATGAGGGGGGAGCTGCTCGTTGAATTTCTGCGTGCGCTGGAGAGAGAGACCGACCTGCTCGAAGCGGAGTTGCGCGGAGCATCCACAAGCCCCGGACTGCTGGAACGCTTTGCAGCCGCGTCGAGCTGGGTGCGCAGGAAACGGGTCCGCGTAGACGAGAGCGGCGGCTATACTGGCGTGACAGAAGGCCTGGACGCGCGAGGATTTCTGCGCGTGGCCGGCGATGACGGCGAACTCCACACCGTGCTCTCTGGTGGAGTGCGTGCGATCTAACAACATGACAGCAGGAGAACGGCAGCAATGCTATTGGCAATCGATGTAGGCAATACCAATACGGTGCTGGGCCTGTACCAACTGGCCAATGGACCGGTCGCAGCAAAGCTGGTCGCAAACTGGCGCATCACTACGCCTTCAAAGCAGACCAGTGATGAGTTTGCAGTCCTGCTGCGGAACCTGTTCGGCTTGAAAGGAATCGAGATTGGGGTCGTATCTGAGATTGCAATCTCGTCCGTCGTGCCGCCGATGGACTCGATGCTGCGACAGGTATGCGAGCTTTCCTTCAAGGTGAAGCCGTTGTTTATCGAGCTCGGAGTTAAGACGGGAATGCCGGTGTTGACGGACAATCCGTCCGAGGTAGGCGCGGACAGGATCGTCAACTGCGTTGCCGCGTTCGAGCGATTCGGTGGACCATGCATCGTGGTGGATATGGGAACGGCGACCACGTTTGATGTGATCTCGAAGAAGGGCGAGTTCCTCGGCGGCGCGATTGCTCCGGGGCTGGGAATCTCGGCGGATGCTCTGTTCTCCCGCGCCGCGCGGCTGCCGCGGATCGACGTGAAGAAGCCCGCGAAGGTGATTGGCACGGGCACGGTCGACAACATTCAGATCGGGCTTTACTACGGCTATATCGGCCTCGTGGACGGCATCCTCGAGCGGATGATCGCCGAGATGGGTCCAGAGACGAAGACGGTGGCAACAGGCGGTCTGGCCAAGCTGATTGCAAGTGGATCGAAGTACATTGCCGCAGTGGACGATATGCTGACGCTCACCGGACTGCGGATTATCTATGAGCGCAATCTCGACCGCCATAAAAGGCGCGGCACCTAGCGAGGCCTATTCGGGGATGGGGCTTAAGCTGTAGAAGAGCGGATGCAGAATTACTTCAACTACTTTACGGAGATCGAGGAACGCTTCCAGCAGAGGCGCGGATCGTTGTTGATGCTGTCCACGCTGGATTGGGCGCTCATCGAGACCTGGCGGGAGGCGGGTGTTCCTTTGGACGCCGTGTTGCGCGGGATCGATAGTGCGTTCGACAAGCATGATGCGAAGGCGATGCGGGCAAGAGGAAAGACGCGCAAAGTGAATGGGCTGGCGTGGTGTGCGCAGAGTGTGATGGAGGCAGTGGAGCAGGCGATGGAGGCTTCGGTGGGAGCGGCTGTGAAGACGGAGCCAGCGGAGAGCGGCTTCGAAACAGAACGTGTCAGTCTCTATCTGGAGGACAACGCATCGCAGATTGAAGCGACGATTTTGGCACGTCCCGCTGACGGAGTGGCTGCAGAGGTAGCTGCACGGTTGCGCGCGCTCGCAACAGGATTGCGCGTTGAACCAGTGCGCTCCCTCGAAGAGCTCGACCAAACACTGAGCGTGCTGGAGGAAAAACTGTTTGCAGCATTGCTGACCGCAGCGCCTGAGCAGGAGTTGATTACGCTGCGCGAACAGGCAGCCAGGGAGCTTGCTCCTTATCGTGGCAAGATGCAGGCCGTCCAAATCAAACAGGTGCAACAACAGTTCTTGCAAAAGCGAATCCTGGAGTCACGGAAGCTGCCGAGACTGAGCCTATTTTATATGAGTCACGGATGAGGTTACAAATTGAAAAGGCGGTGTATGGTGGGTCGGGACTGGCTCATCAGACGGAGGGTGAAGGCGCGGGGAGGGCCGTGTTTGTGCCGTTTACGCTGCCGGGTGAGGTTGTAGAAGCGAATCCTACAGAGAAGACGGACGCCGTGCTGGTCCAGGTGTTGGAACCGTCCGCCGATCGGGTGAAGCCTAACTGCGCGCACTTTGGCGAATGCGGCGGCTGCCACTATCAACATGCAGAGTATGCGGCACAGGTGGCGATGAAGGCAGGGATTCTGCGAGAGACGCTGGAGCGAGCAGGATTGAATGCACTGCCTGAGGTCGAGCTTCATTCCGCTGAACCGTGGGGCTATCGCAATCGAACGCAGTTGCGAGTTTCGCCAGCAGACGGCGCCACACGTGTTGGATACAACCGGCGCGGCACGAACAAATTCCTTCCGATTGGCGAGTGTCCGATTCTTGCTCCATTGCTATGGCAGGCAGCCCGGGCGCTGGTACAACTCGCGGCAGAAGACTCAGCTGCCGGACGCTGGGTGCGAGCAGCCGTGGAGGTGGAACTCTTCATGGACTCGTACGAAAAGAAGTTGCAGATGACGGTCTTCCTACAAAAAAATCAACGTGGATTCGACGGGTTTTGTGAACGCATGCGGGAGTTGGTACCGGAGCTGGTCGGGGCCGGCGCTTCTCTGGTCTCGGCGCAGCGACGTTCGCAAAAGGCCCGTCCCGTCACGCATTGGGGGACAGATGGGCTCAGCTATCGAGTAGTGGAAGAGAACTACTGGGTGAGTCGAGGCAGCTTCTTTCAGGTGAATCGGTTTTTACTCGATGAGTTGCTAAAGATTGTGATAGCAGACCGTAAAGGGTCGCTCGCATGGGATCTATACGCTGGAGTTGGCCTGTTTTCGCGGGCGCTGGCTGGAAGGTTCGAGCAGGTCGTGGCAGTGGAAGCTGTGGCTGGTGATCTGGTGAGGTCGTTCAAAGGCGCCGGGAAACGTGCGGTGGCCGCGACCACAGTCGAATTCTTACGTGGTGCGGTGGTGCAGCGGGAGCGGCCTGATCTTGTCGTCATGGATCCTCCAAGAGCAGGCGTCGGGGCAGAGGTTTGTTCTTTGCTGGCGAGGGTTTCAGCACCGACGATGGTGTATGTCTCGTGCGACCCCGTTACGCTGGCGCGAGACTTGAAGATGTTGGTAGAGGCTGGGTACAACGTGCTGGAGCTGCACATGGTGGACTTGTTTCCACAGACGTTTCATCTGGAGACGGTTGTCGTTTTGCGCAGGTAATCATGGTCACGTTGTGGTGAAATAGTGGTCAAGTGCGGTCCGCAGGTAGAGCTTTGAAGACCGAGAAAAAGACCGGGCCGAATCCAGCTCTCTGGCCGAAAGCGGCTCTGCGGTTGCCAGCGCTGGAGTTTCGCCGGGCGCCTCTGCTTGCGGCGGTGTGCTGGTTTGCGCTCGGTGAGGTTCTCGCCCGAAGCTGGCAACCGGCGGTGGTCTTGCTTGTTGCGGTTCTGTTGCTCTTCGCGCTGACGTCGGTAGGGCTCCGCAGGTCGCTGCGGATTGCGATTGTGCCGCTCGCGGTCCTGTGGATCGCGGTGGGCTTCTGGTGTGTTGAGATACAGCCGGTTCCTTCGACGCAGCATGCTTTGCAGAGCTATGCGGACGGGTTGAGCCGACAGGTTCGCGGGCGCGTTGTGCGGGTGCGGGTGCTACCGCCTGAGGCCAAAGATGAGGGTCATGATAACGAGCCCGGCTGGTGGGCCGAGAAGGAAGAAGACGAGGCGGCTGCCGCTGTCGGAATGCTTTCGGTAGATCTGCAGGTGAGTGCAGTGGAAGAGGTGACGCCAGACGTATCGCGGATGATGCCGATGAGCGGCGGCGTAAGGATCAATGTGGTTGCGGACCACGCAGTCGGCGCACAACGCTTGGGCTCAGGTGCAGACCCGACCACAGGAGCGGTCGGGTCATCGGGGGCGGGATCGATCCCGGCGCTGCAGTGCGGCGATGTCGTCGAGGCGCCGATGCGGTTGAAGGTGGCTGAGCGTTATCGTGATGCGGGGGCGTGGCAGTATGCGGACTATCTGCTGGCGCAGGGCATCGGAGCGCATGCAAGCGTTCGGACGTCGAAGTTGAGCGTGGTCGGCCACGATGCGCAGCGCTTGGAGCCGATGGGTGCGATGCGGCTTGCAGAGCGGGTTGATCGTGCGGCGCAGGTACAGTGCAGGATCTTTGCGGCGCAGAGTTGGGCTTCGGGAAGAGTTTTCGGGTATGTGCAGTCCCGAGCGAATCGTGGCCTGCCCCGCCTATTGCGGCTCAGCCAGGACGATGCAGGGATGCTGAACGCGATGTTGTTCGGCGATCGTGCCGGATTGAATAAGACGCAGCGCGTAGGGTTCGAACGTACCGGCTCATTTCATCTCTTCGTTGTCTCCGGGATGCATGTGGGTCTGCTTGCCGGACTGGTGTTCTGGCTGGCACGGCGATTAAAACTGCGGGATTGGCTGGCCACCCTCCTGACGATCGCGTTGACCTTTGGATATGCTTTGTTGACGGGCTTTGGTGCGCCGGTGCAGCGCGCGCTTTTCATGACTGCAATTTTTTTGATTGCGCGGCTCTTGTCTCGCGATCGCTACGTGCTGAATGCCCTTGGAGCAGCGGCCTTGGGGGTGCTGGTCTTGTCGCCGGCAGCCTTGTTCGAGGCCAGCTCCCAGATGACGTTTCTGGCCATCGTGGCGATTGGCGGCATCGCGATTCCGTTGGGCGAGCGCAGCTTTCTCCCCTATGCGCGGGCCGCCGAGCACCTCGATGACAAGTGGGAGGATGTCGCCCTGCCGCCGCGTGTGGCGCAGTTCCGCCTAATGCTGCGACTGTGGGGCGAGACTCTCGCCAATCTTTTAGGAGCTTGGGCTCGCGGGCTTCCGGCTCTGGCGGTGAGATGGGGGCTGTGGGCGCTGGAGCTGAGCCTGATTGGCGTTGTGGCAGAGATGGTGATGGTGCTGCCGATGGCGGTGTACTTCCATCGCGCGACAATGTTTGCGGTGCCGACGAATATGTTTTCGGTGCCACTGGTCGCAGCGCTGGCACCAATCGCCGTGGTCACGTTCTGTGCAGCGCTTGTGAGTCCCTGGGCGGCGATACTGCCGGGTGCAGTGACCGCGCTGCTGCTGCATGGAGTAACGGGCGTGATCGGACGAGTAAGCGCGGTGCGGGCCGCAGATCTGCGCGTTCCGGGGCCAGTGTGGTGGGTCGCATTGTTGGCCGTGTTGGGCTGGGCGTTCTGCTGCTGGGCGGTTCGGCGTTCCCGAGGCTGGGCCTGGGTTGCAGTAGTAGTGTTGCCCGCAATCGCGCTGATGGTGCTGTGGCCCGAGCGCGTCCTAAGTTCAGCGCGCTCGCTGGAGGTGACCGCTATCGACGTGGGACAGGGCGATTCGATCTTCGTTGTCGGACCGCAAGGAGCAACGATGCTGATCGACGCGGGTGGTCCGGTGGGCGGAGTAACCGAGGCAGCAGAGGCGACGAGCCGGTTCGACGTGGGCGAAGAAGTTGTGTCGCCCTATCTCTGGTCGCGGCGGTTTCGGCGACTTGACGTGATCGCGTTGAGCCACGCCCACAGCGATCACATGGGCGGAATGGCCGCAGTGATGCGAAACTTCAGGCCGAAGGAGCTTTGGGTGAGCATCGATCCGAACTCCGACGTATACCGGTCGTTGCTTCTGGAGGCGGCCCAACTCGGCGTGGTGGTGCGGCATTTTTACGCAGGCGATCGAGTCGCGTGGGGCGAAACTGAGGTGACGATGTTAGCTCCCGAGAGTGGTTACACGAACGCAGGAGAACCGGTGAACAACGACTCGCTGGTGATGCGGATGCAGTATGGCAAAGCTTCGGTGCTGCTGGAGGGCGATGCTGAAGCTCCCAGCGAACAAGCGATGCTGGCGCATGGGCGCGTAGCAGCGGTGACGCTACTGAAGGTGGGCCACCATGGCAGTAGAACCTCGACGACACAGGAGTTTCTGGATGCGGCCTCACCGAAGGATGCAGTCATGTCGGTAGGCCTGGGGAATACATTTGGGCACCCCCGTTACGAAGTCATTGAGCGAATTGCGGAGGCCAGGATTAGGCTGTATCGAACGGATGAGTTTGGCTTGACGACATTTCTCCTGGGAAGGGACGGCGGAATCCGCGAGATTGTCGGAGCATCTAATCCGTAGTTGAATAACGTTAACTGATCACTTTGTATCGGAGGGCTTTTCGATGGAGTTGAACGAGACGAGCACAGAGGCCGTAAGAATCAGCGCAGAGGAGCGGGCAGAGGAACAGAAGCTGATTCGCCGGCTGCAGATGATGATGAATATGGTGATGCAGGTGATCGCGCAGGACGGTTCGCTGACGGTGGATGAAGCCGCCCAGATGATCGCCGACAGCAGAAAGGCCGCGCTGGCGATGTTTCCGGGCAAAGAACTGGCCTATGACCTCATCTGGCGTCCGCGCTTCCAAAGACTGATGCGAGAACGATTTCGCATTATGTAACCATGATAGTGGCTTGAGTCGCGACGAGCTAGAACGATTTTGCCTGCTCCCAAGCTCCTCCTGATACGCTGGAAGCGTTATGCGAATACGGCTTGCGACACAGGATGATCTTCCGGCGTTGATGGCGCTGGTTCAGCGGGTCGTGCCGCTCATGTTGGCGGCCGGCAATCGCCAATGGGATGAGGGCTATCCAAATGAGTCTGTCTTTCAGCGAGACATTGCGCTGGAGCAGCTGTGGGTCGCCGAATCGGAGGATGGCATTGCGGGCGTTGCCGCGCTGACTATGGATCAGGAGCCCGAGTACGCGCTAGCGAATTGGGACATGAGCGCGAAGGCTTTGGTCGTGCATCGGCTGGCGGTTGACCTAGCCTTTCGTGGCTCGGGTGTTGCCTCTGCCCTAATGCAGAAGGCGGAAGAGGTCGCGGTCGAGCGGAGGTTCGCAGTGGTGCGCGTCGACACCAATACGGAAAACGCTGCAACGCAGCGCCTGTTTCCGAAGCTCGGCTATCGGCTGGCCGGCGAGATCGGATTAGGAATGAGGCCTGGTCTGCGTTTTTTCTGCTATGAAAAAACAATCACGAAGTGAGATGCGAAAATGCGGGGTCTGCCTCGATCATCTTCGTTAAGCGTTAGAATTCGGGCACGGAACGAAGTCTCAATTTCTAACGATTGAAGGTTGGTGACTGTGATACGTATGGGTCTACTCGCAATACGAACCTGCCTGATGATTCTGGTGTTTTCCTCTATGCCTTTAGTGGGCCATGCGCTGGACAACGGACTGGCGAGGCTGCCGCCGATGGGGTGGAACAGCTGGAATAAATACGGCTGCAAAGGTCTGAACGAGAAGGTCGTTCGCGAGACGGCGGATGCGATGGCCAGCAATGGAATGAAGGACGCGGGATATCAGTTCGTCATCATCGACGACTGCTGGCAGACGGGACGCGATGCAGACGGCAACATCGTTGCAGACGCAGAGCGGTTCCCCTCCGGCATTAAATCGCTCGCGGATTACATTCACGCGAAGGGGCTGAAGTTCGGCATCTACACGGATGTCGGGACGATGACCTGCGCCAAGCGTCTGGGAAGCATTGGCCACGAATATCAGGACGCAAAACAGTATGCCAGCTGGGGCGTGGACTATCTGAAGGAGGACTGGTGCAATACGCTGCCGGGGCAGAATAGCGAGTCGTCGTACACGCTGATGCGCGACGCACTGGCTGCAGCGGGACGGCCGATTGTGTTCAGCATCTGTGAGTGGGGATCGACGAAGCCATGGCTTTGGGCAGGGTCGATTGGCAACCTGTGGCGCGCGACCGGCGACATTCAGGATTGCTGGGACTGCAAGAAGGACTGGGGTGGAAACGGGGTGGTGCAGATTCTCGATCAGATGAATGGCCTTGAGACCTACGCCGGACCCGGACATTGGAACGATCCCGACATGCTGGAGGTCGGCAACGGAGGGATGACCGAAGAGGAGTATCGCGCGCACTTCAGCATGTGGGCAATGTTCTCCGCACCGCTGCTGGCGGGCAACGATATTTCAAATATGACAGCGGACACAAAAGAGATTCTGCTGAATAAAGAAGTGATTGCGATTGACCAGGACGCGCTGGGCCAACAGGGGCACCGGGTGAAGAAGATGGGAGACCTCGAGATCTGGTCGAAGCAGTTGAGCGATGGCGGCAGGGCTGTGGCGCTGCTGAATCGCAGTGCGGCCACAGCGAAGATTTCTGTGGCCTGGAGCGATATCGGCTATCCAGACAGCCTGACGGCTTCAGTGCGGGACTTGTGGGCCGCGAAGGACCTGCAGAAACAGCATGGAGGGTACACCGCGGAGGTGCCTAGCCACGGCGTGGTGATGGTGACCGTCAAACCGTAGGTGTGCTTATGGGGCTTGGGGCAGCCCGATGCGGGGCGTCTTGACGGGCGCCGCCAAACCGACAAATTCGGTGATGGTGTTATCGCCAAAGCTCGTCACCCAGAGGTCGCCGCTGGCGTCGATGACGATGTCATAGGCTTCGAGCAGCTTCGCGTCCGGAGCATAACCTGCGGTGGGAGACAGAATTTGACCGGGTGATGAAGCGGCTGCGCCAGCTAACTCCGTGATCGATGGGCCGCGGAAGTTCGAGATCCAGACGTTGCCCGAACCGTCGACGGCGATGCCCTGCGGATGGTCGATGCTCGCCTTGTTGTCGCTGTAGCCTGAGGAGAGCACAGCGCCGGTGCCGGAGACTTCGGAGATGCTGTCGCCGAAGAGGTTCGCGATCCAGACGTTGCCGAGTTGATCGATCGCTAGCCCATCGGGACCGTCGCAGCAGGAGACCTTGAGGAACTGTGTCCCGTCCGAAGAGACCCGGGTGATGTCGGTGTCGTTCTCGTCTCCGATCCATGCGTTATGGTTGCCGTCGACAGCGACCGCAAGCGGGAAGGCGAAGGAATCGGTGGTGTATCCCGTGGCGCCGGAGAGGGGTGCGCCTGCGCTCGAAAGCAAGCTGACGTGCGAGTTGCCGAAGTCAACTACCCAGGCATCGGCGTTGGTATCGATGGCAACGGCGACGGGATAATCGAGGCCACCGGCGACGTAGCCTGTCGTGCCGGAGATGGGTTGGCCGCTGGAGTTGAAGACAGACACGCTTCCCAGGCCGCCGTTTACGGTGGAGGGGCTTTCTTCGTTGGTGACCCAGACATTGTTCTGCGCATCAACGGCGAGGCCATAGCACTCGGACAGGCCGTCGCCAGTAATGCCATTGGGAAAGACGGGCGAACCCGTAGGAGTGAACTCAGATACGGCGCCGATGGGAGCGCCCCCCGCTGCGTTGCTGCCGTAGCTGGCGACCCAGATATTGCCAGTCGAGTCGACACCGAGACTGGATGGCGAGGCCATGCCGCCACCGCTAAACCTGACGAAGAGCGTCCAGTCGGCTGGAGCTGCGGTAAGGGCAGGCATGAAGGCGGAGCTGGCTGTCGCCTGGGCGTAGAGCGCGGCGACGTTGCTCCCCGGGTTGCGCACGATATTGAGCGCGGCGTCGAGGGTGTTGAGTGGGGTTGAACCGTTGGCTGGTGTCGTCGCCATGAAGAAAGGAATGCACTGTAGAGCAGGGAGAACAGCGGAGGAGGCGGCGGTGCACGTGTTGAGAAGGTTGGCGAGGGAGTTGAGCCGGGGTGCGGGGGAGGAGGCGTTCTTTGGGAACGCGGCGCCAGGAGAGGTTCCCGTCGTTAGATTGGCCAGATTCGCTACTGTCGCAACCGCGTTGCTGAAGCCCTGGGTGTTGGTCGCCGACGCGCCGATGTTGCCTCCGGCGCTGAGAAACTGGGCGAGTCCCCATGCGGTGGCGGCGGTGGTGACCTCATTAATAACGAACTGGGAGGCGGCGGGGAGCTGGTTGCATGCGCCGATGGGTGTGGCCAGGGCGATGGCCGCATTGAGTGGGGAGGTACCGACCTGTCCGGCGCGGACGATGACATAGAGCTGCGAGGCGGCCGCAGGGCAGGCGTATCCGGCGGGAACCGTAAAGGCTCCGGTGGCGTCGGTGAAGAGTGGGGTCGTCAGCAGCGCGGTTCCGGCGGAGCCGTTGCCGGTAGTGCCCGCGGCGTAGAGCTGGACCAGAGCGTCCACAATGGCTTGCTTGCCTGCCATGGCCTTACCGGCAAAGCTTACTCCGGGAAACCCGGTAGTGACGGGCGGCGGAGGAGGAGGGGTGGGTGGAGTTGGTGTTGAGGAGCCTGTCGACGAACCGGAGCCGCAGCCGAAGAATGCGCAACATAGAACACCGACACCGATCACGCTCAGGACAGTCTGGAAGCTACGCAACATGGTCTCACTGGAAGCTAGAGTAGAGTAGCAGATGAAATGACGCGCTATCTCCGGCGATAGGGCTGAGTGAGGCTGTTCAGATCAACAGAGTCAAGGAAGCTGCGCAGCGCCGTAGACAACTGCTGGCGGGCGACCTCGACCGGGAGCGTGGTGTCAATCGTCTCAGCCTTAAGCAGAATGGGGATGGGGCGCTGTGGATCTTGCGAGAAGACCGATTGCGAGGTGGGCTTGCTGTAGACGAAGCCGAAGTGCGCGCGGTCGCTGGAATACTCGCCGCAGGAGTCGCCGTTGCAGATGGTCGTGGCTTCAAGGTACTGGCTGTCGCCGTTGTTGTAGAGTGACGCGGAGAAACTTATCGGTACGTTGCCCGCGGTGGGCAGGGTGAGTTGGCTATGCCAGAGCGGATCTTCCCCGCGCGCCGAGTGGCAGATGAGCGTATCGTGCGAGCCAAGAACAGGCGAAACCCCCAGCGAGATATGGGTGCCCCCATCGTCGGGAGCGTACTCGGCCCAGTGATAGATCAGCGTGCCGGCGAAGATGTTCTCGTTCCACGAGCGCGCCAGGGTGTAGCTGCCGATGCGCGCGGGGAACTGTCCCAGAGCGTTCTGATCGATCTTGATCTGCGACGTGTACGCGGAAGAGTTGGTGTAGGCCACAGCCCGCGCCACTCCATAAAGACCGAAGACGACGAACGCCAGCATGGCTGCGATGCGAGGATAGACGAACGATAATCTCACGGGCGCGCAGGCCGGTGGTTCCGCCGCAGCTGGTTTGAGCTGGTTGGGCGACTCTCCCAGACGGCGGATCACGTAGAAGAGAAGGAAGGTCGCAAAGAGAAACAGACACGCGCCGATGATGTAGTCCGCCAACTTCGCCCTGTGCTGCAGCGACGTGAAGTGCAGAGCCACAAGGTAATAGAGCACAAGGCCGCACAGGCGGGCGAAGTTGAAGACGTAACCCAATAGCACCGCGCAGAGGACGACTGCGGCTTGAGCGTACCAGCGAAAGCGGTAGACATAGCCGGCGATCAGCGCAATGAAGCCCATGGTGACCGCGCCCCGGATGCCGTTGCAGCCTGGCGCGATGAACATGCCGAACTGCGGCGTAAACATCAGGCGCATCTGGTCGGAACTCAGCGGCTGGCCAAGAGCGATCGCGAAGCCTCGCGCCACGTGTGCCGAAACGCGCTGCAGCGGAAGATCGACAAACACATTGAAGATGTGGGGAATCGGGTTGACGAACCAAAGAAGAATCAGTGGGAACAGCGCCGCGCGAAAGAGACGAGTACCACCGAAGAGCAAAACCACACCCGCGCCATAAGCGAACGCCACGAGCGAGTGCGGCGGCATGTAGATCGACCACTGCGGTGAAAGGACAAAGATGAGGATCGACTGGTTTCGGATGTGAACCACGGCGGCGGTGACGACCAGGATCACCAGGCCCCACCAACTGCCGTCCATCTCCCACCCGAGCGAGCGCCATGCCCGCAGAACGAGCACAAAGCTGACCAGCGGAATGAACATCCCGATGGACTTCAGGGCATCCTGCGTCCACAGGTCCCAGAGAAGAACGGCTGTCGGCCAGACCGCGGAGAGGCCAAGGACCGCCAGTAGAGCTGCGAGCCCTGCCGCTTGTGTTGGGCTGAATGTGACTTTTTCCCTCGTGACGAGGGGGGGGAGTTCAGTAACAGCCGGAAGTGTTGACATATCGATCCGATTCAGATGACGCCAGGCATGTCAGTTGGTAAATCCGGGGCCAGGATGAATGTAAAACGAGTTATTTGGAGGAATCGCGACGGGCTTTGTAGCGGGCACGGGCCGACATCAGGAACGCGCCAGCGGAGCCGACCACTGCGAGGATGGCAGTTGGGTTTTCCGGGGAGTCATCACAGGTACCTGATCCAACACCTCCGCCTTGTCCGTGGAGCGGAAGGGCGACGGCAAGCAAAAGAGCAATGCCGAAAAGTAGGAGCGATGGTTTCTTCATAGGTGTGTCCTCAATTGGGAAGGTACTGTCAGGAAAGTTGAAAGTCAACGCACAAAAGTTCCCGTTTAATAACACTTTAGTGTATGGAGCAACGGAGCAACCTTTGATGCCTCTCCACGCCGAGGGTCAGCGAGAGCTTCGAATTGGGTTCGCTGACACGTGGGAGTTCCGGCAAAGGAAACAGACCACTTCTTAACGAGATAAGTCGAAGCTCACTGCCGGCAAGGCCGTTCCGTCAAAACTTCCGCATCGATTCCTGGGAACTCTTCAAGCCACCAAGCTGCCACACCTCGATGTTAAAGCTGCGCGAAATCTCGCTCGAATGCCGGATACCGACATCCCTGTCTCAAGACTTATTTCGCCTGAGTTTCCAGCCACTGATGAAGGTTTGGCTCCTGGGTGGCGCGCATCTGGATGCAATCGTCCATGCTGTCGATCGCCTTGGCGAGAGTGCGTTCGGAGGCGTCAACCTTGTGCGTGGCGAAGAAGGCGGCGACCTCATCGCGCTGTTTGACGCTGCAGAAGTTGCCCGTAGCAGCGACCACGCGCACACCGGAGTTAGTGGTGAACTGGGCGTGGACCTTATCCCAGTTCTTCTGAATGTAGGCCCAGGTCTGGTCGCGGGTCACGCGATCACGCAGCAGAGCGACCAGAACAGTCCAGCTATCCTGATTGCGAACCTGGCCCGAGACCGTGTAGTCGAGCGTGCGGGTGACCAATGCCGGATCGCGAAAACGGGCGAGAGTGTGCAGGGCGTCGGTCTGTTCGCCGGGATCGTTCGCGTCCTCGCTGGCGGCTAGAATTTTTTCATAGAGCGCTGCATCGCCGTTCGTGGAGGTCACCACTATAGCGGCGTCGGTGAGCGTCGGATCAAGGGTTTTGTCCTTCGTGTTGCCCGCATAGGCCCGATCGGTCAACTGTCGCGCCTGGGCCAACACCGCGGGGTCATTCGCGGCGCCCAGCAACTCAAACAGTATTCCGCGGAGTTGTTGTCGATCGAACGATTCCTTCTTCTCGGGCGCACCGAGCGCAGTGTAAATGGGCCCGAACTGGCGGCGAAGCACGGCGGCCAGTTGGACTCGATCTGCGTCGGTCGCGATGTCCGAGTCGATCTGTTGCAACTGCCTGTAGGCGCTGTCGAGGACATCTGCGGTGCTGTCTTGCTTGAGCGCAAGGACGAGGTTCAGGTAGTCGCCGACCGTCGTTTGCCCCGAGCGAACCAGCGCGAAGCGGTCACCAAGCAGACCGATGCGTTCGACTGGCGTGAGAGCAGTCTCGGCATTGGCGAGGATAGCGCTGAACTGTGGAGGCGTG
>Ga0209624_10001321_pt1 | contig 19750 bp, 12 predicted proteins | sample JacPinW_OM2H0_O1_FD_188565 | JGI IMG/M metagenome (GOLD analysis project Ga0209624, IMG submission 188565) | Forest soil microbial communities from Algoma, Ontario, Canada - Jack Pine, Ontario site 1_JW_OM2H0_O1 (SPAdes) (version 2) | ecosystem: Environmental > Terrestrial > Soil > Boreal...
GAGCAAGATCGAGTCCGACCTCAGTCCGTTCACCCTCTGCAATGGTTTTGACCGCACGCTCTATCACTCGCGCCAAATGCAATGCGATTCGATCCGCAGCCTCCGGGCTCCGAAGTGCCGAGCGGATCGGTTCAAGCGCAGCATCCAAACCGCCGAGTTGCTCCTCCAGCGCCTCCGTGACCAGGACTTCATACAGGCCGCGCTCAAGGGAAGTCATTGGTAGCGCATCAGGGTTCCCGCGAGATCGGCTTCTCGATGTACGGTACTTCGGGCTCGGCCACTTTGGCGAGCGGCTCTGCAACTGGACTGCGCGTCAATCGGCTACGGAAAAGTCGTTCCGCGGCTTTGTCCGTAAAATAAACATAGCACCCCTTCATGCCTCTCGTCATCAGTGTTCTATAGGTGTTCTTGATGATTAGATCCGCCTTTCGGTTTGCCTCGGCCGGATCAACTTTCAACAGTTTCTTGTACCCGCTCAGAGACTTATCATGCTTCGATCGCATCAGCGGCCGCGTCGTGACGATGTCATCTACAACAGTCAAATCGGGGCCCACGATCACGCCTATGTAGTCCACTTCCAGGCCTTGGCACGTATGAATACAACCTATCTCGTGGACCGACTCCGGCGCAACCATCCACAGGCCCCCGTCCTTCGTCAGATTCCATGTCATAGCGAACCCGTGCTCTGGAATCACAACGTCCCGGGTATCGGCATTCTTTCTGCTGTTCCAATCCCAGCAGTACCCGGCGACCATTCGGGCTTTGTTGCTTGCGCGATTTTTCTCCTCGATCTTGCGGCGCATGACCTCGGGTGAGGTGAATACGCGAAAGTCGAACTCATCTACATCCAATGTTTCGTTTGCACTGGAACGGATCCCTAGCGTACTGTCCAACCACGCCAGGTATCCGTCCGACCCGTTGCAGCGAAACTGTGACGCCAGCTCAAGTGTGGTAACAGCCGCTCCAGCATTACGGGCGAATCGCGTGATCTCCGACTGTTCTCCAATATCCTTAAATGTAACCCGCTGGTCCTCATCCAGAAAAAAGATCGAACACTTAGCCGCGCCAATGAGCTCTTGAATTTGGTTTGTGCCGAGGTTTCCGAATAGACCTGATTTTTCATTCAGCCGATGCGCTTCATCGACGACTAATGCGTCAAAGACATCGGCGTGAGTTTCGGTGAACGCACCAGACCCGGAAAACAAGTTCGATATTTGAGACCGTCGATGGGTGCCTGCCAGTACGCTCTCAAACACATCACGTGGCGCCGCATTCTTAGTGACGTATTTAGCAACGAGGCGTCGCCCGGTCAGGGCTACGAGCAAATTGATGGCCACAACAGACTTTCCGGTGCCTGGGCCACCCTGAATGATCACGACCTGTTTTAATCTCTCAGTTGCAAGCGTCGCGAGGGACAACGCAGTTTCGTAAACGACCTTCTGGTCGTCGATCAGGACAAACTCCTGCTTTCCCGCCAACATCCCCGTCAGACTCTCAACCAGCCCTTTGGACGGACGAATGCGCCCATTCTCGATCCGATAGAGAAGCGATCGTCTGTCTCCGTGTCGGACGTGATGTTTAATGAAATCACGAAGCTTTGTCTTTTCCGCCTCCCCTTTTAGAAATACCGGCGCAAGCTCAATGTAGTGCGCATAGAAACTATCAGTTATGACTCCGTCGTCGGTGTAGTTGTGAAGATATGCGCAGGGTCGCAGGCCGATATCCGCGTTGTAGACCGCTTCGTTGAAACTATTCAGCAGCGACGCGTACGACCATGCCTGGTACGACGGATGACTCGCCTCCTTCTCGCCGTGCGCGAAACGCGTGCGGACAATCCCATCCCGATCGGTCTTACGAGCGCTCTCCCATTGCTTGAGTTCAATAATCACAAGCTGCTCGACTTGAGCGTCGTTGGCCCCGGACAAGATGAAATCAATTCGCTTCGACGTTTGCGGAATTCCGTACTCAATGGCGACCCCGCAACCGCTTGGGATATCATCGTCATTGAGCACTTTGGCGACCGATATTAGTGATTCTTTCCAGGATCTGATTTCGGACCGAGCAACCGTCCGACCTGTCCGCGACTTGAATGCGGCCAAGATCACGTCCTCGATGTCCTTCGTGAACGCGTCGTTTAGAAAACCGCCTTTACTATTTTGGTAAACAATCATCCGAGTTACTCAGAATTCGGTGTATTTCTTGCTGCTGCTACGCGCCTTTTGTATCGGGTACTTTTGGGCGTTAATACTCAACTTGTCGGCTGCGGCGGTCGGAAGGTCAATATCAAGCTTGTCCGCGAGCCGAATGAGATAGAGCAGCACATCAGCCAATTCTTCGCGTATTTTTACTCGCTTCTCCGGTGCCAAAGCAGCGGATTCGGCGTCGGAAAGCCATTGGAAATGCTCAAGCAGTTCGGCTGTCTCAACGCTAAGTGCCATTGCTAGGTTCTTCGGGGAATGAAACTGGTCCCAATCGCGTTCGGCAGCGAACTGTCGAAGTTTGTCGCGCAGACCTTCGATTAGATCCTGGCTACCCGGAGGGGAGGATGTGCTCATGTCTGAAATTTTGTCTCGTTATGCCACATAGGAAATCCGTGCTAAGTCGGTTAGTAGTACCGAACCGTGTGAAAGCGAAGAAAGACCCATAATGCGCATGATACTCTCGGCTATCCTCCATACTGCGCTGAAAAAGCACACCAATTGGCTTTCCCGCCAACGCAAGCCGACGGAAACTGTGACCTAGATCTCTGACCATGTAACTTGTTTGGAGCACGCTCGATACGCCTAATGGATTTTGCCCTTATTGCGCAAGCTCAAGGAGATGAGACATGCTGCGATTTCTCTCTGTCGCCCTGGCCATGACCATCTTGTCCATGGGAGCACATTCCAACCCACCGACTAGTGGTGACACTCAAGTAACCTCAATTGCCTCCGTCCACAGAGCCCCCTATATAGAAAACCACGCTCTAGCAGCCTTGGGGTTCAGCACAACACCGACAGGCACAACTAAAGCATTGGTGTGCTGCAAAATCTGCACAGTGGGTCAGGCCTGCGGCAATACCTGCATATCCAAAAATGACATCTGCCATGTCGGACCTGGGTGCGCGTGTGACGGTTAGAAGGGGCTAGCAGCCAAGCCTTGCGTCGAATCCCACGCGTCGACGCTTCGGAGAAACTACGTGCACCGCGCGGTCACGAAAGAGTCCCACACCGGCCATTGTGCGTGCCCGAGCTAAGAGCCAAGTCATGTGAGAGCTTTCGCTTGGCTGACACCATTTCTTCACGACGTGTTTATCGACTCACCAGCAACGGCGCCTTCGCGACGTTACCTCCCTGCTTGCGCTCAGCCCCGGTTGCTCTGTTTCGGGCAACGAGTCGCAGACGCCAGTTTTCTAGAGCATTTATGTCGCTAAGCAGGTCGTCGGGTTCCGGGATGGCGATGCCCCCGAGAATTGCTTTGTCATGGGTATAGTTCGAACATCTTGACATGCCCTCACGGACAGTCGCGTAGTCGCTTTCATCGACACTCACGTTTGACAGTCGATTCGTCTCCACCCCTTTGCGGAAGCGAAGTACTACCTCATTCAAAAGCACTTCCTCAACGGCACGTTCCCAGGCATTTCGGAGAAGCAAGTACGCCTCGACCGTTTCTCTTTTGCGCTCTGCCTCATCGCCTCGTCGAGCGATCGCGGCGATCTTTTCTTGCAATTGCTTTAGCGCGCCGACACGTTTTTGCGTGTTCTTGCCTTCAAACGGGACATCAGCTTCGGCGATACCGTAGCCTTCTGCCGTTTTGGTCAGACTTTGAGTCAGCATAGGCACTTCTTGCCGCTTGGCCTCCTCATCCAATAGGTACAAGAAGTACAGACAATGCGTAAATACGATGACCTGCCGGGCCTTAGCTTCGCTCACCAGTCGCCTTGCTACGGCGTCGCGGCGTCGGTGATCGAGCGAGGAGACTGGATCATCGAAAACTACCGGGCTCTTGCTATCAGCCAGCCGCGCCTCCGCCAGGAATGAGCCCAGTGCAATGGAGCGTTGCTCACCTTCGCTCAGAATCTCGCTAGGGCTCGGCGCCTTCGGCAACTTCAAGACCAACTTATGCAATGGCTTCCCTTTGGACGAGCGGCTCTGCAGCGAGACTTGTAAGGATCCCACGCCTAACGCGCTGAACTCCCGATTCAACGCCTCCCCCAGCTCCGCGGACACTGCTTTGTCCGTAAGCTCTGAGGCTTTGGCCGAGATGCCTCGCGTATGCAAGGCCTTGATGCACTTATTGAGTTTCTCGGTGTTCTGAAGCTTCAGGATGACGTCGACTAAGGAGGCTTTGAATGCCTTCATCTGCATCCGCGCATCCAGCTCCGCGAATTCCGCCTTCAAGACCTCCCGAGCATTCAAATCCGCGGCCTGCAGTAATGACTCTCTCTCGAGACGCAATCGATGAGCCTGCTGTTGCAGTCGAGCTGTGAGATTTGGCGGTTCTGGGGACAGTTGGGTCCAATCGCCTGATGCCACAGCCGCGATCACCGACTGTTGGCGCACCAGCACCGCCTTCTCAAATAACCGCACGTCCTCGCTCAATCCAGCATCCATACCCTTAAGTTCCAAAAGCAAGATCGGATCTGCAATCGGATCAAACGCCGAACCGGCGAAACGGGAGTACACGGGTTTAAAGTCTCTCTGTGCTGCCTCGAGATCACGCTGTGCGCGTTGTTCGACGTAGGCTTGAAATCTCGGCAGCAGGTTTGCGCCTGCCTCAAGCGGTTGCTGACAGAGTGGGCATGGTGACTGCGGAGAGAGTGACGGGAAGACCTCGTGCGGATGCGATTCACGAGCAAATTCCCGCGCGGCCTCGAACAAGGCGCGCCAGGCGTTGCTACCCGTACCGGGGAGCAAATTCTCGCCCGTCGAGAATTGCTCTGCGGCGAGTTTCGCCGCGGTCTTGGCCTCCACCGCCCTATTTGCATGGGTCTTGAGCACCGCAATTGCACTTCCACTCACTGCCACCGCGCGCTGAGCCAAAGTGGATTCGAGAGCCGCAATGCGCTGCTCGCGTAATTGCAGCTGGATTGCCTTGTCCTTGGGGTCATTTTCTTTGAGGCTTTGATCGATCGCAGCATGACGGGCTATTTCGTCTGCCGTTAAAATCGCTAGAGCTTCGACGTCTGCTGGCTTCGTCGCCGCCGATAGCGTTGCGATCAGCTGCCCCACCTGCGTGGCGCCTGTCAGGGGACTGAACAGAGTCATATCGACAGTGTTTTGGGCAAGTTCCGCCTCGGCCTTGACCTTTAAGTCCGCGCACGCATGTGCCAGACCATCGAACACGTCCAGGCCGTAGGGTACGTAAGAAAAATCGTCTTCTTCATCGAGATAGGCCCGCGCACAGAGTGTGTCGAAGATGGCGATCGAAGACAGCGGCGCGGGCGGCGTGGTGGAGTCTAACCAATGCAACTCTTGGAATGTGCCATTGACCGAGATCTCAAAGTCCGCTTCGGCAGGCCCAGCGGTTGGGGCGTTTGCATTCGGATGGATTGGTTCGGATTGGTCTCGTGCGCGGCACGCGCGCTTCAATACACGCGAATAACCCGATTTGCCGGAGCCATTCTCGCCGTAGATGACGGTCATCCCTGAGGCACCGAAGTGCAAGCGGTGCTTCTCGGCCATGGCGTTCACGTGGCGGAGATTTTTGATGGCCAACAGCGTTATGGGGATTTCCGGTGTCGCAGTTGGTACTTGTGCGGGCGACAGCGGCGTCGCCACGCGTTTCCTTGGATCGGCCATACCGTGTGCGGACTTTAGGAGCGCATACAAGTCATCCGTGTCGGCCTGCGTCAGTGGTTTATGCCGGAGAAGTCGTGAGATTGCATCCCCTTGCCACGTGGGTAAGGTCTGGGACCAGGTCAAAATCTCTTGCAGAAGGTTCATACAATTGCTCATTCCCTGAACTGCTGTATCGATTCCGAGGCATCATAGGAGCAGTGCTTCCCGGCCGATGTGCATTCCCTCGCAGTTTCGCTCTACGTCAGTGCTCTGCTACCACTCTTTGCGCAATCCGCTTTGCCCCGGCAATGTCCAGATGCATCGATGCGTACGATTGAACTAGTAATTCCCGTGGCAATGCCCAATCCCATTTACTTTGCCCAAGATTCTCGACGTCCTTGAGCATTTCGAGAAGGTCCACGGCATCCAAGTTCACAATGTCCGAACACGCATCGCTCAGTCGAGCCAAATCCCAACCTTCGCACCTAACCACAAGGCCATCATTTGACCCTGTCTCGAGACCTAGAGCGCGTAGCAGTAGCACAAGCGCGTTCTGCGCCAAATCACCGGCCCAAGGTAGGAGCAATATCGCTTTATTATCCATAATGGTTAGGCGTTCCGCCAAGTGAGCCTCCCTATAAAATTGGCGAGCCTCATCGAGCAATTTTTTAGCGACCAGATTGAGAAAGCCAAGATCAGCAACCTCTTCGAGGAGTCGGCGCATTTCTTCTCTCACGTGTTCGTGCACCATAGGGCGGCTGCTGTCGAAGATCGGCGGTCGTCCACTCGGATCGGGGGCAACCGTTAATACTGCGGGCTCGTTGCACACTGACAAAATCTTCCATCGCCGCCCTCCGAAAATGATGCACATTCCCTCGTAGACCGGACTATCGATCGGCAATGTGCCAATGCTGCGACCGTCTTGCACGATTTGCCACTCTTCGCGCGAGGCAAAGGCGGCGTAAAAGTCATAGTGGCCAACAGCACGCTCCCCGGCCGGCCCTAGCAGTAAAACGCCTGAGGAGTCTTGGACGAGAAGCTCCCGTCGACCGAGTTCTCTCAGCAGCGCCGCCAAATCGCTTGCGCGCAACTCTGCGAAGGGCCCGTGGATCATCAAGGTGCGTGAAATGTCGGTTGCCGAGATACCGCCCCGCTCCGCGATCATGGATAACACTTGCTGAACTAAGGTCGATAGATGCATACCGCTTTGCGTCGGAGGCTCGAACCATTCGCCAAGTAGTAAGCGGACACACGCGGCACTCTGGACCAAACTCTCGCGCAAGCGATCCGATAGAGGAGAATCTACGGACACTTCGTTTTCTGCCACGTAAGCGCGCAGTATCGCGGGCTCTCCCGCCCGCCGGCCGGAGCGGCCTAGTCGTTGCCGGAGAGATGCTACCGACGGCGGCGGCCCGATTTGTGCCACGCTCTTCACAGCACCTATGTCGATGCCAAGCTCTAGCGTCGTCGTACAAATCGCTGTCGCCGGTCGATCGCCCGCTTTGAGCGCCGCTTCCGTGTCTTCTCGAATCTCTCGCGACAGGCTCCCATGATGCGGCCAAAACTCGTTGGGGATGCCTTGCCGCTCGCAGCGTCGGCGCAAGAGGTCCGAGAAGTACTCCACTCGATTGCGGCTGTTGGGAAATAAGAGATTGTTCGACCCGCGCAGCGACTTGAACAAATGGTCCGCCATCGATTCATAGGCTTTGACCTCGGCCGCCTCGTCGGGCTGCAAGCGCCCTCCATCGGGGGAGGCTACTTCGCCGTCGAGGCCGCTTTGGTGCACGCTTTCAATGAGGTAACCGCGCAATTGCACCAAAAGTTCCTGGGACGCAGATTTTGACTGGATGATCTGCGGCAGAGGACCTTCGGGGCGGAGGAAGCTGGCTGCCAGACTCGGATCGCCGAGAGTAGCGGATAATCCCACACGGGGAACTCGGCGATCGATCACGCACTCAATTCGGCGCATCAGCGACTGCAACTGCTTGCCGCGGTCGCTCCCGATGAAGGCGTGAAGCTCATCCACGACCACATACTGAAGTTCGCCGAAATAGCGCTTGAGTTCGTGCCCCCGTAGCACAAATTGCGCCTCCAGGGACTCCGGCGTGATGAGTAAAACCCCTTGCGGCCGCTTTAAAAAATTACGCTTGCGAGTCGCCGTAATATCGCCGTGCCAAGGCGCCACCGGGATGCCGAGTTCCTCACACAGCTGATCTAAGCGGCCCCATTGATCATTGATAAGCGCTTTTAAAGGGCTGATATACAGCGCGACGCCCATCTCCTCGCCGTTGCTTAGTAGCTTAGAAAGAATCGGCAGGAAGGCTGCTTCGGTTTTGCCAGACGCGGTCGCAGCCGCAATGATTATATCCTGCTGACCTTCAAGTAGGACCGGGATTGCTGTTTCTTGAGCATCGCGCAAGCCCGTCCATCCTTTCTGCCATACCCAACGCTGGATGCGTTCATCCAGGCGCTCAAGGTTTGACGCCTTAGGCGCCGAGCCTGAAGCTGGCAAGCTCATCGTCTTCTGAAGACCGCTCATGGGCAGCACCGGTATCAGCTTCCACTTGTGTGGCGTCTACAAGGGTTCGCCAATCAGTACCGGGATGCTGTTCGAGCACGGCTAATAGGTTCAAGAATGAGGTAATCGTGGTGCGCGGCGTGCGGAAGTAGGTATCGCCTAAGCGCTTCGCCGCATGCCCCATGTAGGCAGTGATACCATCATCGGGCAGCAAGTACTTTGCTGAGTCACCGTAGGCGAATACGTGGCGCAGTTTCTGTAGAAGCACATAGAAATCTTCCTGAGTTAGACTCGTGAGCCTCAGTACCGGACCTGAATAATCGGTGAGTCCCGATTGAGCGGCAAAACTATTCTCTGCGAGCCGCGATTGCAGCGCGGGGTAGCTGAACAGGCCGCGGCGCGGATCGAGGAGGAATTCCGAAGTGCCACCCAGCAAAATTCCCATTCCCTCGGTGTTACCTTGTAGCACATCGTTCAAGATGCGCAGGATCTGCTCGTAGTTACTATCGCGTGCCTGCCGGTTCGACAACTTATACAGATTGACCAGTTCGTCCAGGCACACCAGCAATCCGCCAAAGCCCGCAATTCGCGTAAAACGGGAAAACAGCTTCAAATGATCGTACATCTGATCATCATCGATGATCGTGCGCACACCTAACGCCGCTCGCGCTTCAGTCTTGGTAGTGAACTCGCCTCGTAGCCAACGCACCGAATCGGCCTGCAAGGTGTCGTTTCCGTCATCAAATCCGCGCGCATACTGGCTAATCACCTCGACAAAGTCGTAGCCTCCGACCATATCGGTGAGCGGCACTAGGCGCGTCTGAATCAGCGCTTCGAGTGTGAGATTTTGCGTCTTCGCATCACTCCTGGCCTGGGTGACAAACTTCTCGACTACCCCGCCGAGCGCTCCGCCATCGGGTTTGGCGCGGGTCGAAAGATTCTTCATGAGCTCTGCGAATAAGGATCGGGCTTGTCCACCGGAGGCCTGTAGGCGGCGGTCCGGATTCAAATCTGCATGCGCCGTGACCAATTTTTGCTGTAGCGCGATAGCTCGTACTAGATTTAAGAAGAATGTCTTGCCAGCGCCGTATTCGCCAATGACGATGCGAAACACCGCGCCGCCCTGCCCGATGCGCTCGATATCCTGAATCATGACTTCGACTTCTCGCGCACGGCCCACTTGAATAAATTGTTGTCCGCTGCGCGGCACCACTCCTGCCCGTAACGCCTGCACGATCAGGTCTCGATCCTTTGGCCGAATGATGCTCATGCGTCGACACTCTCCATTAAGTCTTGGGCGATTTCGATTGGATCGTCACCCTCCGCGATCCGCACATCGAACGTATCGAGTGCCGCTTCGTTAACCCGTTCCAAGGTACCATCCAGCATCATCTCCATGTCCGCTGCGATGTCATTAAGCTCCTGACGCGACCAAGAGTGGCGGGTTAGAAGCACTCGCAGGAAGGCCGAGTGTTCCCCGTCCAACCCTAAAAGACTCGGTGCCCGGTCCTCCGGGTCCGGCCCATGATCCGAGGCACTCGCCGCGTCTGGCGGTGATGCCGGTATCTCTTCTTCGAATACCTTCGACAGCAACGCCGTAACACGCTCGCTTTCAGCCTGTAATGCCGCGATACGCGCGGGATCCAGCTGCACGGCGCCACTTGGTAACTGCGGGGTGTCTGCGCGGGCGCGTGACTTCTGATCGGTGCGAGCGACGGGCTTGCTAGTCTGGGTTTGCGGGCGCTGTACGCCTTCAATATTCGTGCTCGGCGCAGTACGTTCGGCGGCTGCGGTGACACCGTGAAGGTCACCATAGAGGACTGCACGGTCGATATTTAGAGCCGCGTACACCCTCTCGAGGTGCTTCACTTCCGCTGGGTCCAATTTGCCGTCAACCATCGCTAGTGCCACTAACAGCTTTGCCAAGGCGGTACGCGCTAACGCCGGGAGCGGCTCGATGCGGCTTTTCAAAGATGCCAATGTCGGTGGATACATAATCCCTAGCCGCAGCCGTGCCCGAAGGCGTCGCTGCGCCGATTCGCCGACATGTGCCCAGGCATCCACCTGCCGGTTGAGAAATTGCACCTCCCGACCGGAAATCTTTCCGTCCGCGTTGGCGAGTGTGATAGCAAGGTCAAGCATCACCGCGACCGCGGCGTACGCAGACTCCGCGCCGGCTTTCGTTCCGCCGTCAGTGTCCACCAAGCGAAAAAGCACCACGGAGTCCTCCGCCTTTGGCGTCCTTGCTCCAGAAAGCACATCGGGCTCGACACCAATTCGCTCGGCGCGCAACACGCTGAACAGGCTCTTGAGGACTTCGCGGGTAAGAGCCACTGTGCCGCCGAACGCCGATAAGATCTCACCGAGCTCAATAACCACCATCCCAGTGCCCACTCGTGCATCTAGGCTACTCACCGCTGCTTTGATGGGTGCGCCCCACAGCTCCTTAGGGAGCAATACGGTGGCTTCGACTGATCCGACTTTATCCTCGTGCCGCCCAATGAAGCGTGAGTAGGCGTCGAGGCCCGCGGCAGCCTCGTCGATCACACCCTGCAATTTCTTCAGTGGGGCGACGACCGTGGTCACATCCGGCAGGTCGCCAAACTCACTGTTAAAGGTTTCCGTCCGTAAGCCAGCCGACGCCGCGCGATAGCTCACTTTAAGTTTCGTGCGGTTGATGCTCAGTTTGATGCCATCCGCGAAACGCTTCGCGTAGATGCTCGCAAATTGCCCGTCGAACTGTTCTTGGCAACGCGTCGCGGTCCTCGGTAATGAAACGTTCGGTTCCGAACGCGCCCAGCTTAGAGCCCAGGTCGCTGGCACCGCTGCGCCATCTATGGCACATTGACCCAATCCTGCGCGAAGTAGCAGCGGCATGCCTCGATTTGAAGTAGCCGCGGGCGGTTCATTCTTATACGACGCCTTTGCAAATGTTCCGGACGCCACTACATAGTCAAGGAAGTTTCTCGTATACATTTGGAAAGAACGATTGCCGTAGATTTCCCGCAGCCGCTCAACCTCGGCCAGTATGGCTGGCACTTCTGCCCGCGCCGCCGTATCCCTTTTGGTATCTATGAGAACTCGACGCTCGAGCCCATAGAAAAAGAGAAATACGTAACCAACGTCCGCGCTTGGATCGCATCGACCTCCCGCCAGCCATGTCAGGTAGGCGCGCCGCGCGATGGGAGAGATATCGTCGTAGCGCGGCCAATATCCAAACAAGCGCTCCTGTGAGTCCGCCGGCTGCGAATCCACTTCCAGGGTCGGATCAACCTGTGCGGGTTCAATGGACCCATCCGGCGCTGTAAGCGTTGAACCGACATACAACATGCCGCCGGGAATGCTGAGGCCTTTCAATACCGTTGTTTCCCCCGCCCCTACCCATACGGTTGGCACTCCCTGTCCCGATCGGTTGGCAGGAGATGATTTCCTCTCGGGCGCCCGCCACTTGACCTTGATCTCGATGCCCGCAGTTCGTTTGACCAGACCGTTTGTACTGGACACACTTTTCGAAGCGGTCGCCGCACGTGCCGCTGCAGCTGCCGTTTGTTGCCTGCCCGCTGCGCCGAGTCGCTTGATGACCCACACAAAGAAGAAAGCACCGGCGATCACCCAGACAAATCCGGATAAGCCCGTCGAGTTATTCTCGGGCGGCGCGGCTGGTACGCGCAGCTTAACGGCGGGTTCCGTCACCTGCGCCGTTGATGCCGGCGAAATCCGTTCATGTTTGAGTACCGTGGAGAGTTGGATACTCCGCCGCTGGTACCAAGCGATAAGGCAAGCGCGATCGACGCACCGCTCCCGCTTACGCCACTCGTCGTTGGTTTCCTTTTTGAATGCCGTCGGGTCAGATGCCGCAGCTCTCGCGGCGCGGTATAACGTCGCCAAATCGTTGTCCATGAGCGACAACTGCGGATCAGCACAAATCATTAATTCATTCGACGAACTTGCCTTTGCGCAATTGAAGCTGGCTGCGCCAACGACCGCCGGCATCCCCAAGAGAAGCGCCGTACCGCAGATCACCCGTACAATTCGGTTGGACATCGACGTCTTAATCCCTTACTGACTGCGCCTATCCCTGTTCATTGCGGGTGCAATTGCCACTGTAAGCCTTTTTTGGCCCTGGCCCCATGACCCGCATCACGTCGAGTAATGACTTTTGCGTCTGGGGTGCCTATCTATCCGGAATCGACCCCAATTTTAGTCGTGGGGAGAACTCGATCTATCACTCGACCTCGGCACTATGAGAACGGTCAGCAAGAAGACAGTCTGAGTAAATTCAATAACTTGCCGCGCCGCCCGTTGCGGTTGGCACCACTGCTTCAATGAGTCACCACAATTTCGCATTGGCTTCAGCTGCGCTCAGGGGAATTGTCAGCCCACATCTATCGGGAAACTCGTTCCGGGACGATTGTTAGCGCCAGCGGCGAACAGCACCTCGACACCTCCTCCCGATTGACCGAAGTTAGGGGCAGCCGTGCCCATTAGCGTGGGCCTATCAAAGGTGACCAATGTAAAGATATAGCGAGCCGATGCTGGGTTTGGTAAAGCATAGCGGCCTACGGCGGCGAATCCACTCGGAACAAAGTGCATATCTGCATATGTGGTTGCATACGTTCCAGCGACAAAATCTCCTTTCCACGTAATTCGCCTGTCCTTGTAATAAGCGTTGTACCGATAGTAAGACCTGGGCCTGTTGGACGGAATGGCCATTTCCGAGGGAGCCACCGGCGTCTCGGTAAATGAAAGGCCGAAGCTATCTCTGCGCATCGACGGATCGAGCTGCGAGAAGACGACAGTATAGTCGTCGTCCATTGACAGGCTTTCAAATGAACCGGGCATTTCTGGATTCCCGGAAAGCAGATCGTAGTCCTCTTCGGAAAACTTTCTCTCCCGAAGCTCGCTCAATGGTATCGCTGTGCTGGCGTTGAATACTACGAGCGGACCTTTCTCACGCCGATACTGGACGAGTTGATAGCCGAGACCAGACTCTGGCTGCCCGACCAGTCTTTCCGATGCGGAATCGCTGACGCGGAATAATGGCACTGCCGCCTCCTTGTGGCCCAACCACCAAACTAGGCTACCGAACGTAGCGATAAAACGCGACGATCCTTTCCGGACGACACTCGTGCACTCGTGGCGCGACCACGGGGTTCACAATAAAACGACGTCACGTGGCGCCGTCGCGCATACTTTTCTACGATACGATGATCTGCCGATATTCGATAGGCAACCTGAACTTACTGTGCAAGCGAGCGAGAAATTTTCGGCTGCCTGCGTCCAAGGCAGGCTCCCCAACTACGAACATTTTCCGTGGGTTCCAGGCACCTTCCCGGAATGCATACTCAAGGAGTTGCCCAAGGGCTTGCCGAATTGCATCGGAAGCAGTTGCAGATACCTTAACTTCGTAGATCCAAAAGCGTTGCTCAGAGAGTTTGACTACTGCATCAACAAAGCCGCCAAGACCGCTTGGTTGCTCCGTTCCAACCGTCTTCTCGCCGTGCTCGTCGATCAGCGCGGCATGGAGATTCTCTACCAGTAAGTTGTGACGAAGGTTTATTGTCTGCGGCTCAGTGCGAGCGCCCCCGGATGTCGCATGTAAGCGCTTCCTGTGTCCCGGCGTAAACACTGGCCTCCCGTTCTTTCCGTCGAGTTGCGTGAAGACAAACCACGGGAATATATTTCGGGTCAGAGCAGAGTCGCCAAACTCCGGAATCCCAGCTAGATATCGAGTTAGCTCAGCCGCCCTATGCGCCCAGTTACCACCTGTTCCGCGGAATGCAGTATGTTTCTCGAACCAGCCGATTACTCGTTCGTGCTTCGCTGAATCGACAGTAGTGTGGTAGAGATCGGGAGCGATGGCAGCAAATGCTCGAGCAATTAGCAGTCGCGGCACTTTCGACAGGTGTCCTGCACTTCGTTCGTACTCGGCGGCGGCCAAGATTTTGGCGAACGCCGCTGGAGACGGGTCACCCGCTATATCGCGTGTCATCGTGCGGAAAAATTCTCGCTGAGAATCTATCTCATTCGACGCCAGCACGCCCTGACCAGCATTGCTAACGTTATTGTCTTGCTGACGCCAGATCGCATCGACCGCCTCGTCGATTGACCCAGCTGTAATGGCGCGGCTCACTGCTCTAATGGTGCCTTCGTACCGTGGGAGCCACTCACTCAAGAACCACCTATCCGGATCTAAAAACCCCTGTATCATTCGCGACAGGGCATTGTCCAAACTGGAATTTTCAGTGCTGACCGGAGAGTCCCTAAGCTTCCATGCTCCTTTGCCAGCAGCGCGCGTGGTCTCTACTACGCCCTCGATCACCAGCTCTTGGCGCGCCCATCGAATCTCGTGCTCGTACAGCCTGCGTCCACCTCGAATCTTTGCCCTCTCCTCGATCGTGAGGTGCCACTTATCTGCCAGCGCGGCGTATACCTCCGCCGGCGCTACAGCACCCCGATCGCGAATGAGAGATACAAGTTCGGCTTTAATCGATTTGCGGTCGGGCAATGGCATATCAGCGTTCCGGATTTGCAAGTCACCCCGTTGTATATAAGCGAGGTTGGCGTCAATTGCACCTCCAACACCAAAAAATGAGTCGCGGACGTCCCAACAGCGGAAAGGACCGAGTTATTAGCCAACTCAAATTCCGCTCCGGGGAACATTGGTGGGCCAGTAAAGCGTCCACAGTAACAATCTCCTTTACCGTGAAAATCATGCTCGGCGGCGGCAGACCGCGATTTTCTTGAAAGCGTTTGGCACTCGGCGATACGCTGCATACGGGAAACTGAGTGGCACTCGGGCAGCGCAAGGGGATTATCTGTCCAGACCCTGTCAGCGTAGGTTCGTAAATACTTGGTTCCGTTGATGTGTTCGCGGGCGCCAATATTGGCAGTGTGCCGCGATTGTCTCGCGCGTACGCTGTTCCGTTCTTGTTTTCAATTCAGTTGTACACTTCGAGGCGGGCGCTTTTGCCCGCTTCGCCAGACTGCTCGTTGGTCCAGCCGAAGTACTCAATTGCGTGGTGAGCATCGGCGTGGTAGCCGCCCGACTTGTTGACGCAAGTGATGCGAACGGACATCTTCGTTTACCTTTCGTCCTTGGGGACCTAATCGTTGAGGGTTCTTGGGGCGCTGGCGGCCCAGACGAATACGCTGAAGCGCTTTCCGTCGGGGTTTAACTCTTCGGCGTACTCCTATCGGGACATCAAGAGCTTGGCCGGTGAAGGGTCAATACTCCCTATTACTGGGCGCCGCATATGCATGAAGCTTACGATGGCCTGCCCCGGCGCCAGGTTGGTTGCCGAATGCCAAAGACTTTCGTCAGCATTCGGTACATAGCTCTTGATACGAGCGATAATCCGAGCATCCACCTTGTAGATGACCCAATTATTTACCAGACTCAGCACTTCGTCGGGCAGGTCTGTCGGGGATTGAGTTACAAACGTCAATCCCAAGTAGCGCTTGCGGCCGCGCTTTGCAATTCTCGTCAACTGGTCCCGAAGCGTCGGCATGCGATCCACGCGCTTTGCCGAAAGGAACTCGTGAGCTTCTTCGATAATGACGTTTGTTCGCGGGTGTTCTCCGCTAACTCGTTCGGCAGCTTCATATAGCACCTGCTGCTGTTCGGAAATACCGCGAAGAATCTCCGCGATCGCAAGATTTCGAACATCGACGTTGTCTAAGTCCGACAGATCAATTACGTTCACCCGCCCTGGCTGCAGCATGGTTACATAGTTGAGATGCTGGTTACCTCGGTCAAAAATCCCAAGGCGGCGAATCCGGGCGATACGCGCCGAAAGTACCTTATACGAACGCTGATCTCCGAACGACGGTGCCTTGCCTCGCTTCTTTTCTGTGCGATCGCCCTCCTCACCGCCGCTGCTGAAACGTGCAATGAGATGTGTTCGGATTTCGGGCCACCGACCCGAGAATCCCGTAGCATTAATTGACGGTTCCAAATCCGTACCTTCGGCGAGGTTTATTTCCCCCGAAACCAGATACATAAGATGATCCAGTGTCATCAACGGCCATCCTCGCTCGAACTCGTCCACATCGAGTATTTGCGCCTCATCATTCTTCTCATAGCCAGGGCGGGGGAAGACTTTGAGCTGTCGCATGAGTAGCTTTGAACTTTCATAGATTCTAAGAAGACGATCTTCCTGAGCCTGACTCAAATCCATGATTTCTGTGAACGCATACGGTGAAATTCCGTCAAATCGGAGGCAGAATTCTTGCTTATTCGGGTGTGACGGATTTGAACAATCCCTGCCGGTGAGATAGTACAAATGAGTATTTGGGATTCCCGCCGGTGTCAGGCCTCGGTCGCGCAGCGCGGCGCGCAATTGCTGATTGTCGGTTTCCTCGTTGATGGCGCCGTACTCGCCCTCGACGTCGAACAGCACAACGCACCGATTCGCAGCCTGAAGGCCGCTGATGTATCGGCCGTTGCCACTGCTTTTTCCGCCCCCCGTAGTGCCTACCATCGCCGTATGTCTGGGAAGAACCGACTTATCATCCGACGGTATTCGAACCTCCACGGTGTCGTGTCCGTACACCAGCCCAAGGCGAACGTCACCGCCGAGATTCAGAATCGAAGACATCTCGGTATCCGATACGGTGTGAACGGGAGAATTGGGTTTCGGACGATGTCGAGCAGGTACTAGGGCTCCATCAATGCTCTGACCAAGCACCGTCGCACGGACGCGACCGTGGTGACGGGGCATAGTCCGCGCCCCATGAACTGCCGATGCAATCAAGGCCGGTGAGTCGGCGCGCAAACCGTCGGGCTCGTTGAAGGGCCCCGCAGTAACCGATGCTATGTATTCTCGACGGTCAGGGACGCTGGTGATCCGAATCAAGCTCTGCGAGGGCACGAGATCAACGTTGGTCGCCGGCAGCACTATGGCAACTGTCCCGTCGACGCTCGACCGATCGTCGAAGGTCGTTCGCCCAACTGAGCCACGATACTCGCCGGTGTCTTCGAAGGGGCCACCGTTTTGGGCAGCGTCAGCCGATAGATTAACACCCGCGGTCGACGGTGCGGCCCTCACAGCGCCATCGCGATCCGAGGCGCCCGACTGGGCAACGTCCTTTAGCTCAGAATTCTCTATTTGTGCGTTCACTGCAATTTTCTCCATTCACCGTCACGTTCTGGTCACGCGTTCGTCTAGATACCTGTATGGCTCACCCGATTGTGCAAACGCCGATTGAGCCGGCGCGCTAAGAGTTTCAGCCCCAAAATATGTTTTGCACAGACCGTCGGCCATATCGAGGAGCATCGGGCGCCCTCGGTGTTCTTGCATGATGCTATCTGCCATTGCAATCAGGGCCGCCTCATGCACGAAGTCCTTGTGCGCATAGAACATTGTTGCCGGCGCCATCGCCGATGCTCGATAAACGCCCGTTAGAACCAGCGGACCTGCTTCGTCACAAAATGGCTTGAGCGTTTGAGTCATCATCGCCTTCCATTGGCCTCGAAAACCACCGTCTAACACTCGCTGAAGGTCAGACTCGGCGGTATTTATCACTGCATATTCGAGCGGACGAAGTGCATCACCGATCGTCAAGAGGTGCTCGGCATTAGTTTCACTCGGCACAAACACAAACTTCTTGTGCTCTAAAATTAGTCGACGCAGAACTTCAACGCTGTAACCGATTATTTCGACTAGTCCGGATCCGGTGAGTAATTCATAGGCAAGTGGGTTACCGTGCCCCATGCGCCAGGGTGCTTGGGCTCGGTCTGCGAGAACAATTCGCTCCATGTAAGTCATCACGGCGCGCCGCATCATATCGGTGACTTTCCTCCGTCCCCCCGTATTTTCGTTGTCGGATCGACGTGAAAGTAGGTCGATTGTCTCCTGCAAGATGTCCGATCCGCCTTTAAGCGGAATATCTCGCCTGAAGATCCGATTGGCCCACGTGGACTCCTCACCATGATAAGTAATCGCCGCCACGGCTATTTGGATGATCTGAATCGGAACTGTGTAGAAAACATGACTATTTCCGTCACACGCTTCGACAAGTCCATTAAACAGGACATCGCGCTGGGCCTTACGCAGGTCATCGATACTTGTTCGGTACACACCCGCCTCTCGAGGTGCGCCAACGACGTTGGGCAAGAGGTGAAATACATGTTCTCGAACGCGCTGGCGAATCTCGCTGCTGTAGTGTTCTGCCTGTTCGACCTCGCGCTCCAAGCGTTCAAACGCTTGCAAGGCTCGAACTCCCGTGTCCCACGTCGAGATATCCAAAGTGGACTTTAGATCTTCACCGGTTATTTCGCGGTAACGAGTCGGCTCGATTTCAGGAATGGAATCCATCGAGGAGCCGCTCGCTAAGGACCCGCTTGTCGCATCCTGATCATTCATGTTTTCCGGGGGCATGGTCTTCCTTGCAACTGCTCTACAAGATATTCCCCAGAACCCAGGGAAACTCGACAACGAGTCACGTTTTTTCTGCTGCCTTCCGGAGCTGAGACATAAAACTCGAATCTGAGCTACGCGCATCGAGGTGCCGCCCCCAAAGTTCGGCAGCCCATGGGGGTAACCCGTATTTGGACTGCAGTACACGTCGGCGAGCATTTCCGCGGGCAGACGCGCGCACGACTGACTTGGCGGGTGCCAGGAGTTCTAGCCCCAGGAGGTCAGCCTCATCCTCCGCCAGCAGTACGCTCTCCCCGGGAGACCCGTCCGGCCCTCGGTCGAGAAAGTGACTACAGGGACCGATATTTACGCCTTGTAATACTCCTGACAGCCGCTCCGCCGGGCTAGCACGACGTTCACCATCAAGAACCGGGATGATTGCATCGCCAAATCGGGAAACGGCAGTTTCACGAGTCCAAGCGTAGTGTCGTAAGAAATGCGCTACCTCATGACCAATTGTGAGGCGCACGTCGTCCGAAGAGAGACTTCCGTCAATAAAGATGATTCCATGGCCTTTGTGCGCAACCAGGCATCCCCTCAGAGCTCGAGCAGGTACCGAGAGGGACCAAAGAATGCCAGTGGCCTCAAGCCAAGAGACTACGGCTCGCGGGCTGAGCCTTGGCAGTCGAACAATTGAAACTGGAAGCGCGAGCGCTACTACGTGCTCCAAATTGCGGGGAAACGGCTCCTCAAATCCGACCAGCCGCCAAAAGCGCTCAGCTTCGGCAGCCGCGGATGTCAAGTCGACTCTCCCGATGGCGGGATCTGAGGAGGACCAAGATCGTCTTGCGCCGCTGCCATGAACGACGCGCCTTTGGCACTTCGAATGGCCGCAACAGCGTCGACACGCCTGACAAGCATTGCTATCGCCTCCGCGGAGATTCCGCTAGCTGCGGCAATCGCGCGGACATCATTCGCAAAATGCGCACTCGACGCGCGAGGGCGCTGACAAAGGGCGAGTGAAACGACCGACAATTGGTCAGCGCCCAGATTCGCTGCGATGTCCGCCAGATCAAATTCGCCGTTTCGATCTGCCCTTAGGATTGCGCCCA